>OMCT01001630.1_pt1 | contig 12996 bp, 8 predicted proteins | sample 1674301 | NCBI WGS metagenome assembly OMCT01 (sample SAMEA103958158, study PRJEB25191) | human gut metagenome
CCTCAAACTCATCTCGTTCGCCAAGTGCTTTATTACGGACACGCGTCCGGTAATTGTAGATGGTAGTAACAGAATAACGCAGGAATTGGGCAATCTTCGTACTATCCGTAATCCCCAGCCGGATAAGAGCAAAGATACGAAGCTCGGTATTTAATAGTTCTCCCGCCTTAGGTTGCATCGGCTCAACGAGCAGAGCATTGAATTCTTCCACGAAGTTGGGGAAGAGCTGCAGGAAGGTCATATCGAAATTAGCATAGAACTCTTTCAATTCTTCTTCGAGGAATTGGGAGGATTTGATTGCTTTATAGAGTTCTTCAACCTTACCAGCAGCCGCAATCTTATTCAGAGAGCGACGGTACAGATCCATTTTGTCGAGGTATGTAGAACATTGGTCCATATATCGCCCGATATACTCTTCTTTGATATAGTTCGTTTCTGAAAGCGTATGGTTCATCTCTTTCAGTTGTGAATTGGAGTGATGAAGTTCTTCATTCAGCTCTTGCAACAGTGTATTGGTGTCAAGCACTTCACGACGGGCTGCCGCCACTTTCTTCATCTGTTTATAAACAAAGAAGACAGCTACCAGCAAAAAGATAGAAAGCAAGCTAATACAGATCAGCGATATCTTCATTTCCTGTTGCTGCCGCTTCGCTTTCAGTTGGTAGGCCTGATCGATGATAGGGAACACCTGAGAGATTTCTAATGTACGCAGACGGGCATTGCAAAGAGTAGCATCTTCTAACGAGCACTTCAGATAATTATAAGCGCGGTCTATATCTCCGTCCTCATAGACAAGAGAGGCCAGTTTCCGAAGAGATACATATTCTTTCACCGCCGATTTCAAATCGGCAATAGCCGAAAGAGCCAGATAATGCTTTTGCCCTTTTTTATCTCCCTTCAGGCGATATCCTTCTGAAAGGGTGTAAGTAATCATAGCTTTGGAGTGTTCATCCATCGAAGGTCTTCCGTAATAATCCATCAGCATACGAATTGCTTCATCATATTGGGCATGGACTATACATTTATCAGCCATGACTAATACGTGCCCCAAAGAATCGGAAGCATTTATCTGCAAAAGAGAGTCCCGATACAGGTCTGTCATCCGGTAATATGCCTTCTTTTCTTTTTCCGTGACGGCATAGTCTCCCATCAGTCCATAGATGGTACGATATAAATGATAGTAATAGGAATACAGATAATCGGGCAATGTCTTCTTGTCTATCTGCCCCAGCTGCTCCAGAGCTTCTTTATACATTCCGGTTGTTCCCATTACCTCTGCCATATTCATCGCGGAATCATCCAGATAATCTTGTTTTCCCATATGAGAAGCCAGATTCTGCTTTTTTTGTGCATATACATAAGAAGAATCCAGATTATAGGCCCGATATTCATCGAAGAGCCTGCCACAAAACCCATAACGCTGTTCATCGGAAGTTGCTTCCGAAAGTAGTTTCTTCAGGTCAGCAATACGAGCTTCCTTCTCTGCTCCGTAAGTCTGGCGGTTCTTAATGATACCATCAATCTGACGAAGCAACGCGTCGGTACTCTTATCATCATTTCTTGCACAAAGCAAACAGGGAAGGACAACTGTCACGAAAATCAAAACAATCTTTCTCATAGTCTATGCATATTATTACTGCAAAGATAAAAGTCTTTCAGAAACCTCAAGCCTTTCTTACAATTATTATGATAAATGAGGCCATTAAAAAACAGACGGAGGATAATTATTATATTTGCAATAATTACATTTCTAATAATGGCCATAAATCTGGTCACACCAGGATAAAACAGATATGAAGTATCCGACAAATTATTAAGAGCCCGGCTATAAAGAAATTATTAACTATCTGATATTTAAAGAATATTTGTAAATAATCTCTTATAAAATCCTCAAAAAAGCGGTTTAAAGTCATTGTATTTAATCGGACTACTCATTGAACTGACTCCCTTTTCCTTTCTCCCGGATTGAGCTATTAGTGGATAACTCCATATATCCGTCCTACCTCTAAACCGTATAAATTGATTTAAATCAAAATCTTTCATGGCGAACTCACCCTGAGATATTTTGTTTTACCTTTGCGCTCCGATAAAAGTCACTTTTAAATAAAGTAAGGTAAAAAAAGTAACAGGTATTAGGTTAAGTTTCGTATGAAGAAGAGTCTTATTGCATTGGCATTCGGTACCCTCGGATTGGGTATCGCAGAGTTTGTGATGATGGGTATACTGCCCAATGTAGCGAGAGATTTACAGATAAGTATCCCTACTGCCGGGCATTTTATTTCCGCCTATGCATTGGGGGTTTGTGTAGGTGCCCCCGTATTAACATTGGCCCGGAAGTATCCATTAAAACATATATTGCTGGTATTAGTCACCCTGATTATGATAGGTAATATCTGTGCAGCCTTATCACCTAGTTACTGGATGCTGCTTATTTCCCGATTCATCTCCGGACTTCCTCATGGAGCCTATTTCGGAGTAGGTTCTATTGTGGCAGAAAGACTTGCCGATAAAGGTAAAAGCTCGGAAGCTGTCTCCATCATGATTGCCGGAATGACCATTGCCAACCTATTCGGTGTACCATTGGGAACTTCTTTAAGCACCATGCTTTCGTGGCGTGCTACCTTCCTGCTGGTAGGTCTTTGGGGAATCGTCATTCTGTATTATATCTGGCGATGGGTTCCTCATGTAGAAGGACTGAAAGATACCGGCTTCAAAGGACAGTTCCGCTTTCTCAAAACTCCGGCTCCTTGGCTGATTCTCGGTGCTACGGCATTGGGAAATGGCGGTGTATTCTGCTGGTACAGCTATATTAATCCCATGTTGACAAATGTTTCCGGTTTCTCTGCCGAAAGCATCACCCCTCTGATGATTCTTGCCGGATTCGGTATGGTCATGGGCAATCTGATCAGTGGACGACTCTCTGACCGTTACTCTCCCGGAAAGGTAGGTACTGCTGCACAAGCACTTATCTGTCTGATGCTGCTGCTTATCTTCTTCCTCTCTCCTTACAAATGGGCGGCTGCTCTACTGATGTGCCTCTGTACAGCAGGACTGTTTGCTGTCTCCAGTCCGGAGCAACTATTGATTATCCGGGTAGCTAAAGGTGGAGAGATGTTGGGAGCTGCCTGCGTACAAGTTGCGTTCAATTTGGGAAATGCTATCGGTGCTTATGCAGGAGGACTTGCAGTTAGTGGTGGCTATCGCTATCCTGCCTTGACAGGTGTTCCGTTTGCGCTGATCGGATTTACCTTGTTCCTAATCTTTTATAAGAAGTATCAAGCCAAGTACTAGACTTTACAGCTTCCTAACCCCTTTATCGAATAGATACTGGACCTTCACCTTATCCTTAATCATTTTCGAGTAGAGAGAAAAACCGAAGAATAAGAAGACTAATGGCACCATATTGACGATTCTGCTGACAGATGCATTTTTAAAAACGAGCAAACCAGCCTTCGGGGAAATAAGGCAATGCATGAATATACAGATGATCTGTATATCTGTCCCGTTTGAATGGAAGATTATGCAAAAGTGTTGTTATCTGACATGCAGAATATATATATCCAACTTGCAGCACATTAATGACTGACACGTTGAGTAAGGCTACCTGACATGTCAGCCATTAATGTTCTGCATGTCAGCTAACGGTATCCAACAAGTCAAGCTACCCCATTTGACAGGAAAGGTATGAATACCGAATTATTAGAATTGTAAAGATTCATATACCACCCTATTTATGAACGAAATACAGATTTTCATTCCTTTATTTCCATCCGTTCCTGCCGCCAGGCAGAAAAAGGACCTTCTAAAGAGATTAAAAATTCATTTTGTCAATTTGCTCCAGACCTTTTTCCAAGCCTGCACAATTATCAGAAAAAGACAGAAAGTATACCAAGTTTCCCTCATTAGCTCAAAAAATGATTATCTTTGCAAACTAAAATGAGCAAGTTGGCAATCAGGACTGTTTTTATCGGGAGATTAGTGCCAACCCATTGCTCACATGTATGGATCATAATAAAAGAAATAATAGATTAATATGGCATTGCAATGTGGTATTGTCGGACTTCCGAATGTAGGTAAATCGACACTTTTCAACTGTTTGTCAAACGCAAAAGCGCAAGCGGCAAACTTCCCCTTCTGTACAATCGAACCGAATGTAGGTGTTATCACCGTTCCCGATGAACGTCTGAACGCACTGGCAGAGTTGGTACACCCCCAACGAATTGTTCCTACAACAGTAGAAATCGTAGACATCGCCGGACTGGTGAAAGGTGCAAGCAAAGGCGAAGGACTGGGAAACAAGTTCCTTGCCAATATCCGCGAAACAGACGCAATCATCCATGTACTTCGTTGCTTCGACGATGATAACGTGACACACGTAGACGGAAGCGTAAACCCCGTCCGCGATAAGGAAATTATCGACTATGAACTTCAGCTGAAAGACCTGGAAACAATCGAAAGCCGTATACAGAAAGTACAAAAACAAGCTCAGACAGGTGGAGACAAAGCTGCCAAACAAGCTTATGACGTACTCGTGCAATACAAGGATGCTCTGGAACAAGGAAAATCCGCACGTACCGTGACCTTTGAAACAAAAGACGAGCAGAAAATCGCTCACGAACTTTTCCTGTTGACCAGCAAACCGGTAATGTACGTCTGCAACGTAGACGAAGCAAGTGCCGTAAACGGCAACAAATACGTAGACATGGTTCGTGAAGCTGTAAAGGATGAAAACGCAGAAATCCTCGTTGTCGCTGCAAAAACCGAAGCAGACATCGCAGAACTGGAAACATACGAAGACCGCCAGATGTTCCTTGCCGAAGTAGGCCTGGAAGAATCGGGTGTTGCACGTCTTATCAAATCAGCTTACAAGCTGCTGAACCTCGAAACCTACTTCACAGCGGGCGTACAGGAAGTACGTGCATGGACTTATGAGAAAGGATGGAAAGCTCCGCAATGTGCAGGTGTAATCCATACTGACTTCGAAAAAGGATTTATCCGTGCAGAAGTAATCAAATACGATGATTATATCCAATACGGTTCGGAAGCAGCCGTCAAGGAAGCCGGGAAACTGGGTGTGGAAGGAAAAGAATATGTAGTACAGGATGGCGACATCATGCACTTCCGCTTCAACGTATAATAATAAATGAAGAATGAAGAACTAAAAATGATGAATTTAGTATCAGGCAGAAACTCCACCGGTCACTTTTCTTCATTCATAATTCTTCATTCTTAATTCTTCATTAAATTATGAAATATCTCATTGCAGGAACCGGAGGCGTCGGTGGCAGTATCGCAGGATTCTTGTCACTTGCCGGAAAAGATGTTACTTGTATTGCCCGCGGAGCTCATCTGCAGGCCATACAGACAAACGGCCTGAAACTGAAATCAGATTTAAAGGGAGAGCATGCGCTGGCTATCCCTGCTATGAATGCAGAAGAATTCAATGGAAAAGCAGACGTGATCTTTGTCTGCGTGAAAGGATATTCCGTCGATTCGATTACCGAACTCATCAAAAGGGCATCACACGACAAGACGGTCGTTATCCCTATCCTGAATGTTTACGGAACCGGTCCGCGCATTCAGCGCCTGGTTCCGGAGGTAACCGTACTGGATGGATGTATCTACATTGTAGGCTTTGTTTCCGGTGCGGGAGAAATAACCCAGATGGGAAAAATCTTCCGGCTGGTGTATGGTGCCCACAAAGGGACACAGGTAGCTCCGGGCATTCTGGAAGCTATTCAGAAAGATCTTCAGGAAAGTGGAATCAAGGCTGAAATCTCTCCGGACATCAATCGGGATACATTTGTCAAATGGTCGTTTATCTCGGCAATGGCTGTCACCGGAGCCTACTACGACGTACCGATGGGCGAGGTGCAGAAACAGGGAAAAGTACGGGATACATTCATCGGGCTTTCTACCGAGAGTGCTGCACTGGGACGTAAACTAGGAGTCGAATTTCCCGAAGATCCGGTCAGCTACAATTTGAAAGTCATTGATAAACTCGATCCCGACAGTACCGCTTCCATGCAAAAGGATCTGGCACGGGGACATGAATCGGAAATACAAGGTTTGCTGTTTGACATGATTGCAGCAGCCGAGGAGCAAGGTATCGACATACCAACTTACCGGATGGTTGCCGAAAAATTCACAAAACACTAATTATCAAACCGTAAACCGTTATCCAACATGAATAGCCTCTTATTATCTATCAATTGGAATCCGAACCCCGAACTATTCAACCTGTTCGGCATTTCTATCCGTTACTACGGATTATTGTGGGCAGTAGGAATCTTCTTTGCCTACATCATCGTCCACTACCAATATCGTGACAAAAAAATAGACGAGAAGAAATTTGATCCCCTCTTCTTTTATTGTTTCTTCGGAATTCTGATTGGCGCGCGTCTGGGACACTGCCTGTTCTACGATCCGGGACAGTATCTGACAAGCGGAAAAGGATTTGTGGAAATGCTTCTGCCAATCAAGTTCCTGCCCGGCGGAGGATGGAAATTCACCGGTTACGAAGGACTTGCCAGCCACGGAGGTACACTTGGATTGATGATCGCTCTCTGGCTGTATTGCCGCAAGACGAAGCTTCATTATATGGATGTAGTGGACATGATTGCTGTCGCTACGCCTGTCACTGCCTGCTTCATCCGTCTGGCAAACTTGATGAACTCCGAAATTATCGGTAAACCGACCGACGTGCCCTGGGCATTCGTGTTCGAACGGGTAGACATGTTGCCCCGCCATCCGGGACAGCTTTACGAAGCGATTGCCTACCTGATTCTGTTCTTCATCATGTTCTATCTTTACAAGAATTATAGCAAGAAACTACACCGTGGATTCTTCTTCGGTCTCTGCCTGGCTTATATCTTCACCTTCCGTTTCTTCATCGAATTTGTGAAGGAGAATCAGGAAGCCTTCGAAGATCACATGATGTTCAACATGGGACAATGGCTAAGCGTTCCATTCATCATCATAGGTATCTACTTCATGTTCTTCTATGACCGGAAGAAAGTGGCTAAGAAATGAAACGGATTATAGATATAGAAAACTGGGAGCGGAAGGAGAATTTCAACTTCTTCCGCCATTTCCAGAATCCCCAATTATCCATTACCTCGGAAGTAGAATGCGGAGGCGCCAAACAGCGAGCCAAAGCGGCGGGACAGTCTTTCTTTCTCCACTATCTGTACGCAGTGCTGCGTGCAGCCAACGAGATTCCGGAGTTTCGTTACCGCATCGATACGGAGGGGCGTGTGGTGCTCTATGACGCCATAGATATGCTTTCCCCCATCAAGATAAAAGAGAACGGCAAGTTCTTCACCACTCGTTTTCCTTACCACAACGATTTCGACACTTTCTATCGGGAAGCCAAAATGATTATTGAAGCCATCCCCGAAGACGGTGATCCGTATGCAGCAGAAAACGGAGAAGTAGCCGACGGAGATTACGGGCTGATTCTGCTTAGCGCAACTCCCGACTTATATTTTACTTCCATCACCGGCACACAGGAAAAGAAAAGCGGTAACAACTATCCACTGCTGAATGCCGGAAAAGCCGTCGTAAGGGAAGGCAAGCTGGTGATGCCTATCGCCATGACTATTCATCACGGGTTTATTGACGGTCATCATCTTTCTTTATTTCACAAAAAGGTGGAAGAGTTTCTGAAATGAAACACACTAATACACATAGCAATGAAACTATTCTATAGACAACTTCTTATATTGACATGCTTTATATCCCTGCCAGTCTCTGTATTATATGCTCAACAGGGAACCAACCAATACATTCCTGTCAGCCAACACCAAACCATAGAAAGCGGAACTTACTGGTCGGCAGGTCAGATGCTGCCTCATTTTGCCACTCCTGCATCACAGCTGGACGGAATAGATATGAAACAGGGTAAGCTATCTTCGGAAGAAAAGACGATGCTGCTGGCTGTACAGGGGATAATCAACAAGCGGCAACCACGCATCTTCTTGTACGAGCATTTCAGCGAAGGTAAACATAAATGGCCCCGCTTGCTGAATTTATCCGTCAACGAACTCGAAGCTACCCAATACATGCGGTTAGTAAGCAAATACAAGAATGAACTGAAAGGAGTGATTCTATACGATCCGGAAAAGAGCGTCCATTACCTGAACCTGGCCTCAACAGTTGCCGGACTGGAAGATGCAATTCCCGTAACTTCCCAACTATACGAGCTTTTAAAGCAACAAAATATCCAGCTTCCCGTATTGGCAGACCTCAGAAAGCTGCCTTACACCAAAGCCACGGAAATCTACGAATACATGTACGACCAGTACTGGAAAAAGTGCACGCACCGTCTGCTCATCAGCCTTCCGCCCCAACGCGGCTTTGTACGCGACTTGGCAGTTGCATCAGGAGCAGCTATCGTGTGGCTGGACGCACGTGACTGGAAAGAAAATACAGTATTACGCAAGTTTATGAAAACCATGCAGCCGGGAGAAAGCATCATTACCGGTTGGTATGCCGAAGAACGCTCCGGTATAGGCCTTGCCACAGAATATGGGCTCTCAACCATCCCTTCCGATTTCTATGAAAATACAACAGTGTATGCAGGCATGCAACAGCAGATTCAGTATCCGGAAATACCCAAAATGCCCGCACTGGAAAACAAAATTTATCTGGCACTATATATGAGCGACGGCGACAACGTGCAATACTGCCAGCATGCCATGTCCGAACTATGGGACAAGAAAGGAAGAGGCGTGATACCTATCAACTGGACGATCAGCCCGGGATTAGTGGACTTCGGACCGGGACTGCTTAATCATTATTACACGACAGCCACCCCCAACGACTTCTTTGCATCCGGCCCCTCCGGTATGGGATATTCGTTGATTTACGACGCTCACAATTATCTTTGGAATGCAACCTCCGGAACAGACTTCACCCCTTATGCAAAACTGACCCAGCAATACCTGGAGAAAAGCGGACTACGTGTCATCACCATCTGGGACGAAGTAAATCAGGAGCAAATGGGAGCTTATGCCCGTAACTGCCGTTACCTGTACGGCCTGACACAACAAGACTGGGAACGACGCCCGTATAAAGTGCCGACTTACATACAGGACCATAAACTCGCCTTCGTTCCGAATCTTCCTTGTTATGCCAACGGAGTGGATGTAATCTACTCCTTCTGGAGAGACACCATAGCCAAATTTGACGGTTCGCATCCCATATTCCTTTCCGCACAAGGTGAATCCTGGAAAATGGGACCGGACAATATCGTTGCCTTGAAGAAGCGTCTGGAAGAACTATCACTGGGCAATATTGTAATCTGCCGGGGCGACCATTTCTTCAATCTTCACAATCAGGCCAATTACCTGCCTTTCAATCTGACACTCTTACCCAAAATGAAGATTACTTCCAGTCCGACTTCCACAGAAACGAAGTTTGCAGCAGACGGCACGCCCTGCGAAGGACACCTGTGGATATCTAAGAAAGAAGGGAACCGCGCTTGGATACAATTCGATTTTAAAAATGAATACCTGATCAGTCGTTATGTAGTACGTCATTCCGGAAACGCAGGACTGCCGGAACGACTAAATACACGGTCTTTTTCAATAGAAGTCAGTCAGGACGGCAAGAAATGGACTCGTGTAGATATCCAAAAAGAGAATACAGTATCCGTGACGGACGTAGATATCACTCCGACAAGCGGAAGATATGTACGCCTGCTGATACAGGATGCAGGGGAAGATGGTATAGCCCGCATTGGGGATGTGGAAATCTACGGGTGCAGGAAATAACTGAACTGCACCCCAAAAGTTGGACACAGAACTTTAGGAGTGCAGTTCATCATTATTTGCCCCTGACTATCTTCTTAATATCATTCAGCTTATTCAACGCCTCAATCGGAGTAAGATTATTCACATCCAGATTGAGTATCTCATCGCGAATCTGGCAAAGTATCGGGTCATCCAACTGGAAGAAGCTGAGTTGCATACCGCTTCTGTTCTCACTGACTTCCGCCAATGGTTTGCCGGAGATACCTTGCTGACGGTTATCCGATTCCAATTGTTTCAAAATGGCATTGGCACGCTTCACAATACTCTTCGGCATACCCGCCATTTTTGCTACATGGATACCGAAGGAGTGTTCGCTTCCTCCACGTTCCAGTTTACGGAGGAAAATCACTTTATTGTCCACTTCCTTCACAGACACATTGTAGTTCTTGATACGCTTGAAGGATTTCTCCATCTCGTTCAGTTCATGATAATGGGTGGCAAACAAGGTGCGTGCTTTCGCTTTCGGATGTTCGTGGATATACTCTACGATCGCCCAAGCAATAGAAATACCGTCATAAGTAGACGTACCGCGCCCCAACTCATCGAATAGCACCAGACTCCGGGAAGAGACATTATTTAAAATATCCGCAGCCTCATTCATTTCCACCATAAAAGTAGACTCGCCTACCGAAATATTATCACTGGCACCCACACGGGTGAAAATCTTGTCTACCAGGCCGATGCGGGCTTTCTGCGCGGGGACATAGCAGCCGGTCTGCGCCATGAGGGTGATAAGGGCCGTCTGGCGCAGGAGCGCCGATTTACCCGACATGTTGGGGCCGGTGATCATCATTATCTGGGTGCCGTCGTTGTCGAGGTCCACACTGTTGGAGATGTAGGGGGTGCCGATGGGGAGCTCCTTCTCGATGACGGGATGGCGCCCCTCGCGGATGTCGATTTTGAGCGAATCGTCGACTACGGGACGGCAGTAGTGATTCTCCAGGGCCACTCGGGTGAAGGAGAGGAGTGTGTCGAGGCGCGCTATGATCTGCGCATCGGTCTGGATGACGCCGACATAGTCGGCCAGCCGGGTGACAAGCGCCTGATAGACACGGTTTTCGATGATTTCGATCTTCTCCTGGGCGGTGAGGATCTTCTCCTCGTATTCTTTGAGCTCCTGGGTGATGTAGCGCTCGGCGTTGACCAGGGTCTGCTTGCGGATCCACTCTGAGGGCACCTTATCCTTGTGGGCGTTGGTCACCTCTATGTAGTAGCCGAAGACGCTGTTGTAGCCTATTTTGAGCGACGGGATGGAGGTGGCTTCGCTCTCTCGGCGCTGTATCTCCAGGAGGTAGTCCTTCCCCTGGAATGCGATATGGCGCAGCTCGTCGAGCTCGCTGTCTACCCCTTCGCGGATCACGTTGCCGCGGTTGAGGGCGTTGGGGGCATCCTCCACTATCTCCTTGGCGATGCGCTCGCAGATGAGCGAGCAGGGGTTGAGCTGCTCGGCCATGGCGCGCAGGGGGTCGCAGTCGGTCTGCGCCAGCGCCTCTCTGATGGGCACTATGGCCTCGAGGGCGAGGCGCACCTGCACTATCTCGCGGGGAGTGATGCGGTTGACCGCCACCTTTGAGATGAGGCGCTCGAGGTCGCCGATCCGCTCCATCTGCTCCTGCAGCAGGTCGCGCAGGTCGGGGGTGCGGAAGAAATATTCCACCACGTCGAGGCGGGTGTTGATGGCCTTGGGATCCTTGAGCGGGAAGGAGACCCAGCGGCGGATCATGCGTGCGCCCATAGGGCTGACGGTGCGGTCGATGACGTCGAGGAGGCTCTTCCCCTCGTCGCCGAGCGACTGCAGCAGCTCGAGGTTGCGCACCGTGAATTTGTCGAGCCTCACGAAGGTATCCTCCTCTATGCGGCTCAGGCGCGATATGTGGCCCGTCTGGGTGTGGCGGGTGATGTCGAGATAATGCAGGATGGCGCCTGAGGCGATGATGGCCGCCGGCATATTGTGGATGCCGAACCCCTTGAGCGAGGTGGTCTCAAACTGCTTGAGCAGCCGGTCCATGGCCGCCTGCTCGGTGAAGATCCAGTCTTCGAGGTCGAAGGAGAGGTAGCGGCCGGTGAAGGCGCTCTCGAGGCGTTCGCGGCAGCCGCGCTCCACCAGCACCTCCTTGGGTGAGAAGTTGCCCATGAGCTTGTCTACATACTCCGCGGGCCCCTCGGCGGTGAGAAACTCGCCGGTGGAGATGTCGAGGAAGGCTACGCCCACCAGTGAGCTCTTGGCGAAATGCACCGCGGCGAGAAAATTGTTCTCGCGGTGGTCGAGCACATTGTCGTTGAGCGCCACGCCGGGGGTCACCACCTCAGTGATGCCGCGCTTCACCAGTTTGCCCGCCTTGACGGTCTTGGGGTCCTCGAGCTGCTCGCAGATGGCCACGCGCTTGCCGGCGCGCACCAGTCGGGGCAGATACGTGTCGAGCGCATGGTGGGGGAAGCCCGCCAGCGCCACCTGCGAGGCGTAGCCGTTGGCGCGCTTGGTGAGCGTGATGCCGAGTATTTCCGATGCCGTGATGGCATCGTCGGCGAAAGTCTCGTAGAAGTCGCCCACGCGAAAGAGAAGCACCGCGTCGGGGTGCTTCTTCTTCATTTCGGCGTATTGGGCCATCAGTTTGCTGTTGGCGTTTTTATCTGCCACCCGTATTTAAGAAAAAAAAGAGATTGATATTCAGTTGCCTGGCACCCCTTGGGCGGGGAGCCTTTGTGCAAATATACGATTATTTTCCGGAACGGCCAAGCGCCTTGAGGTCGGAAAAGATGACATTGGCGGCGCGCTCGGGGGCGTCGGAGGTGCCGAGGCGCGAGCGCATCAGGGCGTAGCCGTCGAGCATGGCTTGGCGGCCGGGGGCTCCGGGCACGATCTGCGCCAGACGGTCGGCCACGGCGTCGACGGTGCAGAGGTGCACGAGCATCTCGGGCACTATCTCGCGGTCGGCAATCAGATTGGGAAGCGACACGAAGGGGCACTTGATGAGGCGCTTCATGATGTTGTAGCTCAGGCGCGAGCCGTTGGCGCGGTAGCATACCACCTGCGGTGTGCCCAGCAGGGCGGTCTCCAGTGTGGCCGTGCCCGAAGTGACCAGGGCGCACGAGGCATTGCGGAGCAGCTCGAAAGTGGCGCCCTCCAACACCGGCAGCGACGTGTACTGTGTGTAGAAACTGCGCTCGATGGCCGGAGCAC
>OMCT01001636.1_pt1 | contig 12945 bp, 12 predicted proteins | sample 1674301 | NCBI WGS metagenome assembly OMCT01 (sample SAMEA103958158, study PRJEB25191) | human gut metagenome
AGAGACGAGGTTATGGCAAAATTGATAGAAATCCAGTATGACCGTAATGACATGGATTTTCACCGCGGAACTTTCCGTGTTCGCGGCGATGTGGTGGAGATCATACCGGCGTATGAGAGCGATGTGGCGATTCGTATCGAATTTTTCGGAGATGAAGTTGAGCGGATTACGGAAATTGATATTTTGACAGGAGAGGTCAAAGACGAATTGTCACATGTGGCGATTTTCCCGGCGTCACATTATGTGGTGGATAAAGAAAACATAAAGCGTGCTGTAAATGATATAGAAAAAGAACTGGATGAGCGTGTGAAGGAGTTTAAACATGCAGATAAACTTTTGGAAGCGCAGAGAATTGCAGAGAGAACAAATTTTGATATTGAAATGTTGAAAGAAACCGGATTTTGTTCCGGAATCGAAAACTATTCGCGGCACTTGGCAGGACTTAGTCCCGGGCAGGCGCCATATACATTGATAGATTATTTCCCGGATGATTTTATTATTATGATTGATGAATCGCATAAAACCATTCCTCAGATCGGAGGTATGTATCACGGAGATCAATCAAGAAAATCTACCTTGGTAGATTATGGATTTCGTCTTCCGTCTGCGAAGGATAACCGTCCGCTGAACTTTGAAGAATTTGAGAGCAAGATCAACCAGGCGTTATTTGTATCTGCAACACCGGGAGTATATGAAGAAGAACATGAGCTTCTCCGTGTGGAACAGGTGATTCGTCCGACCGGACTGCTCGATCCGGAAGTTGTCGTGCGTCCTGTAGAAGGTCAGATAGACGATCTGATCGGGGAAATAAACAAAGAAATTTCCCAAAAGAATAAAGTTCTCGTAACAACTCTGACAAAGCGGATGGCAGAAGATTTGACGGATTATATGCGTGAGGTGGGAATTCGTGTGAAATATTTGCATTCGGATGTGGATACACTGGAACGTACAGAGATTATTCGTGATATGCGTTTAGATGTATTTGATGTGCTTGTGGGAATCAATCTTTTGCGAGAAGGTCTGGATATTCCGGAAATTACGCTTGTAGCGATATTGGATGCGGATAAGGAAGGATTTTTGCGTTCGGAAACGTCATTGATACAGACAATAGGACGTGCGGCGCGTAATGCACAAGGGCATGTTATTATGTATGCGGATAAGATAACGGAATCTATGCAGCTGGCGATCGATGAAACAAAACGGCGTCGTGAGATTCAGATGAAATATAATGAAGAGCATGGTATCACACCAAAGACGATTCAAAAATCAGTACGCGACCTGATCAGTATTTCTAAAAAAGTTGCGGCAGAGGAGCTGAAACTGGAAAAAGATCCGGAATCTATGAGCGAGAAGGAATTAGAGAAACTGATCAAAGAACTGGAAAAACAGATGAAGAAAGCAGCGGCAGACCTGAACTTTGAGGCGGCAGCAGAACTCAGAGATAAGTTAATTGAGCTTAAAAAGACACTGCAGGAAATAAAGATATAGAAAAAGGAGAGTATATACTCACATGTCACAGGAAAAAGATTCAAGACAATATATCAAAATCAGAGGAGCCAATGAGCATAATCTGAAGAATATAGATGTAGATATACCAAGAGACAAGCTGGTAGTTCTGACTGGACTCAGTGGTTCGGGAAAATCATCGTTGGCATTTGATACAATCTATGCGGAAGGGCAGAGAAGATACATGGAATCCCTGTCCTCTTATGCAAGACAGTTCTTGGGACAGATGGAAAAGCCGGATGTTGACAGTATTGAAGGACTTTCACCGGCTATATCTATAGACCAGAAGTCAACTAACAGAAATCCGCGTTCTACAGTAGGAACTGTTACAGAAATATATGATTATTTCCGACTTCTCTATGCAAGAATTGGTATCCCGCATTGTCCAAAATGTGGACGCGAAATCAACAAACAGACAGTTGACCAGATGGTTGATGTTATTATGGCACTTCCTGAAAGAACTAAGATTCAGATTCTTGCACCTGTTGTTCGTGGACGAAAGGGTGAGCATGTAAAGCTATTTGAACAGGCAAAGAAGAGCGGATTTGTGCGTGTTATTGCTGATGGAAGTATGTATGAGCTTACAGACGAGATTAAGCTTGATAAGAATAAGAAACATAATATTGAGATTGTTGTAGACAGACTTTCTGTAAGAGACGGAATCCAGAAACGACTTACAGATTCTATTGAGACAGCTCTTAAGCTTGCCGAAGGTCTTATGACAGTAGATGTTATTGATGGTGAGACACTTAATTTCAGCCAGAGCTTTTCCTGCCCAGACTGTGGTATAAGTATTGATGAGGTTGAGCCAAGAAGCTTTTCGTTCAACAATCCATTTGGCGCATGCCCGGACTGTTTCGGACTTGGTTATACAATGAAGTTTGATGCAGAGCTGCTTATACCGGATGAGAGTCTCAGCATTGATGAAGGTGCTATTGTCGGAATGGGATGGCAGTCATCTAAGGATGAGGGCAGCTTTAGCAGGGCGGTTCTTGATGCACTTGCAGAGGAATATGGATTTTCATTAAAGACACCATTCAAGGATTATCCTGATGATATTAAGGATATTATTATCAATGGTACTAAGGGACATTCTGTAAAGGTTAAATATAAAGGCCAGCGCGGAGAGGGTGTATATGATGTCGCATTTGAAGGTCTTATTAAGAATATGGAGAGAAGATACAGAGAGACATATTCTGATAATACTAAGCAGCAGTATGAGGAATTTATGAGAATAAGACCTTGTTCTGCCTGTCATGGACAGAGACTTAAGCCGTCTTCACTTGCTGTTACTATTGCAGATAAGAACATATATGAGATTACTAACATGTCTATTATAAAGCTTCAGGAATTCCTTGAGAATATGAAGCTTTCAGAGAGACAGCTGTTTATTGGTGCAGAGATTCTTAAGGAAATCAAGGCGAGAATTAAGTTCCTTGTAGATGTAGGGCTTGATTATCTGGCACTTTCGCGTGCCACAGGAACTCTGTCAGGTGGTGAAGCACAGAGAATCAGGCTTGCTACACAGATTGGTTCAGGTCTTGTAGGAGTTGCTTATATTCTTGATGAGCCAAGTATCGGACTTCACCAGAGGGATAATGACAAGCTGCTTGGAACTCTGACACATTTGCGCGATCTTGGTAACTCAGTTATTGTCGTTGAACATGATGAGGATACTATGTTTGCAGCCGATTATATTGTGGATATCGGACCAGGCGCAGGAAGAAATGGTGGAGAAGTTGTCGCAACAGGAACTGCTGCGGATATTATGGCGTGCAAGGACTCACTTACAGGTGCATATCTGTCAGGAAGAATCAAGATACCTGTACCGGCAGAGCGTAGAAAGCCTGCTGGCTGGATTAAGGTAAGAGGCGCAAGGGAGAATAATCTTAAGAATATTGATGTAGATATTCCGCTTGGAGTTGTCACATGCGTAACAGGTGTGTCAGGCTCAGGCAAGAGTTCACTTGTTAATGAGATTCTTTACAAGCACCTTGCAAAGTCGCTTAACAGGGCGAGATGTATTGCAGGCGACCATGATGGAATTGACGGAATAGAGCAGCTTGATAAGGTCATTAATATTGACCAGTCACCAATTGGACGAACACCAAGGTCTAATCCGGCAACCTATACAGGTGTATTTGATATGATAAGAGACCTGTTTGCAACGACTAAGGACGCCAAGGAGCGAGGATATACAAAGGGCAGATTCAGCTTTAATGTTAAAGGTGGAAGATGTGAGGCATGCTCCGGTGACGGTATTATCAAGATAGAGATGCATTTCCTGCCGGATGTGTATGTTCCTTGTGAAGTCTGCGAGGGTAAGCGTTACAACAGAGAAACTCTTGAAGTAAAATACAAGGATAAGAGCATATATGATGTTCTTGACATGACTATTGAGGATGCAGTTGATTTCTTTGAAAATGTGCCAAGTATAAGAAGAAAGATTGAGACTCTCAACGAGGTTGGCTTGTCTTACGTCAAGCTTGGACAGCCATCAACTGAGCTTTCAGGTGGTGAGGCACAGAGAATCAAGCTTGCAACAGAGCTTTCAAGAAGAAGCACAGGAAAGACTATATATATTCTTGATGAGCCTACAACCGGTCTGCATTTTGCCGATGTCCACAAGCTTGTCAATATCCTTCACAGGCTTGCAGAGGGTGGCAACACTGTAGTTGTTATTGAACATAATCTTGATGTTATTAAGACAGCAGATTATATTATAGATATGGGACCGGAAGGCGGCGACCGCGGCGGAACTGTTATTGCCAAGGGAACGCCTGAGGAGATTGTTAAGGTTAAGAAGTCTTATACCGGACAGTATGTTAAGAAGTATCTGGAAGAGAAGTAAGATTAAGAAGTGAATGAACGTATATCTGGGAAGTGTATGCAAGGGATGTCGGTTTGATATTTTGGGGAGTAGAATGGAGGCAGTTATGATAAAAGGGATTATCTTTGATATGGACGGAGTTATGATTGATACGGAAAATCAGTCTAATCTTGGCTGGCTGTGGGCAGCTTCCCAGAAAAATGTAGAGATGCCATTATGGCTTATCGACAGTTTTAAAGGTGCACCGGCAAAGCTTAGTCAGAGCTTTTTTGATGATTATTATCATGGAGAGCAGGATTACTGGGAAATGCGTACAATGCGTACAGAGCATGTCTACAAAATCAGGGAGACAGAGGAAGTTCCGGTTAAGCCGGGGCTTCATATGCTGCTTGATTATATTAAGGATAATGGACTCAAATGTGCTGTTGCAACTTCAACACAGAAATCAAGTGCACAAAAGAGTCTTCACAGAATAGGAGCATGGGATTATCTTTCTGGTGTTGTATATGGAGATGAGGTTGAGCATGGAAAGCCTGAGCCGGACATATTCTTAAGGGCAGCAGGTTTTATCGGCTGTGAACCGTCAGAATGTGTAGTCATTGAGGACAGCATTAATGGCATTAAAGCAGGACATGCAGCAGGCATGAAGGTGATTCATATACCTGATACTATTGAGATTAACGATGACATCCGAAGACTGACTTCAGTTGTGTGCCATTCTTTATCTGATGTGCCTGATATTATAGACACATGGAATGAGGGAAAGGTTGCTGATGTTGAAGGTTATTATGAAAATGCCAAGATAAACCGTGTGTATGTTGACAGAGTGCATGTTAAGAAAGCATTTGCAGAATACACAGCAGTTTATAATGCAGATGACCCTAAGATTAAATTAAAAATTGACCACACTTACAGAGTTGCAGCTTTGTGCGAAAGAATTGCAAAAGCAGCTGGAATGTGTGCCTATGATGTTGAGCTGGCATGGTTATCCGGAATGCTTCATGATGTTGGAAGATTTGAACAGATAAAGCGTTATAACACATTTTCAGATGCGGACTCTGTTGACCATGCAAAATTCGGTGCAGACCTGTTGTTCAAAGATGGTCTTATCAGTACTTTTCTTAATGGAATGGTCAAATGTACAGGCTACAAGCCAGGAGCATTAGAGGATCGATATAGTTCTGATGGAGTATTTCTGTATGACAGATTGAATAAATCGGACATGGAAATGCTTGAACTTGCAATAAGGTGTCACAATATGTACAGAATTCCGCAGGGACTTAATAGCCGCGAGCAGGCATTCTGCAATGTGCTTCGTGACGCTGATAAGGTTGATATATTTAAGGTTAATATTGATACTCCGCTTGAAGAAATATATAACACTACGACTGAAGAACTGATGAAGAGTGATATTACAGATGAAGTGTTAGAAGCGTTTGATGAGGAACACTGTATACTCAAAGCAATAAGACGCACACCGGCTGATACTGTTATTGGTCATGTATCACTTGCTTATGAGCTTGTGTATGATGAGAGCGTGCGGATTACTGTGGAACAGGGGTATCTAGCAAAGCTTATGCATTTTCATTCTGATAATGAGGAGACCAACAGAAAGATGGCGATGGTCAGAGAGAAGATGGATTCTTATGTGAAGAAGAGAATTGGGGAGAAAGATGCATAGATAAGGATTGTCTGGAGGAGAATTAGCAAGATAGGAATTGGGGAGAATTAAGGCTTGTCATAAGTGGCAAGTTTAACTATAATGTATATATAAATACACAAGATTGGAGATTGATCATGGATCAGGAGAAAGTTATTGTCATTGACTTCGGTGGTCAGTACAACCAGCTGGTTGCGCGCCGTGTCCGTGAATGTAATGTATATTGTGAGATCTATTCTTACAAGACAGACCTGGCGCAGATTAAGGCCATGAACCCTAAAGGAATTATCCTTACGGGTGGTCCTAACAGCTGTTATGAAGATGGCGCGCCAACATGTACTAAAGAACTTTTCGAACTTGGTGTACCTGTACTTGGTCTTTGCTATGGCGCACAGCTTATGCAGCATGTGCTTGGTGGCAAGGTTGAGAAGGCACCAGTAAGAGAGTATGGAAAGACAGAAACATTTGTAGATAAGAGCAGCGCTTTATTCTCAGATGTATCAGAGAAGACTATTGTGTGGATGAGCCATTTTGATTACATCTCACAGATTGCACCAGGATTCAAGATTGTTGCCCATACAGCAGACTGCCCAGTTGCAGCAGCAGAGTGTACAGAGAAGAATCTTTATGCAATCCAGTTCCACCCAGAGGTTCTTCATACTCAGGAAGGAACCAAGATGCTTCACAACTTTGTTCGTGGAGTATGCGGATGTGCCGGAACATGGAAGATGGATGCATTTGTTGAGAATACAATTAAGGAAATCCGCGAGAAGGTTGGCAGTGGCAAGGTTTTACTTGCTCTTTCAGGTGGTGTTGATTCATCTGTTGCAGCCGGACTTCTTTCAAGAGCTATTGGAAAGCAGCTTACATGCGTATTCGTAGACCACGGTCTTCTCCGTAAAGATGAAGGCGATGAAGTTGAGAGCGTATTTGGACCAGAAGGACAGTTCGACCTTAACTTTATAAGAGTTAATGCACAGGAGAGATATTACTCTAAGCTTGCAGGCGTTACTGAGCCAGAAGCTAAGAGAAAGATTATCGGTGAAGAGTTTATCCGTGTATTTGAGGAAGAAGCCAAGAAGATTGGTGCAGTTGACTTCCTCGCACAGGGAACTATATATCCAGACGTTGTAGAGAGCGGACTTGGCGGTGAATCAGCCGTAATCAAGTCTCACCATAATGTAGGAGGACTTCCTGATTTCGTTGATTTCAAGGAAATCATTGAGCCACTCCGCAACCTTTTCAAGGATGAGGTTCGTAAGGCTGGTCTTGAGCTTGGAATACCAGAACATCTTGTATTCCGTCAGCCATTCCCAGGTCCGGGACTTGGAATCAGGATTATCGGCGAGGTAACAGCTGATAAGGTTCGTATCGTTCAGGATGCTGACTTTATCTACCGTTCAGAGGTTGACAAGGCCGTAGCTGAGTACAAGAAAGCTAACGGTAAGGCTCCAGCATGGATGCCAAACCAGTATTTCGCAGCCCTCACTAACATGCGTTCCGTTGGTGTTATGGGTGACGAAAGAACTTACGATTATGCGGTTGCACTTCGTGCAGTCAACACAATTGATTTCATGACAGCAGAGAGCGCAGAAATTCCATTTGAGGTTCTCCAGACAGTCATGAGCAGAATTATAAATGAGGTGCGTGGGGTCAACAGAGTATTCTATGATCTGACTAGTAAACCACCTGGAACGATTGAGTTTGAATAATCCACGAAAGTCCAGAATCATTGTAAAATCAATGGTTCTGGGCTTTTTTTATGCTCATTGATACCTGTTTGATACCTTTTGAAAGCAAAAAAACACTGCTTCAAAACACTCAATAATAATTTTCAAAACTGTCTCTATTTTCATTTTCGAAAGTTTTTTCAAGAATTTTTAGTAATCAGCTCCGACTCGTCCCAAATAGTAGTTGAAAACAAAGGAAACTATTTTTTAGGAGGCGATAGGATGAATACAACGAACACCTTTATCACAGTTCCAGAGATTCAAGAGGTTTTGTCGGTATCCGAGTCAAAGGCATACAGGATTGACAGAAAACTGAATGAAGAACTGAAGCAGAAGGGATATATGGTTATACCCAGTCGAGTAAGTAGACATTATTTCATTGAAAGATTCTACGGTATGAACGTAGAGGAAGGAGGAAATGAGTAATGCCTGGGTACAAGGATGAGAAAAAGGGAACATGGTATGTATCTTTTCATTATTTTGATTGGACAGGAAAAAATGTTCGTAAACTAAAACGTGGTTTTGCGACCAAAAGAAAAGCTCAGGAGTGGGAACAGAGTTTTCTTAGAACCAAAGCTGCAAGTATGGATATGACATTTTCAGAGTTCTTTACAGTATATGAAAAAGATGTAAGGCCGAAACTCAAGGAAAATACCTGGTGGTCAAAAGAACATATCATCCGTACCAAGATAATTCCGTACTTTGGCAATACCAAGATGGTGGATGTAACGGTCAGAGATATCATCAAGTGGCAGAATATGATGCGTGAATACAGAGATTCCGAAGGAAAACCATACTCACCAACGTATTTAAAGTCGGTGCAGGCACAGTTATCGTGTTTATTTAATCATGCAGTTCGTTTTTATGAGCTGCCATCTAATCCAGTACATCGTGCAGGAGCACTTGGCGCGGAAGAAGCAGATGAAATGCTATTTTGGACGAAGGAAGAATACCTTAGATTTATACCAACCATGGCAAATAAACCTTATTCATACTATGCATTTGAACTTTTATATTGGTGCGGAATCCGTATGGGAGAATTGAGGGCACTTACAGCCGAGAATTTTGATTTTGAGAAAAACATTCTTTCTATAACAAAGTCGTATCAGAAGATAAAAGGTAAGGATGTAATAACAAAGCCGAAGACCCAAAAGAGTATTCGCAAGGTTTATATGCCAGAACAGGTGGCGAGGGAAATGGAAGATTTCATACATGGAATCTATGGTTACAGCCAAATGAAAGATTGTTTCCGATTTCCAAATCATATCTACACCATGAGATGGATAGAGGCGTTAAGGCTTGTGGCGTGAAACGAATCCGTATTCATGATTTCCGCCACAGCCATGTATCACTTTTAATAAATATGGGATTTTCGGCACTCGCGATCGGAAATAGAGTTGGTCATGAAAGTGAGAAAATCACATATCGTTACGCACATCTTTTCCCATCAGTACAGGATGATATGGCAGAAGCTCTGGACGAAGAATGGAAGGAGGGCTTCGATGTCAGCGAAGAATAAAGATGACAAGAATCGTTGGCGTAACAAAAATGTTGGATTTCGGTGTTCACCGGAAGAGGGCATAGAAATAGATAAGCGTTGGAAAATGTGTGGATTTTGTACTAAGCAAGATTACATACTGGAATGCTTACTACATCCGTATTTAATCGCAAGGGGAAATCCGATGATGCTTATCAGTATTAGAAAAGAATTGAAGGAGATTTCAGTGGAACTGAGTCGAATCGATGATGCTTCGGAAATAGATGAAGAACTATTTACACCTATTCGGACGATGCTAGAGATACTGGAATCTTTCAAAAATGATGAAGGCAATAACAGGAGGATATCAAAATGAGCAGAGTAATCATTTGTGCAAATCAAAAAGGTGGGGTCGCAAAGACTACTTCCGTTGTAAATATTGGGATTGGTCTTTCGAGACTTGGAAAAAAAGTACTTGTAATTGATAACAATCCGCAGGGGTCACTAACAGAGGCTTTAGGCTATCCGGAGCTGGATAAGTTGGAAATCACATTGGCTACTATTATGGAGTGGGTGTTAAACGAAGAAGAGTTTGATTTGGAAGCGGGAATTCTACATCACGAGGAAGGCATTGATTTATTGCCTGCAAATATCGAACTTTTCGGAGTGGAGACATCTCTTATCGGTATTATGAGTAGTGAAAGTATGGAGAGAAAGAAAGCACATTATTTAAGAGATATAATTCGCGAAGAAGAATTGATGAAGTATGCATCAAAGGCCGGAGTAACAAGCTTTCAAAAAAGTGTTGTGAAAACCTATATGAAAGGTATAAATGAGAGTAAGCTTGCTGCTAAATATGACGTTACGACAAACGCAATTCATGAAGCAATATATTGATATGTTACAACATGCCGGAGATATGTTGGAAAACAGACTAATTCAAGAAAACTACAATGGATTGAGCGTGTAGAACCAGAAGAAGATTTTTTGGAGAACATTCTAAAGGGAAAAAACAAAGGTCAAAATGCGGCTAAGGAGGCTTTAGTTGAAGCTTCCCGTGTGAGTGTAAATAAATCTTTGTTGTTATTAAAACAAAATGCGAATAATCCAGATAAGCAAAAGCAGCTAATAAATCAATTAAGAATAGTATTTAATACATCAGGTGCATTATTGGATATTATTGAAAATGAATTGCTGAATGAGTAATAAATAGTTTTTCTTTTATTGCGATATATTTTAAAACAGAGTATAATTGATTGCGTAAAGATCATTATTATCTTCGGTGGTACATGTTATGAAGTAGTCCATGGTGAACTTACTAGAAGTCATGCATAGACTAAGTCTAATATGCTGTCGGGAGTAAAGATATAATGGTATTGTGTATAATGTAAACCTTGCGAAACTATCTGGAGACATTCATTCTAGTTGATTTCCGGAGAAAGTAATGATAAACTTTCGGTGCGTAAGTTATTGTTTCGAAGCTTTACACATATTTTTATTAGAGTGTTTTGGATTCAAAGCACTTTATTAACTATGTGTGTAAAGTCTGAAGTCTGACCGGTTAGTCTGTGCATACATAGTGTACAGGCTTTTTTATTTTGGGTCAGGTTTGGAGGTGAGCATATGAAGATTAACAAGAAGAATGCGTTAAAGCTGTGGGAGAGATATTACGGTGATGCAAGATTTGCAGAGGACTTCCATGGATATTTAATGTGTAGAGATGGATATGGTAATCCAGATTTCTTTATTAAAGAGGATGGAGAAGCAATATATTGTGGTTGGAATATCCATCACATTCTTCCAAAAAGTTGTGGTGGAACAAATGCAATTAGCAATTTAACATGTACCAATATTGCTACGAATGATGAGGCTGCGGATAAGATTACATTTTGGATTGATGATTGCCTCTATCAAGTTCAAAGAACTTGTGATGGTCATGGGATTTTTCAATTAAACTAACGGAGGTAGATGATTATGGACAGATTTGATTATATGGACGGAGATTTCTGTATGGATATGGGCGGTGGTATGATGATGGATACACAAGGCCATATGATGCAGGATATGGGTGGAGGAATGGCAATGGATATGGAATCTGGTGAGATGCATATTGTTGATAACAGTAGTTCATTTGGAAGCTCTTTTGATGATGAAGATTAAAAATTCATATGTTTACTGTAGGTTACGGCTGTGCTAAGCTGTTCCTCGCGAAAAGGCTCTCTATTCGGGTTTTGATTACTCGGGTATGGGAGCCTTTCTTTATGCCTTTTTGCACAGTCGCGGGTCCATACAGTCAACATAAGAGAATAGGTTTGGAGTAACTTCTGCTCCAGTGGAGCAGAAGTTGGAACCGGATTGGGTTATAGGAATACACTAATGCGCACGACCTAGGAGTGCGGTAAATCTGCGTAATGTGTATGCACCATTAGGCGTATCCTGTTATCTTTTTTAGTTTATCCGAGACAGATCAGTTATCTGCTGACAATCACACTCTGGAGCAAAGAAATGATTCATTGAAATCTGATAATCAGGCATTAAGACAGAAATACAATGATTTGCAACAGAATAATGTTCAACTTGAAAAGCAACAGAATGAGCTAAAGAACTATATAGAGCAGATGGTGCAGTCAGAGCAACTATTACAGCGTGATGTGAGAAAGTATGATGAAGCACCGGAATGGCAGCTGCCGGAACCGGGAACATTTGCAAGTGCTAAGTCATTTCGGGATAAGGTGGTTATGCCATTTGTGAATAAGCTGAAGTCGTTGATAAAGAATTTGACAATCCAGTGTGTAAGGCTGAAGGAGGAAGTATTACAGCTAAGGAAGGAAAAAAAGAGATTGTCAGATGATGTGGAGTTTTACAAGGGCAAGATTAAGGATATGAGTGATAGGACAGAGCTGTTGCAGGAAAAGGCTGATAATCTGGAGCGTGTGAAGAGATATGCTGGTGCAGAGCAGATTGATACGATTATTCGTAAGGTGAAGGAACAGGAGCGTACAGAGCAGCAGATAAGGCGGTATGACAGATCTTATGGGACAAGATAATGGGAAGGATGGATTGATGAGATGAAAGATAATCGAATGGATAATATCGTAGAATGTGCTTATAACATAGATAACGGCTATGTTGAGGTGTGGTTTACAGATGGAAATATGTTGCGGATAAAGTGCGAAGAAGTGGAGGCTGCTCTGAGGACAACAGAGCAGTCTCTGGCGAAGCTGCATAGGTTGTTGGATAACAAGCCAATAGAGTATGTGGCAATGGCTTTGTCCGGGGAAATGCAGGCATATTGTGATATTGAGGATGATATGGTTAAGGGAATGTTCGGAACGATTGTGCAGGGGTATTTGAAAAAGGGGTATAATCGGGCTACGGCGGAGATGATGGCTAGGGAGTTTTTTAGGTATGGGAGCTGGAATAATAAATATATGTGTGAAAATATAAGCGGTTGGAACTAAAGGAGAGACAATGAGATGATAAGAAATAATAGTAGGTACATAGTGTGCTAAAGAAAATATGTTTGAGCAATCTTCAAAAAAGGTAGAAATCAGGTAATAGATGTTGTAATATAAAATAAAAGAGTGCCATTTAAGTTATTAAAATATTGTAATATAAATAATAGGGAGTTAGTACATTTTTATCTAAAGATTATAGGCAAATAAATAAAACAATTTTTATAGGAGGAGATAAAGTCTGTATAATGGTGTAAATTCGATATAATTAAAAAGAGCCAAATGCT
>OMCT01001640.1_pt1 | contig 12919 bp, 12 predicted proteins | sample 1674301 | NCBI WGS metagenome assembly OMCT01 (sample SAMEA103958158, study PRJEB25191) | human gut metagenome
ACCCTTTTAAGGGTGGTTGCAGTCTTTTTTTATTGCGCGTTTTTTTACAGCGCCTGATTTTTTTAGCTATTTACTGTTTCCTTGATAGCGTCGATTATTTCAGGGAAATACCAGCCGCCCTCGGATCTGTTGAGCAGTCCGAAGTTCTCACCGTTTCCTATTCTTGTGCCGTTATCCCACCAACAGCATGGTACGCCGTACTGCTTTGCGGTGCTGAGATAATCCTTTACACACTGAACTCTCGCTTCTGTATTAACCTTATTTACAGAGCCGAACTCACCGATTATTACAGGTATTCCCTTGCTGAGGAACACTTCATCTATATCGGTAAAGAGTGTTGTGATAGAAGAGTCGATACTTGTATACTGGTCTGTGCCTGCGGTATCGAGAGCGAATGAATATGGAAGATAAGCGTGGATAGAAACTATTATCTTATCGTCGCCCTGCGGAACTTCCAAAGCCTCCATATTCTGCTTTGTTGATGATGCGGCATATGGTGTTACCATTATACATCTGTTAGGGTTGTTTCCGCCTGAGGCACGGACAGTTTCAACAAACGCCTTTGCGTACTGATTTACGACCTCTCTTGACTCGGAGTCGCCTATCCACTCGTTGCCCTCGCCTCTAAGTCTAGGCTCGTTCACGCCCTCGAAAATGAGGTGCTCGTCATAGCCCTGAAATCTGTCGCATATCTGCTTCCAGAGGGCTTTGAGCTGCTCGACATCTTTATCGGCACGGTCTTTCTTAGGCATATACCACTCCTCGTGGTGGGTGTTGAGGATAACGAACATTCCGTTGTCGATACCGTAATCGACAATTTCCTGAACTCTGTTCATCCATGCTTCGTCAACTGTATAGTTCTCGTCCATGTGAGTACCCCATGAAACAGGAAGTCTGAACACGTTGAAGCCTGCGTCCTTGACCTGGTCTATCATCAATTTTGTGGTTTCCACATTTCCCCATGAGGTTTCAGCGTCAAGACCTGAGCCGCCTGTGGCGTCCATGGTATTGCCAAGATTCCAGCCCACTTTCATCTGAGCCACAAGGTCTTTTGCAGTGGTCACTGTCATAGGGTCATTGGTATGCTTCTGAGTATTTTCTGTAGCTGAGGAATCTTTCTCAGCCTTTGAGGAGTTGTCCGAACTGCCACAGGCTGTCATCATTGATACGCCCATTGCAAGGGAAAGCACTGCTGCAAGTATTCTTTTGATTTTCATATTTTGGTTTTCCTTTCTCACCATATAAAATAATAACATTTATATTTTAGCTCATTAATGTGGATTTGTCAATAGGAATAATAAAATTAGATAAACGCACAAAGTTCTGTTGAAATGTGACTATATATACAAAATTTGTTTTTTGTTATTTATTTTGCCCATTGACAATTATAATCATAAACTGTATAATTTAAACATAGGATATTTAATTTGAAAATTATATGGGGGTACAACTATGAAAGCTAAACACGTTGGTATAATAATATGGGTAATTGTTGCCGTTGCATTTATATTTTGTTTTTGGTATTTTGGCATAAAGAACATAGTTTCTTCTGATGAACCTGAAGATGATGAAAGCGGGATAAATACCTTTAACTACAGCTGTCCCCATGACGATACCTATCAGGAACCAACGCTGAATATGGGAAAATATTATCCAAACGGAGATACAAGCAAAGATTATTTTATAATAGGAGAAAACAACACTCTGAAATACAGCGGAGATTCGGAATATCTTTGCAATAAGCTGCTTACGTTTTATGACGAGACCGCAAAGCAGGATACGATAAAAATGTGGTCTGAAACCAGAACATATACTATTAAAACCTATCACGAAGCAAGAGATCAGATACTAATTGAATTTACAATCGGAAACGATTTACAGCACGAAAAATATAAAGAAGCTTTTGACAGCCCGTTTAAGTATGTTGATGAAAACACATTCGTCGCCGTTGATACTTACATTCGTGTTCCCGACGATTCTGCCGCTGAATCGGAATCTTATTCCGACGATGTTTCGGTAAATGAAAGCAAAATTTCATAGTAAAAAAACTTCAATGGCAAAAAATGTCATTGAAGTTTTTATTTATGTTTTATGTTTCAGCCGGCTTTTCCGGAATTATCGGGGTAAGCTTTCCGTCACGGAGAAATTCTATGTAATCTTCTATGGAATTGATCGGCTCGTCAGTTGCAACACCGCTGATACGGCTGTCCTCCACCCACAGGTGGTGATTGTCCGTACCGCCCGTCTGTGCAAAGCCGAACTGCTCGGCATACCATTTTGCACGCTGATTATAGACCTCAACGCCGTCTATCCACTTTGGCAGGAGCTTTATTTCATGGATATACCAATCCGCCTCACGAAAAGGGTGGGCATGGACTAACACTCCCCCTGCTTTATGCACTCTGTCGGCAAACTGATAAAAGCTTATATCACTGATGTTATCATTGGCAAGAAGAAAGTCCTTGTCGATACCATAGGTCAAAAGGTCTGCACCGAAGTAGGAATACTCCAGACCGAAAAAAACTTTCAGACCTATCTTGTCACCCTCTTCTTTGGCATTCTCATAACCCTTGCAGAACTTGTTCACTCTGTCCTCCCAACTGTCAAAGTTGGTGACGGCACAGTTGCCGTTGAAAAAGTGATCGGTGACGATGATCCCGTCATAGCCTAGGGCTTTATAACGCCTTGCCTGCTCTGCTCCGCTTGCAGAGGCACAGCCGCTTCCCTCGGCGGTATGCAGGTGTGTTTCATACCTGAACATCAGAAATCCACGCCTCTGTTGATGACCTCCATGCACATTCTGCCGTTATGATATGGGCATTTCCATGGACCTACTATCTCTTTCCAATCATGTGGCTTATGGTCATAGGAAACCTCGGCATACCACTCTGAGCCTTCTCTCTTGTCGATTATCTCAGCCTTGATATACTCCCACACACTTCTTGCACTTTCAAGGAACTTCTTTTCTCCGCTGTGCTGATAAGCGTTGATAAAGCCAACAACAGACTCTGCCTCTACCCACCATACACGCTTCTTGTCTATCTTATCGTTCTCACGCTCGTTGTTCAGTGCGCCGTTATCAAGGGCGATGTTCTGGATATTATGAGAGATCTTAAGATCCATTTCAGCAAACTGCTTTTTAAGCTCCTCGTCGCCAAGAGTATCGCAGGCAAGATCCATGAGCCATGTTGCTTCGATATCGTGACCAAATGAATGGATATCTCCCACAAGGTCGAACTTTGTGTCAAAGAAAACTTTCAGAGCGTTAGTTTCAGGAGTATAAACAATATCTCTCATCTGACCAAGCTGGAATTTAAGCCTTTTTGCAACTTCCTCGTTGTGGTCTGCCTTATAAAGCTCGGTATAAGCCTCGATAAGGTGGAGGATAGCGTTCATTGTCTTATCAGCATGCAAGCCATTCTCAGAAAGAGCGTCATTTGATACCAGGTTCCACTGTCTGTCAAAAGCTTCTCTGTAACCGTACTCATCGAGAGTGTTGTTCTCGATGTCGTGGAAAAGCTTATATGCAAGCTCCAGAGCTTCTTTATCTCCGCTTGCGTTATAGTAGCACGACAGTGCATAGATAGCAAATGCGATGTTGTATGTATGCTTCATAGTGTCGGCAGGCTCGCCCTTATAGTTCATCATCCAATAAACTCCGCCGTACTCATAGTCGATGCAGTGATTTTTGATAAACTCGTAAGCGTGGCGTGCGTTGTCAAGAAGTGTCTTATCGCCCAGAGTGATATACGCTTTTGAATAAAACCAAAGTATTCTTGCGTGGAGGATAACACCCTTATCAGCCTGCTTATCCAGCTTGAGGTCATAGCCCATAAAGCCGTAAAATCCGCCGTTCTCATCATCTCTCAGCTTGTTCCAGAAGGGAATGATATGTCCTGTAAGTTCCTTTTTGACTTCTTCAATTATCATCGTAAAAACTCCTTTTAAAATATATTGTCTACGATTTTTCTATTTCAACATTTATTTATTGTTTCTATTTCAATATCTTCCTTGCCTCAACATAAAATCTCTTATCCTCGGCATGACCCATGGAGAACGTTTTTCTTGGCAGTGCGCCGTCAACGATAACTGTAGGGAAAAGCTCTTCCTTGCCCATGTCAGGAAGCATAAAGCCTATGGAATTTTCCTTTGCGGAAAGCTCTCTTATGACCTCTGCACCGTGGATATAGTCCACCTTGCCTCCTTTTTCCTTGATATAGCTGTCAAGGAAATTCTGCAATGAGCCGACAGTGAGCTTTGAAGTCGGCTTATGTATATAGAGAGTCTTTTCCTCGCCATTGTCGCAGACAACTATTGCCTGCTCTGACTTTTCCTCAGAAAGCTCAAGAGCCGCTGTCATTTCGCTCATAAGAGCCTTTGTATCAACGTCTGTAACTATCCTATGGATAGCTTCAAATTCAAGTGCAGGTGAATGAAGATTCACTATCTCCACAAGGGCATATCTGCAAAGAGCATTGCTCATGTCCTTATCAGGGTTCTCTCTCTTCTGCTCCTCGTAAAATTCCTTTGCAGTAGCGAGAGAATGGTTGCCGTCACCCATTGCGTAGACAAGAGGTGAAGTTTCCTTAAGACCATACTTTGTATTGAAAGCGTCGATATCACCAAGTTTTTCAAGTGCGGCTATTATCTTTTCCTGCATAGGCTTTTCAATAAGATAGCCTGCGATATGACCACCCTTTTTCATAAGGTCAAAGTCATAGAGCTTTTTCATTTCTCCCTTGTGGGCTTCAAGCGGCTCAACAACGTTTTTTTCTGTATCGTCAACGAGTATCATGATATGCGGCAGCTCAACAGGTGCGCCACGTCTTACCTTTATTCTAGGCGGTATTCTCTCCACAACTGTGGCTTCTGTTGCTCTTACGGCAGACTTCGAGCCTTTGCGGTAGTCATACTCTTCAAGGTCGATAGCGCCAACAATGCCTGCTCTGACCTTTCCGTCAGACTGTGTTCTTTCAACGTATATCATAGCGTCCTTATACTCTTCAAAAACGCCCTCGCTGATATAGCTGTCCATATTCTTATGTATGTCGGCTATTCTTTCATCAACGTTATCGTCCTCCAGATAGACCTCAGGCAGGATAAGGTTAAGTGCGCTTTTTGCACCCTCTGTTATCTTTTCCACGTCCGCCCAATACTCAGGCTCAGAGGTATACTGGTCGCAGGCAACTACTGCCCATTTTGACATATCGGCGTTCTTAGGCAGAAGTATATCTGCGCTTTTAAATGCTGTTGACATTTCACTACACTCCTATTATTCTTATATCCAAAACAGGACGGCTGTTTTCACCGTCCTGCATATTGTTTTTATTTCTCAGAGCTGTCAGAGCTATTCTCTGCCTGCTCGGCTTCGTCAGCCTGTACACCGTTTCCGGCACCGCAGCAGTTCTTATACTTCTTGCCGCTTCCGCATGGGCAAAGATCGTTTCTGCCCGGCTTCTTAGCCTTTCTTACGGTCATGTTATGATGCTCGCCCGGCTTGAGAACGTCCTCTCTCTTTGGAGCGGCGCTGTTCTTTCTTACCTGAATGGTGAACAACATTCTTACAGTGTCCTCACGGATAGATGCGACCATATCGTCGAACATATCCATACCTTCCATACGATACTCAACTACTGGGTTCTTCTGACCGTATGAACGCAGACCGATACCCTTTTTCAGCTCGTCCATATCGTCGATATGTGCCATCCACTTTGTATCGACAACTTTAAGCAAAACGACTCTCTCTATCTCATGGAGAAGCTCCTGACCAAGGTCTTCCTCACGCTTTGCGTATATCTTCAAAGCTCTGTCTTCAAGGAGGTCAACGATATCCTTCTTTGTTATCTCGTCAAGCTCCTGTGTGGTATAGTTGAAGTCGTCCTCAACTGTGATTATGCCCATAAGTCTGTCCTTAAGGCCCTGCAGGTTCCAGTTATCCTGAACGTCCTCGTCAGTTATATACATATTTACAGAATCCTCAACAAACTCCTTTATCATGCCGAGGATATTTTCATGGAGATCCTCTCCGTCAAGCACCTGCTGTCTTTGCTTATAGATTATCTCACGCTGTGTGTTCATAACGTCATCGTAGTTAAGGACGTTCTTTCTGATGTTGAAGTTTCTGCCCTCTATCTTCTTCTGTGAAGATTCGATAACACCTGTGAGCATTTTTGACTGTATTGGAGTATTCTCGTCCACCTTGAGAGTGTCCATCATAGCTGTTATTCTCTCGCCGCCGAAAATTCTCATAAGGTCGTCTTCAAGTGAGAGGAAGAATGTGCTTTCGCCCGGGTCGCCCTGACGGCCTGAACGTCCTCTGAGCTGATTGTCGATACGTCTTGACTCGTGTCTTTCTGTACCGATGATATAAAGTCCGCCTGCTTCTCTAACCTTTTCTGCAAGCTCCTTTACCTCGTCAGAATACTTTGCATAGAGCTTCTTATACTCTGCTCTTGCAGCCAGAACTTCCTCGTCCTGAGTATTTGAGAAGCCTGCTGCCTCGACAGCCACTTCCTCAGAATAGCCCATTTTCTGAAGGTCTGCAAGTGACTTATACTCAGCATTACCGCCAAGCATGATATCAGTACCACGTCCTGCCATGTTGGTAGCGATAGTAACAGCACCGTATTTACCTGCCTGTGCAACTATCATAGCCTCACGGTCATGGTGCTTGGCGTTGAGCACTTCATGCTTGATGCCCTTATTTTTCAGCAGTCTTGAAAGATACTCTGACTTCTCAACGGAAACAGTACCAACGAGGACAGGCTGTCCCTTTTTATGGCACTCTATCACCTGCTCGATAACGGCATTGAACTTGCCCTTTTCCGTTTTGAAAACAACGTCTGGGTGGTCAACTCTGATAACAGGCTTATTTGTCGGTATCTCGATAACGTCGAGCTTATAGATCTCTCTGAACTCGTCCTCCTCAGTAAGTGCAGTACCTGTCATACCTGACAGCTTGCCATAAAGACGGAAGTAGTTCTGATATGTGATAGTAGCGATAGTCTTTGACTCTCTTGCTATCTCAACGCCCTCTTTTGCTTCGATAGCCTGATGCAGACCGTCATTGAAACGTCTGCCCTGCATGATACGGCCTGTGAACTCGTCTACGATAAGAACTTCTCCGTCCTTAACAACGTAGTCGATATCCTTTTTCATAACGCCGTTTGCCTTGATAGCCTGATTGATGTGGTGGGCAAGGGTCATATTGTCAGCATCCATAAGGTTTATAACGTTGAACGCCTTTTCTGCTTTCTTAACACCGCTCTTTGTAAGAGTTGCGGTCTTAGCCTTTTCGTCGATGATATAGTCGCCGTCCAGAAGGTCGTTATCTGCCTTATCGTCCATTTCAACAACTGTAACAGGCTTCAGGGTCTTTGCAAATCTGTCGGCAAGTGAATAAAGCTTTGTTGACTTGTCGCCCTGACCTGAAATGATAAGCGGAGTTCTTGCTTCGTCTATGAGGATAGAGTCCACCTCGTCCACGATAGCGAAAGCGTGCTCTCTCTGAACCTTATCTTTCTTATAGATAACCATGTTGTCACGGAGGTAATCAAATCCGAACTCGTTATTTGTACCATATGTAATATCGGCGTTATAAGCTTCCCTCTTCTGCTCCTTGTTCATGCCCGTAAGCACAACGCCGATAGAAGTGTTCAGGAAGTGGAACACCTTGCCCATTTCCTCAGACTGGAACTTAGCAAGATAGTCGTTTACTGTTACAACGTGAACGCCATTTCCTGTAAGGGAGTTAGCATAAGCCGCCAGACAAGCAACGAGAGTTTTACCTTCACCTGTTTTCATTTCGGCGATACGTCCCTGATGAAGAACGATAGCACCGATTATCTGAACAGGGTAAGGCTTTTTGCCAAGCACTCTGAACGCAGCTTCACGGCAAACCGCAAGAGCGTCAGGAAGAACGTCATCAAGAGTTGAAAGCTCGTCCAGCTTGCCCCTCAGAATGGCAGTCTGTCCGCCCAGCTCCTCGTCAGACATATCGGCATACTTACTTTCAAGCTCGAGTACCTTATTCTTTATAGGCTCGATCTTGGCAAGCTCTTTTTTAGAATAGTTGCCGAATATTTTATCAAATAATCCCATGTTTCAATCCACCTTTATTTATCCTCCTGCCAGAATTTATGGCAGGAAAAAGTTAAAAAATATACTATGCTATAAATACACTATTATATTATACAATATCCCCTTTTAAAAGTCAAGCAATTTATGTGACGTTTTACAAACAAAAAACGACGGACAGTGTTTTCTCACTGCCGCCGCACCAATGGACTATTTCTGCATTAGCCTGTATTCGCTGATACCTGTCAGCACTGTAAACGCCACCTGACGCTGATAGTCCTCATTCTCCAATTTCTGAGCCTCCTCAGGGTTTGAAAGAAAACCGCACTCTATCATAACCGCAGGATTTTTGGTATTATTAAGTAGATAAAGCTCGTCGCCTACCGGCTTAGTTTCTCTGGTATTGTCAGGCTGTAAAAGGGAAACGAACTGCTTTTGCATCACTCCCGCAAGCTTTTCACCCTCGGCATTGTCTTTAGAATAGAACATCTGCGCACCGCTGTAGCGGCTGTCGGTAAACTGATTTTGGTGTATGGAAACTGATATGCCCTCGGAATATTTCGAGAATATGGCAAGGCGGTTTTTCATATCGGACTTTTTCTGCTCCCCAAGCCCCTCTGTGCCTTTGTCATAGATAGAGATATCGCTTTCACGGGTGCAAACGACATCATAGCCGAGAAGCTTCAGACCGTCACGGAGGCTTTCCGCCACCGCAAGGTTTATCCCCTTTTCAGGCGTGCCGTCAACGGATACACAGCCTCCGTCCAGACCACCGTGACCTGGGTCGATGACCACCACAGGCTTATCCATGGTCGTTTTCACCGCCCCACCTGTCATGACGGCTTCACCGTTGTTTTTGCCATACCAGCACACTGCCGCAAAGCCTGCTATCACCACACAGCACAAAATATTCTGCAATCTTCTGAACATATATCCGCCCTCCTAGTTTTTGTCCTTTGTACAAGTTATGCGGACAAAGGACGGCTTATGCAAAAAAAATCACCGCACCACGAAAACGGGTACTCGTAAAGAAGTTTTTATGATTTGAAGATGAGGTTGCGTAACCATGGCGGTTACGCAACCTTTCTCTTTTTGTCGTACTTCATACTGTCAGCGACCGCAGTTGATACTGCGACATCGAAGCGATAATAAATGTCGATCTGCTGTGTGCGGTGACCGCTGCTCTTATCGGGAGCATGAACAACGATCTTCTCAATAAGTTCATGCATGATCTCAGGAGTAAGCTCCGTGATACGCTCATACTTCTGCACCACGCTGATGAATGCGGTCACATCGGCTGACTTCTGCTCTGCCGTTTCGATGAAGTCAGTAAGCTCTGCTACGGTTGCTCTCAGTTTCTTCTGCTCGTCCTCATATCCTGCCGACATTATGGAAAATCGCTCATCGGAAATCTTGCCCGATACGTTATCCTCATAAAGCCTTGTGAACAGTCTGTCCAGTTCTGCGATGCGCTTCTCCGATTCTTTCAGCTTCTTCCTGGACTTGGAAAGCTCCGAGGACTGCTTCTGAACGGAATTATCCATAGCCATCTGCACAAACTCGTCCTCGTTATCCTTGACAAAGGCAACCATCTTATTTAGTTCACCGAGTATGATCTCTTTCAGCACTATTGTCCTGACGAAGTGAATTGTACAGCCGTTCTTGTCTTTTGCATAGGTGCCACATTTCAGATGCTCTTGGTCGGCAGTCATGGTTGTCGCTCGGCACAGATACAACTTCTTTCCACAGTCGGCACAGTAACAGATGCCTGAAAACGGATTGACTTCTTCGTGCTTTGTCGGACGGCGTTTGTTCTTGCGAAGCTCTTGCACCAAGTCAAACTCTTGCTGAGTGATAATGGCTTCATGGGTATTCTCAAAGATTAGCCAATCCTCTTTCGGGTTATCCACACGTTTCTTGTTTTTGTAGGACTTCACATGAGTGCGGAAATTGACTGTGTGTCCGCAGTATTCAGCCTTTTCGAGAATATGGGCAATTGTCTCATTGCCCCAACGGTGCAGCTTGGCATTCTTATGACCATTATCCCTGCCCTGCGACAATGCGTAGGCAGTTGGCGTGGGGATGCCTTGTTCCGTTAATATGCGAGCAATCTGCGTCGGACCATAGCCGTCAATGCAAAGATGAAAAATCTTGCGAACGACCTCTGCGGCTTCATCGTCGATCACCCATAAGTTCTTATCCGTTTCCGAGTGCTTGTAGCCGTAGATTGGATTGGAAAGATGTTTACCCGACTGCCCCTTTGCCTTGAAAACAGCCCTGATCTTCTTGCTCGTATCACGGGCGTACCAGTCATTAAAAATGTTCTTGAAAGCCATCAGCTCATTTTCAGACTTTAAGGTATCCACGCCGTCATTGATAGCGATATAACGAACATCATGATCCGGAAAGATTATCTCGATGTACTCGCCTGTTTTGAGATAATCACGTCCAAGTCTTGAAAGGTCTTTAGTAATGACCGTACCGACTTTGCCCTCCTCAATGTCAGCCAGCATCGCTTTGAAGCCCTCACGCTCCCACGTCGTTCCCGAAACTCCGTCATCAACATAAAACACGGGATTGCTGAAACCATTATCCTCTGCGTACTTCTTGAGGATAGCCTTCTGGTTGGTGATGCTGTTGCTCTCACCCTGTAACATATCGTCCTGCGAAAGGCGACAATATAATGCTGTGATCTTGTCTGTCATAATTTACCTCTCTTTCCGACAGATACAGCAAGCTATGTTATCATTATAGCGCGCACCGACAATAAATACAATGCGCCGATATCACAAAGTTACACAGCCTGCTTCTCGGGTTCTTGTCCGGATTCACCGAGGAGTATTTCACTCTCCCGGATAATAAGCCTTTTCAGAATATCTGAAAGGCTCTCCTTTGAAGCAGGGTTGAACACGGTTGTCACCGTGTAAGTGGTATGTCCGATTCTGTACTCGGACGTTGCGTTAAAAGTTGTCTCTGCCTTTTCTTTCTCTACGGCAGTAACTTTTTTATTCATAGCGAATTTTACTCCTTTAGCTTCTCTGTCTCTATGCTTTAGAGTCGAGGGCTTCGCTTTCTATCTCTCACACTCATAATAGCCGTAAGGTCGGCTCAGTGTTTTGAGCCGACAGAGTATTTTACGGCTACATTTTTTGTTACCGGATAGTTTTAATCCTCATAGGGATTCGCTTTATCCGTAAAGCTCATTTGCTGACCGAAGTCAGCGGGAAGATCGGCGGTATCGGTTTTCTCATTTTCAGCATTTCCGCCACCGACCAGTTTCAGAAGATCTTCATCGGACAGACCGCTTGCACGGAGTTTCTGCAACAGCGAATGCTCCGAGGTGATGATCTCATCAAGCTCACGGGGCTCGCAGTTGTATTCTTCTTCCATAGCCAGACGGGAAACTTCTTTCAGCTTGTCCCCCAGCGTTTTCTTTTTCGCAGTATCGCTTGCGATACGCTTTTCCAAACCTTTGATCTTCTCGATGAGCTGCGCTCTTTTCTCTGTATAGATGCCCATAGAAAAATCACAACCTTTCTTTTGTGTTATTAGTAGGCAGAGCCGAGTGACCGAAGCTCACCTGCCATGATCCAATTATAGCGCGCTCTACATTTGAAATACAAGCCGCATTGCACACAAACTTTGGTTCATACTTTGTCAACAAATATCCGGGGAATTTTTAGATTCAAAAAACTGAAATTACGCTATTTCGACGTTTATGCTATCCGGTCATTTTGACGAAACAATTTTGAGCGATTATAAAAAAATGAAATTTATTATTGACGTGATCGGGAAAGTGCGCTATATTGATTATGGGGAGCGACGATATAGAGAAAGTCGCACAGCTTCAATTCTCGGAATCGAGAAAAAAGACCGAGCCGAAAGGCTCGGAAATGACATTCGCCCCACAGGGGGCGAAACTAGAGTAGCAAGCACGGTGAAGTGTGGGCGCAAAATGCGGCTACACACGCTTCACAAGGCTTGGCAGAGGGCACTGCCCCTACGACCCCGAATTGAGAAAAATAAAAAGGAGAACAAGAGAAATGAAAGACGAAAAGAAGCGTACATTGTACCTGAAAGTCCGTGTCAGCCCCGAAGAGATGGCGGCTATAAAGAAGAAGTTTGAGAACAGCGGTATGAGCAGTCTCAGCACATTTGTGAGAGCAATGATTTTTGAGGGATACATCGCTCAGGTCAACGAAAACGAGCTGAAAGAACTCACCCGCATCGCAAATAACGTTGCCAACAATATCAACCAAATTGCCCACCGAGCAAATGTCACGAACAAGATTTATAAGGAAGATATTGAGGAAGTCAAGAGCCTTGCCAGTCAGATCATTGACCCTATGCTTTTTCTGCAAACGAAGGTCTTGCAGTTGAAGCATTGACAGAAAAGTGCTGTCAGGAGAAATCCCGACAGCACCGAAAGCCGGATATGTGCGCTCTGTACCGGATCAGCGTTTGAAATTGCTGCGCGCTTCACAAGAATGGTTACAATTATACCGCAGAGCTGGACTCTGGAAGAATTATCCGCTATAATGGATTCACAATAAATCTTTTTGGGGGAACAGCTATGTTGAAAATATCCGAATTGGCAATGCCGAGAACACGCAAGGTCACGACTGTCTGCAACGGCAGACGTGAGGTCTGGACGGACTACGAAGAAGCGAAAGCCTATTTCCTTGAACTTATGATGATTACTGAGGGCGAGGAGCATGAACGTGCGGAGTGCGTTTACATTCAGCTACTTCACGGGCTGGGTGAGTGTAGTGATGAGGACGAATAATGAGGGGCTGTAAAAAAAGTCCCCAAGAAAAAAGGCTGCGATCTTGCCAAAAAGCAA
>OMCT01001648.1_pt1 | contig 12847 bp, 10 predicted proteins | sample 1674301 | NCBI WGS metagenome assembly OMCT01 (sample SAMEA103958158, study PRJEB25191) | human gut metagenome
AAAAAATATGTTGACTTCCACAAGGTGTCTGTGTATAATATTATTCGGACACTTTTTGGAAAGTACCTGAAAAATGCGGAAAACCGCAGAAACAGGGCTTTTATAGAGAAAGGAGGATTTGCTGTGAAGGTAAGATCATCAGTTAAGCCTATTTGCGAGAAATGCAAAGTCATCAAGAGAAAAGGAAGCATCAGAATTATCTGTGAGAATCCGAAGCACAAACAGAGACAGGGTTAATTACTTCTTGACAGAAGAACCCTGTTATTTGTGCGCTATGGTCAGTTTATAACAGACTGGCGAAAGCAGCATCGCATTTGCGATGAAATCATTATGTGCGGCTGCAGCGCAGTGAATTTGCGCTGTTCATAATAAACAGAGGCATAGTCTGGTCTTTTTTGCTATAATACCGAGTGGCATGGGACAAATATGCGAATATGGAAATCCTATTTGTATGCACACATTTCAGGACGTGCAACCGTAGCTGTATACGGATAGGGTTCGGGAAAATACGCGGTTGCAGGTGTATTTATGACTACTAAATAATCTTAAAAATTTTATGGAGGTGTAAACACACATGGCTCGTATTGCAGGTGTAGATTTACCAAGAGAAAAACGTGTAGAAATCGGCTTAACTTACATCTACGGAATCGGAAGAGTAAGTGCAGACCGTATCCTTGAAGCAGCTAATGTTGATCCAAGCACTCGTGTTAGAGATCTTACAGATGACGAGGTTAAGAGAATCAGCGCTGTTATCGACGAGACAATGACAGTTGAAGGTGATTTAAGAAGAGAAATCGCTTTAAATATCAAGAGACTTCAGGAAATTGGATGCTATCGTGGTATCCGTCATAGAAAGGGACTTCCGGTTCGTGGTCAGAAGACAAAGACTAATGCAAGAACTCGCAAGGGTCCTAAGAGAACAGTAGCAAACAAGAAGAAATAATCACTTAGATAATAAGTGAAAACGCCACTTGAACGTAGTGCGCGTTTAGTTCTGCGGACGAAGAAGCAGAGCTTCATTATAACTTAAATAAAGTTTAGAAAGTAGAAAGTAGGTTAGTTTAAATATGGCTAAGAATGTTGCAAAGAAAACAACTAAAAAGCGTGTAAAGAAAAACGTTGAACGCGGACAGGCACATATTCAGGCATCTTTCAATAACACAATCGTTACTTTAACAGATGCTGAAGGAAATGCTTTATCATGGGCAAGTGCCGGTGGTCTTGGATTTAGAGGTTCAAAGAAATCTACTCCATATGCTGCACAGATGGCAGCAGAAACAGCTACAAAGGCAGCTTTAATCCATGGATTAAAGACAGTTGACGTATTCGTTAAGGGACCAGGTTCAGGAAGAGAGGCAGCTATTCGTGCCCTTTCAGCATGTGGTCTTGAGGTTACATCAATCAGAGACGTTACTCCGGTACCTCACAATGGATGTCGTCCACCAAAACGTAGAAGAGTCTAATCAGGAGGTATAGATTAAAATGGCAGTTAATAAAGTACCTGTACTTAAGAGATGCAGATCACTTGGTTTAGAGCCAAGTTATTTAGGATATGATAAGAAGTCTAGAAGAAACCTTACAAGAGCAAACAGAAAGGTGTCTGAGTACGGACTTCAGTTAAGAGAAAAGCAGAAAGCTAAATTCATCTATGGTGTTTTAGAGAAGCCTTTCCGTAACTACTACAAGAAAGCAGATCAGATGAAAGGATTAACAGGTCTTAACCTTATGACAATCCTTGAGTCAAGAATTGACAACGTAATTTTCCGTCTTGGTTTCGCAAGAACAAGAAAAGAAGCTAGACAGATCGTTGATCACAAGTTCGTTACAGTAAACGGAAAAGTTGTTAACATCCCTTCATACCTTGTAAAGGCTGGCGATGTTATCGAAATTAAAGAGAGCAAAAAGAATACTCAGAGAATGAAAGATATCGTCGAGGTAGCTGGCGGAAGAATCGTTCCGGAGTGGTTAGACGTAGATGCTGAGAAATTACAGGGAACTGTAAAAGACTTACCTACACGTGAGCAGATTGATGTTCCTGTAGATGAGATGCTCATCGTCGAGTTATATTCTAAGTAAAATTAGGTTGATTTGCCGGGGATTTATTTCCCGGCTTATCCACTCTTTGATAACATATAACAACGATACCCGAGAAGGAGGGAATTTGAAGTGTTCGATTTTGAAAAACCAAAAATTGAAATCGCAGAAATTTCAGAAGACAAGACATATGGCAGATTTGTTGTAGAGCCATTAGAGAGAGGTTACGGTACAACACTTGGAAACTCTTTAAGACGTATCATGCTTTCTTCTTTACCGGGCGCTGCAGTAAGCCAGGTCAAGATTGATGGTGTTTTACATGAATTCAGCTCTATTCCTGGTGTTAAGGAAGATGTTACAGAAATCATCATGAATATCAAGAACCTTGCAATTCGCAATAATAGTTCTACAAATGAACCAAAGGTTGCATATATCGAATTCGAAGGTGAAGGCGTTGTTACAGCAGCCGATATTCAGGTTGATTCAGATATCGAGATTTTGAATCCTGAGTTAGAGATTGCACACTTGAATGGTGGAGCAGATTCTAAGCTTTACATGGAGCTTACAATCACTAACGGCAGAGGTTATGTCGGAGCAGAGAAGAACAAGAACGAGGATACACCAATCGGAGTTCTTGCTGTAGATTCAATCTACACTCCTGTTGAGCGTGTTAATCTTACTGTAGAGAATACCCGTGTAGGTCAGGTTACAGATTACGATAAGCTTACATTAGATGTATTTACAAATGGTACATTGGAGCCGGACGAGGCAGTCAGCCTTGCAGCTAAGGTGTTAAGTGAGCACTTAAATCTGTTCATCGATCTTTCAGAGGCAGCACAGCAGGTTGACGTTATGGTCGAGAAGGAAAACGATGCTCAGGAGAAGGTTCTTGAGATGAACATCGATGAGCTTGAGCTTTCAGTTCGTTCATACAACTGCTTAAAGCGTGCAGGAATCAACACTGTTGCAGAGCTTATCAATAGAACACCTGAGGACATGATGAAGGTTCGTAACCTTGGTCGCAAGTCTTTAGAGGAAGTTTTAGCAAAATTAAAAGAATTAGGTTTAGAGTTAAATCAGACTGAGGAATAATTCATTCGAATAATCCTTGCACTGATTCTTCTAAATAAATTGGTCATATATAAATTTTAAATATCATATTTATGTTTATGTGTGACAAAACTCATAGCGGCAGGGCCAGTAAGACCAAAGAGCGTGACCGTGTCTGATACATGAGTGGCAACTGATTTGAGCATTTGCTTTTTGAAATAAGGCAAAGCTTTATCACAACAAGATACGATGTCTGGCAGTAAGACCGAAGAGCGTGACCGGATGTCCCACAAATGGAGGAAATTAAAATGGCAAAATATCGTAAGTTAAGCAGAACATCAAGCCAGAGAAAGGCTTTACTCAGAGGTCAGGTTACACAGCTTCTTGTTAACGGAAAGATCGTTACTACAGAGGCTAAGGCTAAAGAAGTTCGTAAGATCGCTGAGGGTCTTATCGCATTAGCAGTAAAAGAGAAAGACAACTTCGAAGAGGTTACTGTAACAGCTAAGGTTGCCCGCAAGGACAAAGATGGCAAGAGAGTAAAAGAGGTTGTAGACGGAAAGAAAGTTACTGTTTATGACGAAGTAGAGAAGAAGATCAAGAAGGATTCTGCTTCACGTCTTCATGCCAGAAGACAGATGCTCAAGGTTCTTTACACAGCTAAAGAGTCTGACGGCACAAAGAAGGGAACAAAGACTATCGATGTAACAAACAAGTTATTCGATGAGATCGCTCCTAAGTATGCTGATCGTAACGGTGGTTACACAAGAATCGTTAAGATTGGACAGCGTAAAGGTGACGGAGCTTTAGAGGTTCTCCTTGAGTTAGTTTAATATTTAATCGGTATAAATCTTAGACTAAATTAAACCAGAGATTTGAGTGGATGACACTCACTTCTCTGGTTTTTTATATTACTAAGATAATTATTCTAAACTTTGAGAAAAACTGATGCGTTTTACTTGCATGTATAGTTCGACTGCCTTTGGTTTGAATTCGTAACTGTAACGCATAAAAATACCCCTTTCACTGGATATCCAGTAAAAGGGGTACATATTAATTTCACACGGCTTTTTATAAATGCGCTTAATTATTTATTTTTTGCTGCAGCCTGCTCGTCATTGTACTTCTGAACACACTTCTTGATTCTGTCATATGGTGAGAGAAGATCACTGATAGAACAGTCGTGGTTTAATGTATCAATGAGGTATGCGATGTATTTGCTCATGTCACAGCTGATATAGTACTCCTTAGAGAGAAGCTCCGGTGACTGGTAGATAAGGTTTGTTGTAACTACTCTGTAGATGAGACCCTCCTCGTAAGCCTTGTCAAATGAAGCAAAGCCGTTTGTAAAGAGACCGAATGTAGAAACAACAAAGATTCTGTTAGCTTTACGCTTCTTGAGCTCTCTTGCTGTATCTATCATACTCTCGCCGGAAGAAATCATATCATCGATGATAAGAACATCCTTACCCTCCACATTTGTTCCGAGGAACTCATGAGCTACGATAGGGTTACGTCCGTCAACGATACGGCTGTAATCACGACGTTTGTAGAACATACCCATGTCTACTCCGAGTACGTTTGCAAGGTAGATAGCACGGTTTGTAGCGCCCTCATCAGGAGAGATAATCATAAGATGGTCAGCATCAATAGTGATATCCTTTACGTTCTTTAAGATACCCTTGATGAACTGGTAAGAAGGCATTACATTCTCAAAGCCGTTCAGAGGAATAGCATTTACCACACGAGGGTCATGAGCATCGAAGGTGATGATATTGTCTACACCCATGTTGATAAGCTCCTGAAGAGCCAATGGACAGTCAAGAGACTCACGGCCTGTACGTCTGTGCTGACGGCTCTCATAAAGGAAAGGCATGATAACTGTGATTCTTCTTGCTTTTCCGCCGGCTGCAGCGATAACACGCTTTAAGTCTGCGTAGTGGTCATCAGGTGACATGTGGTTTGTCTGACCGCATACTGTGTAGGTAAGACTGTAGTTTGTTACATCTACCATGATGTACAGATCATAACCACGAACTGACTGGTTGATAACACATTTAGCCTCGCCGGAACCGAATCTAGGTGTAGAAGGCTTGATAATATAGCTGTTTTTGTAGTAGTCCTTGAAAGCACTCTCGTTAGCATGCTGGTGCTCTCTGTGCTCTCTCCAGCCCTGTAAGTATGCATCTACCTTCTGGGCAAGACCTATACAACTGTCGGTTGCAACAAGTCCAAGTGTACCGGTTGGCATAGTCTCCAAAATTCTCTCATCGTTTGGCATTGTTATTCCTCCATATAACCATATAATAAATAAACTAAATATATAATATAAAAAGCGCTATTTGGAAAGACGCTTTTTAATTCGTATGTCATCTCCAAAGAGCTTGATAAAACTATAATTGCTTGAAATTCTTGAAAGTGTTCTCTCGGAGTAAATATCTGCTATCTGCTCCAGATTCAGATTAGTGGAAATAATAGTAGATTTCTGTCGCAGTATGCGCTCATTTACACAAAGGAAAAGCTGTGATGTGGTAAATGAGTTGGAAAGCTCGGTTCCGAGATCGTCTATGATAAGTAAATCACAGTCGAATATATTCTGGTGCGCTGCGATGGCATCTGCATCCTTTTCAAACACACCTTTGCTTAATATATCAAATAATTGGAATGCTGTAAAGTAAATTACGGAGTAACCTGCATCTAAAAGCTCTTTTGCAATGCAATTAGATAAAAAAGTCTTTCCGACACCGGTATTACCGTAGAAAAATATGTTTTTAGGTTTGTTTTCAAAATTGTCTATAAATTCATGACAGTTCGTCACTGCAAGCTTTGCTGTGGCAAGAGCAGACAGCCCTGTCGCAGGATTTTTCTGCTCATCTGAGTAATAATCGAATGAGAGCGTGGAAAAATTCTCTCTTGATAAAATCTCCCTGATATTGGACTGCGAATAAACGGTATTGATAATAGCCTGCTTGAAGCAATGACATTTCTGACCATCTATATATCCGGTATCATGGCAATCCGGACAGGTGTAAATAGGCTCAAAATAATCAAGCGGATATCCGAGTGTGGATAGCAGTGCAGCACGCTCCTCCTTATAGTCCTCGATTGCAAGGCGTAAAGCGGCGAGAGCATTCTCATCACCATCCATGAGCCTGTACGCCTGCCTGACAGATGCGGATGCAATCTCTGAGTCAATCTCCCTGAGGCGGGGCGCCTTGCGATAGGCTTCCTCAATACGCTTGTCATGTATGTATTTGTTCTGAAGCTGGCGTTTATCGTAGCCTCGCATTATCTCATCATATTGAGCATTGGTAAGTGCCATATATCCTCCTTGGGATGTGTAAATCTAACTTGAAAAATCATACCGTAGAATTCAGAAACAGCTTCTCCAGCTTGTCGTAATCATTGTTTCGCTGATTGAAGTTGTTAAATTTATTCTTGGAACTTGAATTATTGCTTTTGGGTTTTGAGGAACCGTTTGCAGCATTTGTACTCTGTGATGAGCCGGTAGCAGAGGCTTTATTGGCCTTGGCAAAGTTGGCATCAAGCACTTCAACATCCTTTAATGTATGTACATCCTTTTTCCTCCAGTTCGCGAGTATCGAGTCTGTGTACTCGAAGCTTGGCTTCTGGATAGCTGAAATGGTTTTACTGCAGGCGGCCTTTACAAGCTCTATATCGAAACCGTATTCGCCGACCCATTTGTTTATTAGTGACACCTCAGAGTCAACCAGATTGCGGCCTGTGATGCCTAGAGCCTTCATTACAGAATAGTAAATCTGTGAGTGAGCGGCTGCATCGTCCTTTGCCTGGTCTACGGTCTTTATGCCGGCATCGGCCCAGCCGAGAGCGACCTTGTTCATGTAACGAAGGCTTGAATGTCCTTTGGTAATGCAGTACTCTACGAGATATTCTACCAGGTCGGTAGAAAAATGAAGCTCGTCCAGCCAGTAGAGCACCATATTGGTGTCTGTGGATGAGAGCGTATGCTTCAGATATGTCTCTATAATAAAGAAAAGCTCTGAAATGTCAGGATTCTTTCTAAACTCCTTAATCTCATCAAGTGTGTATTCCTTCTGTGAAGAAGCAGCTTTGTCAGGAGTCTGGCTCTTAAGCTTTTCCACAACAGAATCATGCATCCGAGTATTCACGGTAGAAATATTCTGTGCAGCATTATTAACCACGCTGTTTTGCAAATTATTCTGCGTAGCATTATTAACCACGCCGTTTTGCAAATTATTCTGCGCGGCATTATCAGCCACAGTGCTTTGTATATTACTCTGAGCAGCCTGCATACCGGATACAGAAAGACTGCAGAGGTTGACTCCAATAATCTGACCATCAGCGCCGGTTTGCACCTGCAAAATGCCCTCAGAGGCCCAGTAATTGAGGGCACGTATGATGTCGGCTTCAGTATTGCTGAAATGATCGGCAATCTCTGAAATAGTTGCTATGCCTGCCCCGGAGCCTGTCGCACGGAGCAGATAAAGGTATACCTTGACAAACTCACCGTTTGCCTTTGGCATGTATTGATCTATAAAAATATCTGACACAGTAGTGAATGATGTTGCTATGTCACTGCTAATGTTTATCGCTGTCATATAAAAAACTCTCTTTCGCTTAACCTGTGAGCAATTATAGCACAATATTTTAACCGTGTGAAGATGGTAAAAGTGCTACAAGCCTTGTAAACTCGGGCTTTCCGAGTCCACAAAAAAATGTGGATAACGTGGATAACTGTGTAAAATAATTGAAAAATCAATGTATCACAGGGTATATAAGCTGTTGAAAATTATTTAAAAAATCCACACACAAAATGAGAGTTGTTAACATTTTGTATGTGGATAACGTGGATAACTTATTTCTTAAGCAGGTCTTCGCCGATTTCTACTACATTTCCGGCACCCATTGTTATCAACAGGTCACCGTTTACACAATTTTCTGATAAAAATTTCTCGATTTCCTCAAATGATGGGAAATAGTGCGCATTCACACCTTTTTCGAGCAATAAATCCAGGATATCCTTAGATGAGATACCATATGTGTTCTGCTCACGCGCAGCATAGATATCAGCAAGCACCACAACATCTGCCATTGAAAGAACATCGGCAAAATCATTTAAGAATGCCTTGGTTCTGGAATAGGTGTGTGGCTGGAAGCAAAGGACAAGCCTGTCATGTGGATATTTTTGTGCGGCTGTCAGTGTTGCGCGGATCTCGGTTGGATGGTGAGCGTAGTCATCAATGATTGTGACGCCGTTTACCTTGCCCTTGTACTGGAAACGTCTGTCAGCACCGCCAAATTTGTCAAGGCCTGTGAGGATAGACTCCGTATCGAGACCGAGTGTGGTGGATAAAGCTATAGCTGCGAGCGCATTGCTTACATTGTGAGCGCCCGGAACAGAGAGTTTTACGTCGAAAAGTGGACTACCCTGTCTCATAGCTGTAAAAGATGCACAAGCTTTATCGTCATAGGTTATATTTTCCGGATAGAAATCATATTTTGAATCAAAGCCATAGGTGATAATCTTCTGAGGAAGACCTGCGACAATCTCCTCATAGCGGTCAATCTCACCATTGATGATGGTAGCACCGCCTGCGAGAGTGTTTGATGCATACTCGCGGAAGGAATGCCTGATGTCGTTGATATCCTTGAAGAAATCCAGATGCTCAGCCTCAATATTTAAAATAATACTGTAGCGTGGTCTGAAATTCAAAAAGCTGTTTGTGTACTCACACGCCTCAGAGATGAAGTACTCTGAATCGCCCACACGCAGATTGCCGTGGATAGATGACAAAATACCACCTACGGAAATGGTAGGATCTGTCTGGGCGGCGAGAAGAATCTCGCTGATCATGGATGTGGTGGTAGTCTTGCCGTGTGTGCCGGCTACAGCGATGGAATAATCGTAATTGTCCATAATCTGTCCGAGAAGCTCGGCTCTGGTAAGCATTGGAATACCGGCTGCCTTTGCTGCGGCAAACTCAGGATTGCTTTCGTGGATAGCAGCAGTGTAAACCACCAGGTCGATACCGGATGTGATATTGTCTGCGCTCTGGCCATATATGACTTTTATGCCCTTGGCAGCAAGAGTTTTTGTGAGGTCTGATTCCTTTGAATCGGAGCCGGAAATTGTAAAGCCCTCCTCATGCAGAATCTCTGCGAGACCGCTCATGCTGATACCGCCGATGCCTATGAAATGGATGTGTATTGGTTTACTGAAATCTATTTTATACATTAATTTTACCTGCCTGATTTATTATAATTTATATTGTAACTATTAAGAAACACTGAGAACAAAAAGCCGATGCGTCATGATTGCATGTAAGCAACAGATTTTCTTGTTCTGAATAGTTACTTTATATTAATTATACAACTAAATATAGTATTTGCAAAGGAAAAATAAGGTGAAAGCAGGCATGACTTTCAAATGATAAGAACCATAGCAGGTTAAACAGATATACGCTAAATGACACTTGTGCAAAATGTCGAAAATAAAGAAAAATATTATTTGATTTTGTGAAAAATGTTGAAGTGATAATGCGGCTGTGGTATAATTTTTTTTATAAAAATAATTCATCCGGACCATATGAATTTGATGGGTTTAAAGTATATAGCGGTAACTGCAATTTATGCAGCAGCAACTATAATTTATATGGAAACAATTGTGATTTATTATGGAAGCATTACAGATACGGTTATTACAGAAACAAGTGGTGGGGACCGGGTGGCACAACAAAAATTAGGACAGACGAGGAGTGATAACGTGATTAAGAAAGAAATGATAGCCATGCTTTTAGCAGGCGGTCAAGGCAGCAGACTTGGTGTTCTGACAGCGAACGTAGCAAAACCGGCAGTTTCGTTTGGTGGAAAGTACAGAATCATAGATTTTCCGCTTAGCAACTGCATCAATTCAGGCATTGATACAGTGGGTGTACTTACACAGTATCAGCCACTCAGACTTAACAGCCACATCGGAATAGGTATTCCGTGGGACCTCGACAGGAATAATGGAGGAGTGGCAATATTGCCTCCTTATGAGAAGAGCGGCAACAGCGAGTGGTACACAGGTACAGCCAATGCAATCTACCAGAATATGAGGTATATAGACAGTTACAACCCGGACTATGTGTTGATACTGTCAGGAGACCATATTTACAAGATGGACTATGAGGTGATGCTTGATTTCCACAAGGAAAACAATGCAGATGTGACCATAGCAACCATGCCGGTGCCTATCGAGGAGGCCAGCCGATTTGGTATCGTCATAGCCGATGATGATAAGCGCATCAATGCATTTGAGGAAAAGCCGGTTCATCCGCGCAGTAATCTCGCATCAATGGGCATTTACATATTCTCATGGCCGGTGCTAAAGGAAGCATTACTTGCACTAAAGGATCAGGAAAACTGTGATTTTGGCAAGCATGTCATACCATACTGCTTTGAAAACGACAGACGTATGTTTGCATACGAGTTCAACGGATACTGGAAGGACGTAGGTACACTGGGCTCATACTGGGAGGCCAATATGGAGCTTGTGGACCTCATTCCGGAGTTCAATCTGTACGAGGAGTATTGGAAGATTTACACAAAGAATGATGCAATCGAGCCACTTTATATAGCCAAAGGAGGTCATGTGGAGCGAAGCATCATGGGTGAGGGCTGTGAATGCTATGGTCATGTGGAGCATTCTGTCATAGGTGCCAACGTCAAGATTGGAAGAGGCGCAGTAATACGTGATTCCATTATCATGTGTGACACGGAGATAGGCTCCAATGTCACGATAGACAAGTCCATCATTGCCGAAAATTGCAAGGTGGGCGACAATGTGACACTTGGCTTCGGACAGGAGAAGCCGAACGTATTAAATGAGAGCATATACTCATTTGGGCTGGTCACTATAGGAGAAGATTCTGTGATACCGGACGGGGTAAAGATAGGCAAAAATACAGCAATCTCCGGTGTTACATACGAAGAGGATTACAAAGACGGTGTGCTTGAGGGCGGAGAAGTTATTATCAAGGCAGGTGACGGAAAATGAAGGCAATAGGAATAATTTTGGCCGGCGGCAACAATAATAGGATGAAGGAACTGACAGCAAAACGAGCAGTACCGGCCCTGCCGGTAGCAGGCAGCTTCAGAAGCATAGATTTTGCGCTCAGCAGCATGTCAAACTCACATATACAGACTGTCGCAGTACTGACCCAGTACAATGCACGCTCACTGAATGAGCATTTAAGCTCATCAAAATGGTGGAATTTTGGCAGAAAGCAGGGGGGCTTATTCCTCTTTACACCTACAGTCACAGCGGACAACAGTGACTGGTACAGGGGCACGGCAGATGCGATGTATCAGAACATTGATTTTCTCAAGAGACGCCATGAGCCATATGTCATCATCAGCAGCGGTGACTGTGTATACAAGCTGGATTTCAACAGAGTGCTTGATTTTCACATCGAGAAAAAATCAGACATTACAGTGGTATGCAAGGACATGATGTACAACGACGATGTCAGCCGTTTTGGTGTGGTACGCATGGATGATGAGTCAAGAATCACAGAGTTTGATGAAAAGCCAATCGAGGCCTCATCCAACACCATTTCCACAGGTATCTATGTCATCAGGAGACGACAGCTCATAGAGCTTTTGGAGGCGGCAGCTGAGGAAAACAGATTCGATTTCGTAAATGATATCCTCGTGCGCTACAAAAATGTAAAGAAAATATATGGCTACAAGATAAATTCATACTGGAACAATATCGCCGATATTGATGCATACTTCAAGACCAATATGGATTTCTTAAGACCTGACGTCAGAAGCTATTTCTTCAGGGAGGAGCCGACCATCTGCTCAAAGGTGGACGACCTGCCACCGGCCAAGTTTAATCCGGGCTCAGACATTTCAAACAGCCTCGTATCAAGTGGCTGTATCATAAACGGAAGCGTGGAGGATTCGGTGCTTTTCAAGCAGGTATTTGTGGGCAAAAACACCACAGTGAAGAACTGCGTGCTGCTCAATGACGTCTACATAGGCGACAATGTGCACCTCGAAAATTGCATCGTAGAGAGCCGTGGAACCATCAATCCAAACACCTGCTATTGTGGTGAGGATGGAGTCATGATAGTAAAAGAAAAAAATGTAAGATATGTAATTTAAAAACAGACCAGGGGGACAAAAATATGCAGATTACAGACATCAGAATTCGTAAGGTAGAAAAAGAGGGCAAGATGAAGGCGGTTGTGTCAATCACAATCGATGATGAATTCGTGGTACATGACATTAAGGTAATCGAAGGAGAAAAGGGACTTTTTATCGCCATGCCAAGCCGTAAGGCAAACGATGGCGAGTACAGGGATATAGCCCATCCGATTAACTCTGCCACACGCGAGAATATCCAGAATATGATTCTTGAAAAGTATAAGACAGAGATTGAGAATGCATAAAACAGTCAAATGCTGTAGCAAATGTAAATAATAATTTTGGTATGTGTATATCAGACGAAATCGCGCAAGTGCATCGGAGGAGATTGGCTTGCGCGGTTTTTGTGTAATAAGGGTTTGATTAGAGAATAAAAAGTAAGCATATATTCATTTTAGACCCTCGTCTTTTACCCTTGTCTTTTAGAGAGAAATTTGATGACAAACTTTCCTCTCTGTGTTACAATCAACTCAAAGCATTATATTTCTGTAAATACGACACCACAGCATATTTTATCGGTGCGTATCACTTTGAAGAGGGCAGACCACTTCGCATTTTTCGACAA
>OMCT01001651.1_pt1 | contig 12837 bp, 10 predicted proteins | sample 1674301 | NCBI WGS metagenome assembly OMCT01 (sample SAMEA103958158, study PRJEB25191) | human gut metagenome
GGGGCATCACCCCGCTGATGATGTCTCTGGCACACAGCACCGATGAGCTGATCGAAATGTCCACCTCTCTGGCCAAGGAGAACGGCTACCTGCACAACGGTGAGCTGGCGGTCGTGACCGCAGGCGTGCCCGTGGGCGTGTCCGGCACCACTAACATGATCAAGATCCACATGGTGGGCAACTGTCTGGCTACCGGCGTGGGCGTTGGCCGCGAGAATGCCGATGTGACCAGCGCTACCGGCAAGGCCTGCGTCTGCCGCACTCTGGAAGAGGTGCGTGCAAAGTTCAAGCCCGGCATGGTGCTGGTGGTCCCCGCTACCAGCAACGAAATGCTGAGCTATGTGCGCGACGCCGCCGCTCTGGTGGTGGAAGAGCCGGGCCTGAACAGCCATGCCGCCATTGCCGGCAAGGCCCTGCTCAAACCCACCGTCGTGGGTGCTGCCGGTGCCACCAGCCACATCCGTGACGGCCTGATGGTCGCTGTGGACTGCGCGCACGGCAGCGTGCAGCGCCTGCAGGCATAAGCCAAAGGAGAAAAACTCATGGAACGCATTGCAAGCTTCTGTGTTGACCATACCAAGCTGGACCGCGGCATGTATCTGAGCCGTCAGGACGGCGATGTTCTCACCTGGGACATCCGCATGAAAAAGCCCAATCACGGCGACTACCTGACCACCGGTGCCGCCCACACGCTGGAGCATCTGTTTGCCACCTATGCACGCAACAGCGCCTTTCAGGACGGCGTGATCTACGTTGGCCCCATGGGCTGCCGCACCGGCTTCTATCTGCTCACCCGCGGCCTGACCCCCGCCGAGGCACTGGAGCTGACGGTGGAGTCCTTCCGCTTCATGGCTGGCTTTGAGGGCGCAGTGCCCGGTGCCAGCGAAGTGGAGTGCGGCAACTACCGCGATATGGACCTGCCCGCTGCCAAGGCCGAAGCTGCTGCCATGCTGCCGGTGCTGGAAGCACTGACCGGCGACGAGCTGCATTACTAAGCTATCTTCACCCTTCAAATTCATCATCATAAAAAAGCGCTCTCCCACCGGGTTTCCGTTGGGAGAGCGCTTTCGTCTTATTCGGTTCTTAAAGGCTATCCAATGCCTGCCGTGCAGCACGGATGTTTGCTTCGCTGGTCTGCCACACCTCAAACTCCGAAAAGCCGGGCAGACCCATGGGCACGCCCTCGCGCCGGAAGATCATGCGGCTTTGCAGCACCTGTTTGCCGGAAAGGTGAAATGCCCGCACACCGGTCTGCGCGGCCAGCACCGGGATGTTCTGTGCCGAGACCCCGGCACCTGCCAGAATCTCCACATCCTTCCCTGCCCGCTCCGTCAGCTGCCGCAGCAGTGCAGCGCCCTGCGGTGCGCTGGCCGCCTGTCCGCTGGTGAGGATGGTGCAAAGGCCCATGCTCCGGGCTGTTTCCAGCGCGGCAAAGGGGTCCGCGCAGACGTCAAAAGCGCGGTGCAGGGTACACGCCACCGGACGGCCCGCCTTCTCTGCTGCCTTGCGTGCCGCCGCATAGATGGGCTGCATGGCTCCTGCATCCAGCGCACCCTCCGGGGTCAGCACACCGGTCACAATGCCGTCTGCCCCGGCCTCCACCAGCTCTGCGGCCAGCTGTTCCATCTGGGCAAGCTCATAGCTGTCATAGCAGAAATCGCCAAAGCGGGGCCGCAGCAGCGCCCTCACCGGCAGGCCGGTCTCTGCCTTGACCTGCTGCACCAGCGTCAGACTGGGCGTTGTACCGCCAACGATGAGGTCGGCACACAGTTCCAGCCGGTCGGCACCGCCGCGCTTTGCCGCCAGCGCACTGGCGGTGCTGTCCACACATACTTCCAGAACGGAACACATGATAATTCCTCCTTTTTTGCCGGATGGCACTCCGGCACTTTGTTTTATTCTACCACATTTTTCCGGTTTGTAAAATTATTTTATTGTGCTCCGGCGATGCGGCAGCAAAAAGGCTGCGACCCGGGTCTTATCCCTGCCGCAGCCTTTGTCGTTTTTGTTCAGATCAGGCCAAGCGCCTTGAACTCCTTTGCAATGCCGTCCTCATATACCGAGGGCGCAATGCGGTCACAGCGCTTTTTCAGTGTTTCAGAGCCATTGGCCATACACACGCTGATGCCCGCCACATCGGTCATCTGCAGATCGTTATCGCTGTCGCCAAAGCCAATGGTATCTGCCAGCGTACAGCCCAGATGGTCACAGATGGCCTTGATACCGGTGCCCTTATCAAATTTGCGGTTGATGAGCTCACCATTCACAAAGCCATCGGTCAGGTTGTCCAGCTTGCTCTCGCAGAACACGAACTGATCCGCATAGAGCCGCTTTGCCTCGGCAAGGTCGCTTTCGTGGTCGGCAATGAATACGATCTTATACAGCGGTTCCCCTTTGTAATCGGAAAGCGGCAGCATGGACATGCCATCTTCCATGGCTTTGCGCCAGCGCTCCGCTTCGCTGTTCAGCGGTGCGCCGTTCTTTTGATGAATAAAACTCCACCTTTGGGTCATCTTGGCACCGCCAAAAGTGGCATCCCGGGCTTCCAGCGTGCACTCCACGCCATGGCGTTCCAGCGCCGCGCGCACGCCTTCGGCCTGCTGCGGCTCCATGGGGATATCCACCAGAGTCTTGCCATCGCACAGCACATAACCGCCTGCACTGCACACCGCACCCGCAAAGCAGCCGTGGCGCAGCAGCGGCTCGGTCATGCGGTGGTTGCGGCCGGTGCACAAAAACAGCTTGTGCCCGTTTGCTTTGGCGCAGTCCAGTGCAGCCAGTGTGCTTTCCGGGATCAGCATATCCCCCGGCGGCAGCAAGGTACCGTCAATATCCAGAAAAATCAATCTGTGATCCATATCATCCTCCTCCTTTATCCGGATCGAACCACGGTCCACCACGCTGTAGCCCAGGGTGGTCTGGCGGACAGGGCCGCCGTTTTCCGGGTGCTCCAGCATCTGCAGCAGCATCCGGGCGGCTTCCACACCCACCTGTTTCTGGTAAAAGCGCACGGTGGTCAGGCCCGGCTCCACAACGCCGCCCACCCAGCTGTCGCCAATGCCGGCAAGGCCCACATCCCGTCCGATCTGCCGTCCTGCCTGCTTGAGCGCATGCATAGCGCCAAAGGCCACCGTATCGGTCACGCAGACCACACCATCCAGAAACGGGCAGCGGGTCAGCAGCTCCTGCATACAGCGCTGTCCCTCTTCCACGGTGAATGCATTGCAGCAGATGCGGGGCAGCTGGTCGCCGTCCAGCCCTGCGTCCCTCAAGGCATCCTGCACGCCTTCCCGGCGCTGGATGCCGGTGGCATCGTCCCGTTCGGAGCCGCCAATGTAAACGATCCTTCTGCGGCCATGCTCCAGCATCCGCTGGGTCAGCTCCCGGGCGGCGGTATGGTCATCGTTGTACACGCAGGCCACCTCCGGAAAACGCTGGCCTGTGACCACCACCGGTACACTGCAGTTTTTCAGCGCCTGTGCCAGCTGAGGGGTATAGTAGCTGCCCAGCAGGATGATGCCCGCCACGTGGTTGCGCTGCATGGCATTCAGATAGCCCAGCTCCCGCTGGGCGTCCAGCTCGGTGTTTCCCAGCAGCAGCAGATAGTTTCTGGCATCCAGCTCACTGGCGATCCCGGCGGTGAGCTGCCCGACCGACTGGGAGCCGATGCTGGGGGCGATCACGCCGATCTGATTCACTTTGCCGGTGCGCAGAGTCTGAGCGGTCGTATCGGGGCGGTAGCCGGTCTTCTCCACGACCTCCCGGATGATGGCACGCTTCTGCTCGCTCAGAGGCCCGCCGTTCAGGTAACGGCTGACGGCCGCACTGGACACGCCAGCCATTTTTGCAATATCACTGATGGTCATATTCGCGGTACTTCTCTCTTTTGGGGTGCATTGTTGTGTGTAAACGTTTTCACGTTTATTATAAACCGCTTTCACCCATCCTGCAAGATGCGCTTTTTCCGGTTTATCCCGGAATGCGATTTGTTTTTTTATTGACCGTGCACAAAAGACAGCCTTTTCTCCCGGCGAAAAGCGACCATTTTTTCAAAACAGACAGGTCACACTGCACCCATGCTCCAGGCACGCACCAGCAGCCCCAGCACCAGCGCTGCCAGCAGCACGATCATGACTGTCTGATTGCCGGAATTTTTCCGTTTCTTTTTACAATTTGTATTTCCACGGCCCTTTGCAGAGCTGCCGCGGCCGGAATTGCTGTGCGCTGCCGTTCTCTTGCCGGAAGAGCGGCTGCTGCCCGTTTTGCGGCTCTGGGACTGCCTTGTGCTCTGGCGGGATGTACTGCGGGCGGCAGGCTTTTCTTCAGCCGGTGCACGGCTGGATGCAACAGGCTCCTTTGCCCCACAGCGGGATAAAAACTCCTCTGCCTGACGGTAATAGCGGGCCAGCTCGTTTTCCCGGAAGGCCGTGCCCGCATAGGCATCCTCCAGACATTCGATGGCTTCGTTGAACAGGATCGCCGCCTGTGCCGCGTCGGTCTGGTCGGTGGCGTGGGCTGCTTCGTTGCGGGCCGTGCGCACGGTGTTGCAGGCGCGGCGGGCTGCACCCGGGCTGCTGGTATTCCCCAGCAGATCCAGAGGCTTTTCCGCATCCTTTTCCGGGTCCAGCAACACACGCATACAGATGGTGGTGTCCAGCTGCTGCCAGCTGCTCTTGCCGGAAAGATCCGGCATCCGGTCATAGTAGTCCGGGCTTTCCTGCTGGCGCTGGGCAATATGGTCAAGCAATGCGCCCAGACTGTTGGAGCCGGGCTTGTGCTCCCAGTGCCAGCGCAGCAGGCGGCGGCTGATCTCATCGCAGGCGGTCTTGATCTCAAAAGCGGCCTGTAAGGCTTCTTCCGGCATAGTCGGGTTCTCCCTTCTGATATACAAAAAGCGGAGAAGGCAGATCAGCCCTCTCCGCTGCTGTTTGTGTTTACAGTACGAACTGATAGTACACGAAGCCGCACAGCGCCACAGCCGCGCAGATGACGGCAGTGATGGGCGGCACCCAGCGGATCAGCGTTTCTGCCACGCTGTCGCGCTCGTCCTCGTACTCCTCATTGTCCTCATAATCAGGCTCCGGCTGCTGGGCCGCCGGCTGTGCACGGCGGGAGGCGGCAGGCATCACACGGGTGCCTTCCTCTGCCTGTGCACGCGCTGCCCTGTCCGGGAACTGTTCCCGCATTCCGTCATCCAGCATACGGGTCGGCTCTGCAGCAGGCTCCTGCGGCTGCGGGCGGCGCGGTGCGCCCATGATGCGGGTGGGCTCCTCCTGTGCCGGCTGCACAGGGGCGGCTCCCATGATACGGGTCGGCTCTTCCTGTTCCGGTTGCGGCGCCAGAGGAGTTTCCAGCTCCGGCTCGGTCTGGGCAGGCTGTTCCGGCTGCAGCAGGGTGTTCAGCGCGTTCTGCAGCAGGATGCGGTCACAGCCGCACTCCGAGCAGTAAACGGTATCTTCTTCCTTGGGATGGAACGCACCGCAGGCGCAGTACCAGCCGTTTTCAAACACCTGAGGCTGATACTTCAGCTCCGGGCGGTTCATGCGGACCTCCAGCGCCTTTTCCAGCTCTGCGGACAGGCGTTTGGGGGCAGGCAGGCGCACGCGCTTGATGGCATCCAGATGCACCACCCGCTTGCCGTTGTACACATTGCACAGCGAAACATCCACGCTGGTGATCGCCTTGGAGGTAACGAACACGGCATCATCCATGCCAAACATTTCGCCGGGTTTCACTTCCAGATCGCGGTACTCGAACCGGTCTTCGCACAGGATCACACCGTCTACGCCCTTGCACTTGAAGTGGATCTCCAGCGCAGTCAACGTCACCTTGGAAATATTCTTGAAGGTCAGGCAGACCGCGTGCTCACCGCTGACATCCCCCTTGAGCAGCTCCACGCAGACGAACTGCACCGGACTGCCCGGGGTATAGTAGTTGGCCCGGGTCCGTGCGACCGGTTCAAAATTTTCCTCCACAACACTCTCCCCTTTCTCTTGGTTTACTGGTTGGCTTCGCCTTCATCCGGCGTTTCGGGGGCCGGGGCTTCCTGCGGGGCGGCATCCACTGCCTCAGCAGGTTCGGCAGGCTCCGCAGCCTCTGCGGTCTCGGCCTGTTCCACAGGCTGGACAGCGGGCTGAGCCTCGGCGGGCTTTGCGTCGGGGTCCTCACGCTGGGGCAGGGTCTCGCCTGCCATCACGGCGTTGAACTCCTTCTCGTTCAGCTTCTCGCGCTCCATCAGGGCCTGTGCCAGCGCATGGAGCTGGTCGATATGCTCCGTCAGGGTGCGGCGGCAGGTCTCGTAGGCCTCGTCGATGATGTCCCGCATCTCGCTGTCGATCTCAGCAGCGGTGGTCTCGCTGTAGCCCTTGCCCTGACCGAGGTCGCGGCCCAGGAAGGTCTCCTCCTGAGAGGTGCCGTAGACCACAGGGCCAAGGCGCTCGGAGAAGCCGTACTTGGTGATCATCTGGCGGGCGATGTTCGTCGCCTGCTGCAGGTCGTTGGACGCACCGGTGGAGATGTCGTCCAGGATAAGCTGCTCGGCTACGCGGCCGCCCAGACTGGACACGATGTCCTCGAACATCTCGCCCTTGGTGACGTAGCTGCGGTCTTTCTCGGGCAGATACATGGTGTAGCCGCCGGCCTGACCGCGGGGGATGATGGTGATCTCATGCACACGGGGGTGGTGCTTGCAGTAGAAGCCCGCCACAGCGTGGCCTGCCTCGTGGTAGGCGGTGAGCTTTTTCTCTTCGGGGGTGACGACCCGGCTCTTCTTCTCGGGGCCGGCCATGACCTTCATGGAAGCCTCTTCGATGTCCTCCATCGTAATGGCCTTGCGGCTGCGGCGTGCAGCCAGCAGAGCGGCCTCGTTGACGAGGTTCTCGAGGTCAGCGCCCGCAAAGCCTGCGGTGCGCTGTGCGATGACCTTGAGGGAGACATCCGGGGCGAGGGGCTTGTTCTTGGTGTGGACTTTCAGGATCTCCTCGCGGCCCTTGACGTCGGGCAGGCCGACGTAGACCTGACGGTCGAAGCGGCCCGGGCGGAGCAGGGCCTTATCGAGGATGTCGGCACGGTTGGTGGCCGCCATGACGATGACGCCATCGTTGGCCTCGAAGCCGTCCATCTCGACCAGCAGCTGGTTCAGGGTCTGCTCGCGCTCGTCGTGACCGCCGCCGAGACCGGCACCGCGCTGACGGCCCACAGCATCGATCTCATCAATGAAGATGATGCAGGGCATGGTCTTTTTTGCCTTGTCGAAGAGGTCGCGCACACGGGATGCGCCGACGCCGACGTACATCTCGACGAAGTCAGAGCCGGAGATGGAGTAGAACGGCACACCGGCCTCACCGGCGCAGGCGCGGGCCAGCAGGGTCTTGCCGGTACCCGGAGGGCCGACGAGCAGCACGCCGTGAGGGATGCGTGCGCCCAGAGAGTTGAACTTGTCGGGGCTCTTGAGGAACTCCACGACCTCTTTCAGCTCTTCCTTCTCTTCGTCTTCACCGGCCACATCGGCAAAGGTGGCGGTCTTCTTGTTCTCGTGCTCGTCCTTGACCTTGGCTTTGCCGACATTCATGATGCCGCCGCCACCGCCGACGCCGCCCCGCATCATCGAGAACAGCAAAAAGCCGGTGCAGCCCAGCATCCCCAGATAGAAGATGATCTCCATCCAGGGGATGGTCTCCTTGAGGGAGGTGTAGTCGTAGGTCATGGGCGCGTCGGGATTCGCCGCGTCGTAGGACTCGATATACTTGTCCACGTTCTCGATGAAAACGTAGGCATAGGGCAGTTTATAGCGGACGGTGACGGTGCCGTCGTCCTCCTGCACTGCGCCGGTGGACCCCGACGAGGAGGAGAACATCCCGCTCAGCAGACCGCCGGTAGACTGCACCGTGCTCTGGGTGGAGGAGACGTCCGGCAGGGGCAGGTCGCCTTCTTTCAGGTTCAGGGTGATGACGCTGGTGTTGCGGTCCAGCGTGAAGGCCGTGACCTGATTGTGCTCAAAGTAATGGACGACGGTGGAGTAGCTCATGGTCGAGCCGCTGGTGCTGCCCGACCCGCTGCCCATCACCGACCAGACCATCAGCACGGCGGCCAGCGCCAGTGCGAGGATGAGCGGATTGATACGAGGTCTCTTAGGTTGCAAAAGGATCAACTCCAGTTCTGGTTTTATTTCTTACTTTTCGTAGACGCTGGGTTTGAGTACGCCGATGTAGGGCAGGTTGCGGTACTTCTCGTCGTAGTCGAGGCCGTAGCCCACCACGAACTCGTCCGGCACCGCGAAGCCCTCGTAGTCCGGGGCGATGTCGGCCTTGCGGCGGCTGGGCTTGTCGAGGATGGTGCAGATCTTCACCGAGTTCGGGTTGCGCATCTTGAGCATCGGCACGAGGTTCGACAGGGTGATGCCGGTGTCGAGGATGTCCTCCACGATGAGCACGTCCTTGCCGGAGAGGTCGCCGTCCAGATCCTTGATGATCTTGACGAGGCCGGTGCTGGTGGTGTTGCCGCCGCCGTAGCTGGACACCACCATGAAGTCGATGCTGCACGGGATGCTCACAGCGCGCATCAGGTCGGCCATAAAGACCACCGAGCCCTTGAGGATGGAGACGAGGACGAGGTTTTTGCCCTCATAGTCTTTGCTGATCTGAGCGCCCAGCTCAGCCACTTTCGCTTTCAGCTCCTCTTCCGAAACGAGGACCTTCAAAATATCGTCATTCATGCTCATGATTCGATTCCTCCAAAATTTTCTAGTTCCACCTGCAGCAGCTGCCCGGTGTCCGGCTCGGGGGCAAGCCCATCGGCAAAGCCCTCTCCGCAGACCCACAGCACCTGTCTGCCTGCCGCCAGCAGCGGCAGCGTGTCCCGTTCCCGGGGCGGGATGCCCGCCTCGTTCATCCATTTGCGCAGCTCCCGGTCTATCCCCCGCCCGGCCGGACGGAAGCGGTCGCCGGGCTGACGGCAGCGCAGCCGCAGAACAGGACATATCGAGTTTATTTTAGCATAATCTGCCTGATTTTTTAAGTCTTTTTTATGAACACCCTGTGTTTTTTCTTCAAAACAGGCCGAAACCACCCGGATATGCAGCTTTCTGCCGCCGGGCAGCGGATAATCGCCGCCCTCCGGCAGGGATACTTCAAATTTCGGACCGTCCGCTTTTTCGCCCTGCCGGCGGGTGTTTTGATCGGCTTCCTCCCGCCAGAGCACGCCGTCCCGGGCGCAGAAGCGGATGGCGTCGGTGAGCTGCACCGCGCCGCTGCCCTTTTCCACAAGGTCGGCCAGCAGACGGATATATTTTTCCTCCGCGTCCCGCACCGGCTCCACAAGGCTGTGGAGGGCCATGTCGAGGATGAGCGGGTCAGTCTGTCGCAAAGGCTCTGACATCCACACGGGCTGGCCGCTGCGCAGGGCGTATCCCGCCCCGCCGGGCAGGCTTTTTGCGTCCGCTGCCCGGGCCGAAGCCAGCAGCGCATCCGCCTGCCGGGCGAAGTATTCGTCCGCCTTGGCGGCTTTCTCACAGAAGCGGGCCAGATTGTGCTCGGCGGCGCTGTTGACCCCGCAGAGGGCGGGCAGTGCGCCGTGGCGCAGACGGTTGCGGGCGTAGTCGTCGGCGTCGTTGGTCTCGTCGGTGACCCAGCGTTCGCCGCAGGCGCGGCAGACGGCCTCGGTGTCGGCCCTCGTCAGGCAGAGCAGAGGCCGCAGATAGCCCGGGCGGCTGGGCCGGATGCCCGCCGCGCCGTGGAGGCCGGTGCCTCTGGCCAGCCGGAACAGCAGCGTCTCGGCCTGGTCACTCCCAGTATGGGCAGTTGCGACGGCATCTATCCCGTCGGCCAGCACCCGCTCAAAGCAGGCATACCGCAGGCGGCGCGCCCAGTCCTCCCCCGCCCGGGGCTTTCCTGCCTCGGCTTCCAGCTCAGCGGCATGGAACACCCGCAGCGGCAGGCCCAGCCGGGCGCAGACCTCCCGGACGAAGGCTTCGTCCCGGTCCGCCGTCTCCCCCCGCAGGCCGTGGTTGACGTGGCAGACCGTGAGGGCGATGCCCTTTTCCTCGGCCAGCGGGCGGATGAGGCAGAGCAGGGCCATGCTGTCGGCCCCGCCCGAAACAGCCAGCGCGAGATGCTTTTTGCCGTCCAGCAGCTTTTCCCGGGCGCAGAAGCCGCGCACCGTCTGTAAGATCTCTTCGTAGTTCATCAGCGTTTGAAGTCCACATCCATAAAGCGGGTGTGGGCGCCGTCCCAGCCCAGCGGCACCGTGCTGGTCTCGCCGTGACGGTTCTTTGCCACGATGCACTCGGCGGTGTCGGCGTCCACCTCTGCACCATCCGGGTTCTGGCTGGCATAGTAGGAATCGCGGTACAGGAACAGAACGCAGTCGGCGTCCTGCTCGATGGAGCCGGAATCGCGCAGGTCGGAAAGCTGGGGCCGGTGGCTGGAGTTGTTGCCCTGTTTTTCCACCGCACGGGACAGCTGGGAAAGCGCGATGATGGGCACATTCATCTCCTTTGCCATGATCTTGAGGTTTCGGGTAATGGAGCTGATCTCCTGCACGCGGTTCTCGCTGCGCTGGCCGGTGGTCATCAGCTGCAGATAGTCGATGACGATGAGGCCCACGTTCGGGCGGGTGGGGTCCTGATTCACCCGGCGGATCTTTGCCTTCATCTCGGTGATGGTGATGCCGGAGGTATCGTCCATATAGATGGGTGCATCGTGCAGCTTTTCGGTGGCAAGAGCCAGATACTCCCAGTCCTCGGCACGCAGGGCGCCGGTGCGGAAGGCCTGACTGTCGATGCCCGCTTCAGCGGAGAGGATGCGGTTGGTCAGCTGCTCCTTCGTCATTTCGAGGCTGAAGATGGCCACCGGCACCTTCTGCTGCATAGCCACGCGGGTAGCGATGTTCAGCGCGAAACTGGTCTTGCCCATACCGGGGCGGGCAGCGAGGATGATGAGGTCGCCGCGGCCAAGGCCGGTGAGGACGGTGTCCAGCAGCCGGAAGCCGGTGGGGATGCCCTTATACTTGTCGGCGTCGGGGCCGCTGATCTTTTGCAGATTTGTCAGAGTCTCCACCATGCTGGAAGAAAGGGGCGTCAGGGCGCTGGAATCGCGGCCGGAGCGGATCTCATAGATGCGCTGCTCGGCGTTTTCCAGCAGCAGGTCGGCGTCGGGCTCGTCGCCCGCGTCCTGCAAAATGTCCTTTGCGACACCCATCAGCTGGCGCACCAGATACTTTTCCTGCACGATCTGCGCATACGCCTTGACGTTGGAGATGCTGGGGACCGTCTCAGCGAGGCCGGTCAGGTAGACTTTCGCCTCGTCGGCGCTGGGGAACACGCCGTCCGAGATGACGGCGTCCAGCAGGGTGACGAAGTCGATGGTCTGGTCGCTGGTAAAGAGGCGGAGCATCTCGGAGTAGATCTGAGCGTTCTGCCGGGTGTAGAACATCTCGGGCCGGATGATCTCGACGAGGTCGGTCAGGGTCTCGGGTTTCAGCAGCACCGCGCCCAGCACGCTCTGCTCTGCCTGCATATTGTAGGGCAGGTTGATGCCCACGCTCTCGAGGTTGAGTTCGTTATAATGTCGTTCGTTCGGCATGGTCGTTATCCTTCTGCTTTATTTATATAAATGCCGTAAAGCCAAAAAGCGCCCCCTGCCGAGAGGGGGCGCAGATAGCGGTCAAATCAGGCCTGCTCCACTTCTACCTGGACCTTGAAGGAAGCCACGACACCGACATGGAGGCGGACTTTGCCGTTGAAGACGCCCGCGTCCTTGATGTCCTTGGTCTCCAGCTCGATCTTCTTCTTGTCGATGGGAGAACCGGCCAGCTGGGCCAGAGCCTCAGCGACTTCCTTGCCGGTGACCTTGCCGTGCAGACGGCCGGAAGCACCGCCCTTGGCCTTGATGACCACGGTCTTGCCCTCGAGCTTCGCGGCCACAGCCTGAGCGGCGGCCACGTTCTCAGCCTCGTGGAAGTCGGCAGCGGCCTCCTTGCCCCGGGCGATATTCACCGCGCTGGCGTCGGCCACAGCGGCCAGCTTGCGCGGGAACAGAAAGTTGCGGGCGTAGCCGTCGGAGACCTCGTGGATCTCGTCCTTCTTGCCGATGCCCTTGACGTCCTGCTTCAGAATCACTTTCATGATAGTATCCCTCACTTCTCACCGGGAAACCGGTGGATTTCTATGGTTAGTATACAGCAATCGGGCTGTTACGTCAACGCTTACGCCAGCTCCCTGCCCACGACGTCCAGCGCCACCTCGATGACCTTATCCATGTCGTAGTACTTGTACTCGCCCAGACGTCCGCCGAAGATGACCTTGTGTTCCTTGTCGGCAAGCTCCTTGTACTGCTGATACAGTGCATTGTTCTTATCATTATTGACCGGATAGTACGGCTCGTCGCCCTGCTTCCAGTCCGCCGGATATTCGTATGTCACCACCGTGTGCGGCAGATTCAGCACATCCGCCTGACCATAGGCGAAATGCTTGTGCTCAATCACACGAGTATAAGGTTCGTTGTGGCTGGTGTAGTTTACAACAGCATTACCTTGATAGTTAGGTGTGTTCTCTACACGTGTCTTGAAGCTAACGGTACGCCAATCAAGCTTACCCAATTTATAATAGAAATACTCATCGACTGCACCTGTGTAAACGAGTTTATTGGCATAATTCCGCCAATTATCTTTCAAGGGACACAAATCACTAAAATCTAACGAATCTTTAAAGAAGTCAAAGTTAGTTTTGCACTCTACGCCTTCAAGCAGACCTTCGATGAGTTTGTTGTAGCCACCAACAGGAATACCTTGGTATCGATCATTGAAGTAGTTATTGTCGAATATCATGCGTACAGGAAGACG
>OMCT01001662.1_pt1 | contig 12789 bp, 8 predicted proteins | sample 1674301 | NCBI WGS metagenome assembly OMCT01 (sample SAMEA103958158, study PRJEB25191) | human gut metagenome
CCTCCCGCGTCGGGAATGCCGGAACAATAGCAAATTCGGTGCCGTCATAAATCACAGAGCCATAACTGCCGAGCGTGATGCACACTTCCTTCACGCCCCACTCCGCAAGCGTGAGCGCCGCCGCCTTCACGTCGGTATGCCCCGTGAGTGACTCAATCTCATACTCGTTCACTTTAAGGATGTCGACATAGCGCAGATAGTCGCGCTTGTTCTTCCAATCGATTGGATACACCTTCTCGCCGCGCACTTCGCGCAGATAGCCCTGGGCATCGACCGACAGCGTGCCTTTTGCCGACAGCATCTCGAACACGTCGAGCGAGAAGTCGTCGGCGAGCAAGGAGCCGAGATGATAGATGTCGGCCTCTATTCCCTGAAGCGACTGCGCCGTGAACGGGTCGGCCTTGGCGAGCACCCGCTGGGTGCGATTGTTCTGGTTCTCGCCGTATTTGTTCTCAAAAAACACGGTGTGGCGAGTGGGCAGCACCACCACATCGACTCCGAGAGCGCGGATATCGTCGACCGACTTCATCTCCGACTGCGCCACCGCCGTGACGAGTTGGAAATTGGCGGCTGGGTTAAGGTTATGGATGCCGTGGGCAAAATAAAACGATGTGCCGCCCGGCATCTCCACTTCCGATTTCGGCGTGATGATCTTGTCGAGCGTTATATGTCCGATACAACAGATTTTTTTCATTCTCAAATATTTATACAGACCGCGCATTGACCACAACACACAGTCGGCTCTATAAGTTGTTATTTAAAAATAGCGTCATAGATGCGGCGTGTGGCGCCAAGATTGTCGCGGATATATCCGCCGGCAATCTCACCATGCTTCTTAAGGTATTCGCCGTCGGAAAGCAGGCGGTTCATCACCAACGCGTATTCATCGCCTCTCGACACCGTAAACGCGCCCTCAAGGGCTATCAAATCGCGTGCCTCCTTAAACTTGCCGTACTTCGGTCCGAACACCACCGGAATACCATAGACCGCAGCCTCGTTGATGTTGTGGATGCCCACACCGAATCCTCCGCCGACATACGCCACCGTGGCAAAACGATAGCTCTTCGACAAGATGCCATAGCAGTCGATAATCAGGCAATCGGCCTCGGCTGCCTCTTCGGGTGTGGTCTTGGTGTAGCGCACGGCGGGACGTTTCAACCCAGTCAGAATGCCGGATATGCGGTCCTCTGAGATCTCATGCGGAGCCAGCACCATCTTCATTTCCGGATGCTTGTTGAAGTATGGGATAATGAAATCCTCATCAGGCTGCCACGAACTTCCGACAAACAGCGTGAACGCACCGCGGGAGAACGACTCCACGACCGGCAGGTCGGTGTGGTCCTCAAGGATGTCGGTCACACGGTCGAAACGCGTGTCGCCGGCAACAACCACATTGTCAACTCCTATCCCAGCGAGCAGCGCGCGCGACTCCTCGTCCTGCACAAAAAGCATGTCGTAGCAGCCAAGCATGCGGCGGAATGTCGCTCCATACCATTTGAAGAACGCCTGGGTGGAACGGAAAATGGCTGAAATGATATATGTCGGGATGCCCCGGCGCTTCAACTCCGAGAGATAGTTGCCCCAAAACTCATACTTCACAAAAAACGCCTTCTCTATCTTTACCGCGTCAAGGAAACGGCGCACGAGCGACGGCTTGTCCATCGGCAGATAGCACACCACATCGGCGAGAGGATAGTCCTTGCGCACCTCATAGCCCGACGGCGAGAAGAACGTGAGCAGAATCTTCTTTTCCGGCGTATGCTTTTTTATCATTTCCATCAGCGGTCTGCCTTGCTCGAACTCGCCGAGCGACGACACGTGAATCCAGATGTATGACGCCGACGTGTCGACCTTTTCGGCAAGGATGCCGAAGGTCTGCGCCTGACCGGCCTTCATCAGCCGTGCCTTGTTGTTTCGCGTCGCCGCAATCCCCACGGCTGCGGAATAGAGCGAGATGCCGAGATTGTAAAATAGATTCATGCCTTTTGGTGTAAGTTGTGTGTATATAACGACAACGCCTTGCGCAGCCAAACACTGCACAAGGCGTTGATTGAAAAATCGTTTATTCCGGTTGCTTTATGTTTTCTATGCCGCGACGGATACGGCGGATTGTCTCCTCCTTGCCGAGCAACTCTGTGATGTCAAACATGTGCGGACCTTTACATTCACCAACCACCGTGAGGCGGAAAGCGTTCATCACATTGCCCATATGGTAGCCGTTGTCGGTGATCCATTTAAGCACAATCTCTTCCGACGGCGCCGATGTGAAGTCACTGATTCCCTCAAGCACGCCGATAAGTTGTTCCATCAATTGTGCCATACCGTCTTTCCAACGTTTGCGCACGTCCTTCTCGGCATAGGTTGTCGGAGCCTCGAAGAAGAAGCGTGACTGCTCCCACAAATCGCGCACAAAGTTGATGCGGCCTTTCACGAGAGCCACCACACGAGCCACGTAGGCGGCATCGGCGTCGGCATGCCCGTGTTCGGAAAGAATTGGCATATAGAGCTTCGCCAAATCGGCGTCGCTCATCTCCTGCAAGTATTTATGGTTGAACCACTTGCCTTTCTCAAAGTCGAACTTTGCGCCACTCTTCGAGCAGTGCTCGAACGAGAACAGGCTGATAAGCTCGTCCATCGACAGGATTTCCTGGTCATTGCCCGGATTCCATCCGAGAAGAGCGAGGAAATTGATTACAGCCTCAGGAAGATAGCCCGACTCGCGGTAGCCTGAAGAAATCTCACCTGTCTTAGGGTCTTTCCATTCCAATGGGAACACTGGGAAACCGAGACGGTCGCCGTCGCGTTTCGACAGTTTGCCCTTGCCGTCGGGCTTGAGCAACAGCGGAAGGTGAACGAACGACGGCATAGTGTCAGCCCATCCAAACGCCTCGTAGAGAAGCACGTGAAGCGGAGCCGAAGGCAACCACTCCTCGCCACGGATCACGTGGGTGATTTCCATCAGATGGTCGTCGACGATATTGGCAAGATGGTAGGTTGGCAGATCGTCCGCCGACTTATAGAGCACCTTGTCGTCAAGAATCGAAGAGTTGATCACCACTTCGCCGCGCACAAGGTCGTTGACTTTCACGTCACGGTTTGGCTCGACAAGGAAACGCACCACATACTTTTCTCCGCCGTCAATCATGCGCTTCACATCTTCGGCAGGCAGCGTCAGCGAGTTGCGCATCTGCATGCGGGTGTGCGCGTCGTACTGGAAATTCTTGATTTCCGCACGCTTCGCCTCCAGTTCCTCCGGAGTGTCGAAAGCCACATAAGCCTTGCCGTCGTCGAGCAGCTGCTTGACATACTTCCTATAGATGTCGCGGCGCTCCGACTGGCGGTAGGGACCGAAATTGCCGCCCTCGCGGACTCCCTCGTCAAATTTTATTCCCAACCAGGCGAATGCCTCGTTTATATAATCTTCCGCTCCAGGCACAAAGCGATTGGAGTCGGTGTCTTCGATGCGAAGTATGATGTCGCCGCCATGACGGCGGGCAAACAGGTAGTTGAACAATGCCGTGCGGACTCCTCCAATGTGGAGAGGACCCGTTGGCGACGGTGCAAAGCGTACTCTGACTTTTCTTTCCATTTTGCTGACTGTTAATAAATATAATGCAAAATTAGCAATTTTTTTTCAGCCATTACCTATTATGCATTCAAAAAGGCCATACGGCTTCCGTTTTCACGATTTTTTCTTACCTTTGCCACATGAGAATTTTCATTACATTTCTACTGGCAACAGTCATCGGAGCAACGGCTTACGCTGTCGATTTCCGTCTGCGCGACTTCAACGACGACGACTTCCGCATCGCACAGGTGAAAACGGAGCTGACACTCGTGTTTCTTTACAATTCCGACTGCGACGCATGCCGCAAAGGTGCGGCGCAGATTGAAAAGTCGGCTACGGTCAACTCTCTGACGACGGCAAAAAAGCTGAAGGTGGTGAGCGTGGCAATGTTTGAAGACGGCGACGGTTGGAAACGCAAGGCCGCGACATTTCCCGACTCGTGGAAGCACTGCAGCGACGCCTACGACGAGCTGATGGAAGGCGACGCGCTGGTGTTTGAGACCGTCCCTGCATATTTTGTGCTCGACGCCGCACACGAGGTCGTGGCTTCCGACGTGTCGTTCTCCGCCGTAGAGCGCTTTCTGAAAGAGAAACTATAAAAACACACTTTAGAATCGTCCATAATCGCAAATTTGATTAATGTCGTTTGTCAACAAGCTATTCCACTGAAAAATTTTGTAAATTTGCATTGTCACTTCAATTTTAGAGACCCATGACTAAACTGACCGTACAGGACACCGTTATCAATCTCATCAATGTAAATGGGAATGACTATATTTGCCTTACCGATATGCTCCGCGCAAAAGACGGTGATTTTTTCATCACCGACTGGTTACGTAACCGCAATACCCTTGAGTTCATCGGTATTTGGGAGAAAGTCTACAACCCCAATTTTAATTATGGCGAATTCGCCATAATTAAAAGCCAAGCAGGCCTCAACAGCTTCAAAATAAGCGTAAAGGAATTTGTGGCAAAGACAAATGCCATAAGCCTTCAAGCTAAAGCGGGACGATATGGCGGCACAAATCCAACTCTCAAAGGCAACATCAGAGACTATGCCTCTATAAACGAGCTTATCTGCCTATCTAACATGGAGAATATAAACGCCGTGTTGATTGAGCAAGGGCTTTCGCAAGGCGAAAGATTGGTAAGGCTCAATCAGATAGCCATCCATCAAATGAGCGTATTGGAAAGTGAAGACTCCAGCACGCGAAAATTGCTGAAATAACGCCATAGCTCATAGATTGCAACGCTTATTCTCCGCCGTGAAGCGCTTTCTGAAAGAGAAACTATAAAAACCTACTTTTAGACTACCTTTTAAATCCCCGCCACAAGATTTTTTTATGTAACTTCGCAGAAAATTATTCACTCTATGAGAAAACTGATTTTCACCATATTGATTGCAGCGGGATGCCTGCAGGCTGCCGCCGAGAGAACTGTACCGTTTTTCGACACGTCGCGCCCCGACAAAGTGATTGCGCTCGGTCTGCGTGCCGGCATGAACTCATCGGGTGTGGCGACCAACTATATGGACAAGCAGCCTGAACTCATACAGAGCAATTTTTATTGGCACTCAGGCGTGCAAGTTGGTGCCATCGCCGACCTAAGCATCCGAAAGTTTCTTGCCATAGAGGTGGGCTTGTTCTGGGAACGACACGGATACGACGCGGCGATGATGGCTGCGACTGCCGAGGAGGACTATATGGGAAGCCAGTTCACGCGCGTGCGCTACAACGATATCCACATACCGGTGCTTATGTCGTGGCGTTTCAACATTCTGCCACAGGCTGTATGGTCGGTCGACTTAGGTCCGTATTTCAGCTACGGTTTGTCGGGAACAAAGAAAGCCGACTCCTACATTGCATTCGGCGAGGAGGACGGACAATTGGTGTTTGACCACAACATCAGCAATCAAAAATATTTCAAAGCCGACCCGAAAGACTTCCTTGCCGTCAACCGCTTCGACGCCGGCTTGAAAGTGGGAACGGGGCTGGCGTTTTTCAGCCACTACACAATCAGCGTATATTACCAACGCAGCGTTAAAAACAATGCCAAGGACTTCGACGGAGGCGCCGACTACCGCCTGCGCAACTGCTCTTGGAGCGTAAACATCGGATACAATTTCTGACAACACTCTTTTTCAACAAGAAAATTTATCTAAACCGGCACATCCTTTTCGGAATAATTTTCTACCGTTTTTCGTATGATAATTCATAACTTTGCCGATGGAAACAATAAAAATCCATTTCAATGGCTAAGATTTATGAAGATTTGACCAAGTTGGTGGGACACACTCCCCTCGTTGAACTTGGACACGTGGAAAAAGCGGAAAACTTGAAAGCCCGTCTGGTGGCTAAAGTGGAATATTTCAACCCCGGCGGCAGCGTAAAAGACCGTATCGCGCTGGCTATGATCGAGGCGGCTGAGGCCGACGGATCGCTCAAGCCTGGTGCTCAGATTATCGAGCCTACAAGCGGCAACACTGGCATCGGATTGGCATGGGTGGCTTCGGTGAAAGGTTATCGACTGACACTGACAATGCCCGAGACGATGAGCGACGAGCGCAAAAAGCTGCTGCGCGCCCTTGGTGCAACCCTGGTGCTGACTCCGGGCGCTGACGGAATGAACGGCGCCATCAAGAAAGCCGAGGAGCTGCGCAATGCCAACCCCGGATCGGTGATACTTCAACAATTTGAGAACGATGCCAACCCCGCAGCGCACCGACGCTCAACGGGCGAGGAAATCTGGACGGACACCGACGGAGAGGTCGACATCTTCGTTGCCGGAGTAGGAACAGGCGGCACCGTAAGCGGCGTGGCAGAGGCTCTGAAAGCCCACAAGCCGGAGGTGAAAGCTGTGGCTGTGGAGCCAGGATCGTCGCCGGTGCTGTCGGGCGGCAAGCCGGGCCCTCACAAAATCCAGGGCATCGGCGCCGGTTTCAAACCCAAAAACTATCACAGCGACGCCATCGACACCGTCATCCCCGTCTCAAACGAAGACGCTTTCAGCGGTGCGCGCCAGTTGGCTAAACAGGAAGGTCTGCTCGTGGGCATATCTTCAGGAGCTGCATTCTCTGCAGCTTTGAAACTCGCCAAGCAGCCCGAAAACGAAGGAAAGACAATCGTAGTGCTGCTCCCCGACACCGGCGAGCGCTATCTGTCGACACCTCTGTTCGTAACCGAATAGCAGCGGCCTCAACAACCCACCGCAGAAACAAAATCGGGCAGACCAAAGTCTGCCCGATTTTGTTTCTGTTTTCAACGATATTATCGCTTCACAAACTTCAGCACATTTTGTCCTGCCTTCACGAAGTAAACTCCTGTAGGCAGACCGCTGACGTCAATGCTTTGGTCTTTGTCGGCTGTCGTGCTGACAACCACTGCTCCTGTAGCCGACATCACCGTCACGCCCGACGTCTCTTCCAATCCAAGGATTCTGAACGACTCTGTCGCCGGATTAGGATATACGCGGAGCGAAACGCCCTTGACTGCCGACACCGACGACTCTCCGACACCGATGCGATAGCCCAGCGGCGAGCCGTTAGGCGCAGTCACATACGTTGTGCCCACCTTCTCGGCTCCTACCGGCTGCTGCGAAGTGGCGTTCATCTGCATTGTATAGACACCATTCTCGGGGAATGTGACAGGCACCGCTACCGTCGCGCTCTCGCCTGCCTTGATTGTCACGTCAGGAATCTCCACTTCAATATATTTTCCACTCTTCTCACAGTAGAACGAAGCCTTGACAGCCCCCTTGAAATCAGCCATCGCAGTGTTGGTCATCGGCACGTTGAGCGTCTGCTGCTCGCCTTTCGGCAGATATTCCGAATTTGGCAGCTGCGTCTCGGTTGCTGCTATTTTGGGTATGTCGGCATATTCCGTAGGCAGAATCGTGATTATCTGTCTCTCCGCATCCGGGTTGAGCAAACCGCGCTCGCCGTCGAGAGTGGCGTAGCGCATCGACAGTTCGTAAGCGCCCTCCAACGGATAGAGGCTGTTGGGCACATAGAAATAATATTTATCGTCAGACGGCACCGGCACATCGGCAAACGTGCAGAGGCGCACCTCCTCGCCTGTCTCGACCGACTTTGCATAGACGCTCATATTGACATTGCCGTCCATCTTGTTGACCGAATTTCTTGCTGCCCTGTTCCACAGCCACACTTTAGAGCCCCAATAATACGTAGTGCTCTTTTCGGAATACAAGTCCTTGGCGCTGTCGAGAATCGGATAATCCACCGCCGGCTTCACATCAATTTGAAACTCCTCGGCGTACGTATATTCACGGCTGTTGTCGTTCTCTACCCGGACTTTATATGTACCGCCAGGCAACATAAAACCTTTTTCATTCGTTGCACTTATGCAAAACGTCTTCTGCTCCAGAAGGTCGGAATAATATCCGTCAAACGTATATATGCTGCCACCGGCTTCGTAGACAGCTCCTGTCTCCGTGTCGGTAAATGTAAAACCAAGCGCTCTCTTTACGCCGGGAAGACGATGCGAATCGTCCTGTACGGCTACCGTAAGATAAAGCGGAGCCTTGCCTATGAGTTCTGCCGCCGGCTCTATGGAAAGAATTTTTCCCGACTGAACGGAATACTTTTCAAGCATCGGAGCCGTGCATGTCCATTCGCCGCCATTTAGATTCATTATTGTGCGCATACCCTCGCGGGCAGGCAGCGCCGTCCACGGATTCTCCGCGTCGCGCTCCTTGTAATAGAGCGTCAGCTCATAGTCGCCGTCGGCAAATGTCGGGTTTTCATTGCCGGCAGCGTCGGTCCAGTCTCCGTACTCTTTACCGCTGTTCATATAAGGATAGCAACCCAACTTGTCATATTCGTAATCCTTACGGATATATTTTGTCACGCCGTTCTGCATCAGTCCCATCGTGAACGTATAGCTCTTGTCTGACTCATAGTAGTTGGTCGTGACTGTCCCGTAGCTGTTGCCCTGGTTGAAGCCTATCAGCTTTATGCCCTCCGCATACGGAGCGTCGGCTGCCGTGCGCGGACGCAGCCCCACGAGCATCTGTTGCTGACAATAATAGCCTCGAGTCTCGTCGGGAGCCTTGCAGTAGGTCACGTCGTAATAGCCGTCGGCATCGCCGCTCCATCCCCAGTTGATATGCACATTGTTCTCGGCGTCGATGCCGTCAATCACGAAGGCATGGCCCGAAGCACCGTTGTATCCGGAATAAAGTATCGGACGTCCGGCCGTAAGCTCTTCCTGTATGACAGTCATCCAAAGCTTTGTGGGAACATATTCGCGCACCCAAATCTCGCAATTGTAGTCGTAATAGCGGTTGAAGCCAACGTATGGGATAGCGGCGCTCGTCGCACCCGACCCCGACCATGTCACATCGTATTTCGCCTTGCACGACACTCCTGCCTCATACATCAGCTGCGCCACGGCGTCGGCCTGTGCGTCGGTATAGGAGCCGTCCTCATAAACATCGAGCATATTGGCCCAGTCGTAACTTATTTTTGTGAAATCAACAGAGATTTCCTTGTTGCCAACACCCTCGTTGACATATTCCAACACATCATAGCCCTTAGAGTTCGACTTGTAGTAGTTAAGGATCTGAGCCATCGCGGTGGCGGTGCAGCCCGTGAGCATAGGATTGCCGTTGTATTTCGGGCATTTGCGGTTGAACGGAGCGCCCTGTCCCCATTTTGTCTTCAGCAACGGAGCCACCGGAGCCACTGTAGGCGTAGGATAAGAGTTGCTGAAATCAGAAGAGGCTGTGGCTGCCTTGTAAGCCACCATCCATTCCTGCAACGCTTCCGGCATATTGTCGAACGACAGCCCGGCATCGGTGGAGTAGCCCATCACCCGCAAATCGTCGCCGTTGGCCGACATAAGCACGAAACCGCCTTGCGGAGCGTTATAGGCATAGAACTCTGCCTTTTTCAGCGATTTGGTCTTTTTCACAGCCTTGTCGGATGTCGACATGACAGCCGCCGTCAGCGAGCCGCCATCGGCGGTCTTTCCGCCCATTTTCTGGGAGAGAAACTGCTCTGCCATAGCCGCTGCCTCTTCGGGCAGACTTGCAGCCGACGCGCCAGCCCCTATCGCAAGCGACGCCAACAAGATGTATTGAATCTTTTTCATGCAATTATTGTTTTTTACAATTATTTCGTAAAGGTAATGCAAATTTTTTCAACTTTCACAAGATATTATCGTTTTTATCTATAAAAGATCTCTTTTTTTTGCTTTTGAACCACAAACCACACGCAAAGCGGTAATCCATAGAGCCGTAGCTTGCAGCCAAGGTGCTATTTTTCAATTCGGATGTGAGTCTGCGCAAGCTGCATCTAAGGCTGCCGAAAATCCGCATAACATAGAAAAGCGACCGCTCCGCATACTGTTAGTCAGCACACGGAGCGGTCGTTATTTTTTTACGGCAACCTTCTTGTTACTGCGGAATCTTCAGCGACTGTCCAATCTGGATGTTGTTGCCCTTGATGCCGTTGGCTTTTTTAAGTTTTGAAAGTCCGACACCGTATTTTTCTGCAATCTCTCCAAGCGTCTCGCCTCTCTTCACCTTGTGGGTTTTCTGCTTTTTCTTGCTCTTCTTGTCGGTTTTATCTGTCTTTCTGTCCACTTTCTTGTCGGAGTAGACCTTCAAATTCTGACCTGCGGCAATATTGTTGCCCTTGATGTTGTTCCACTTGCGCAGATCGTCGACCGTCACGCCATATTTCGTAGCAATCTGCCCGAGTGTCTCGCCTTTCTTCACCTTGTGGGTCTGCTCTGCCGCTTCATTGTCGCGGCTGCGCGATGATGTAGAGGTTTTGCCGTCGGCTTTGAGTTTCAGTTTGTCGCCCACACGGATATTGTCCGACTTCAAGTCGTTCCATTCGCGAAGGTTGGCAACCGAGACACCATATTTATCGGCGATAGCCGACAGATTCTCACCCGACTTCACTGTGTGGACTGCAGGAGCGGCAGGCGTGTCGTTTTTCTTCTTTACAGCCTTCTTGGCATCAACAACAAGCACCTGTCCAGCCATAATGTTGTCCGACTTCAAATCGTTCCACTCACGGATATCGGCGATTGTCACGCCATACTGTCCGGCAATCGAAGCCAACGTCTCGCCACGCTGCACCTTGTGACGCTCAGGATTGCGCGGAGCTGTTGTCGTGGTCGTTGTTTCTTTCTTTTTCTTCTCAGGAGCTGCCACTGGAGTTGTTTCTTTCTTTTTCTTCTGAGGAGCTGCCACCGGAGTTGTTTCAGCCACAACGGTTTCCTCTACGTCAACCGTTTCTTCCTCTTCGGTTTCGGGCTGCTCAACACGCACCTTCTTGTAGGTGTTGATTTTCAGCGTCTGTCCGCGTTTCAGCCTGCTGCTGCGCAGACCGTTCCATTTCTTTATCGACGACACCGACACGCCGTATTTGCGCGCCACCATCGAGATTGTCTCGTTGCGTCTCACCTTGTGATACTTCACCACAAGCTTCGTTGTCGTCTCGCCATCGTCGTTGCTGACTGTCGACGGATCGACAGGCACCACCACATCACGGCGGGCATAGAGCGCAGCATTGTGGGCAACGATGCTGTCCTCGCTGACGATGTAGCTGTAGATTTGCTGCGACGGCAGTGTAAGCGCATACGGACGGATGTCGCCCGGAATCTCATCCTTGCGGTATTGCGGGTTGAGCACGCGGAGCTCCTCCATCGGGATGTTGAGCACCGCCGATATCTGCTCGAAATGCACTCGCTTGTTCACGTGGATTGTGTCGGTAAGAATAGGCCGACGTGCAAGCGACTTTCCGAGGTTGTGGTCCTTGTAATAAGTCATCACATAGTTTGCCGCGATAAACGCAGGCACATATCCGCGCGTTTCCTGCGGCAGATAGAAATATATGTCCCAGAAATCCTTCTTCTTGTCAGCTGTTCCTCCGGCGCGGCGCAAAGCCTTGTTCACATTGCCCGGACCGCAGTTGTAGGAAGCGATGGCAAGCGACCAGTCGCCATAGATGTTGTAAAGTTGCTTAAGGTATTTTGCAGCCATTTCCGATGAGCGGATAGGGTCGCGACGCTCGTCGATGATGGAGTTCACCTCCAGCCCCAAGCCCTTGGCGGTGGTCAGCATAAACTGCCACAGACCGGTGGCGCCCACGCGCGACACAGCATCTGGATTCAGCGCCGACTCAATCACCGGCAGATATTTCAGTTCCAAAGGGACACCCTCTTTCTCGAGTGCCTGCTCGAAAAACGGCATATAATAGAGGCTCAGTCCGAGCATCTCCTCCACCAGCTGGCGACGGCGCTGCGTGTACATATTGATGTAGCTGCGCACCACTCCGTTGTATGGCATCTCAATGACTGTGGGCATCTTCTGTAGCCGTGCGATGAAATCTTTGTCAGACGTAGGCACATCGCTGAGGTTGGCACCCGAACGGTCAACCACTGCGTAGTTCTGAAGATACCAGTTCTTCATCAGTTCCTGAGTGTCGGTCTCAAAACTTTGTGGATAGACGATAGTGCTGTCCTGAATGTTCTCCTTCAGCGAAAGCACAGTAGGCCGGGCGAACGACGTCAACGCCGCGCCGGCAATCAGGCACAATGCCAATATTTGTTTCTTCATCTGTTTCCTTTCCGTTTTAGCGGTTCAACTTTTAAAAAGTGAAAGCACAGCCCACTCCAAAAGAAGGTTTCGTGTCGTTCTGCTCAATCGACGGGTAAATGCTCATCGAGAGGTCAGGCGAAATGTCGAAATGCGACAGCGAAGCGTCGACGTAGGCATCAATAATGCAGACGGCATAAAGTCCGACCATACCGATGATACACAAGTCGCGGTTACGGCGATAGAAGTCTTTTTTCGACTTCAGAGCCTTCGTAAGCCACGTTTTGTCGATGTCCTCCTCCTTTGTGGTGGATGGATAGAAATCCATATAACTTTTTGTGTTCGGATCGCTGTCCATGATGTCTCTATAAGCTTTCGTATAGTCAGAGAGCATCCTGTTGTTCCAAGATGTGGCGTATGCCAGACCGACGTATCCACCCACCACTATCGGCACTTTCCAATAGCGGCGGTTGTAAATCTGCCCCAGACCCGGACAAAGGACAGAAAGCCACAGCGCGCGGTTGGGGTCGGGATTGAATATGCGCTTCACGCCTATCGGCGATGGCACGGAGTCGGCGGCTGCCACAAGAGTGGAGTCAGCAGCCATGTCAGTGCGGACAAGAGGCTCGGCTATCGACACTCTTCCGATCTGA
>OMCT01001673.1_pt1 | contig 12696 bp, 8 predicted proteins | sample 1674301 | NCBI WGS metagenome assembly OMCT01 (sample SAMEA103958158, study PRJEB25191) | human gut metagenome
ATCAAATGGCATTTTGTAGGGAAAAGAACCAAAAACTACTTTTTAAAGTGGACTCTGTAATCATTCCTTCCAAGGCTGTTGTCCCTTAACTTCCCTAACGACCGGAGGAAACGATCACTTCCTTTAACTCCGCTAACTTCTGAAGCGGTAAAAGTTGAGTGACAAAAGATAAACCCTAAAAGATTTTATAGTATGGTATATTTTAAGTTAGAATTTGGCTTTCACCTGCCAGGTAGAAAGAATCGTGCAGAGAACAAAACTAATTCTCAAGCACAGCCTGCTTGGGACTTCATCAGTAAGGAGGTAGAGAGCGCCGAGGCACGAAAGTGCTACAAGACCGCAGCCAACTATCGTACCGCAGCCAACTCGCTGACCCTTTTCTGGCAAAGAGACGACTGGACAATGGCAGACATTTTGCCGCAAGAAATGGAACGTTATCAGCGATGGCTCATAGACCGGGGATTGTGCATGAACACCATTTCGTGTTACATGCGTTCCTTACGTACCTTATATAATAGAGGTGTAGCCTTGCAGATGACTGCCGACACGCAACCTTTCCGCAAAGTGTTCACTGGGAAGGAACATACTCGCAAGCGCAGTGCACAAGAAGAGGACATCCTGCGGCTGAGCCACCTCAATCTCGAAGACAAGCCATCGCTTGCTTTTGCCCGCGACATACTCCTCTTCAGTTTTTATGCCATGGGAATGCCTTTCGTAGATATTGCCTATCTGAGAAAGGAACAAATCAGAGACGGAAGATTTCACTATGCCCGCCACAAAACGGGTCAGGAGTTAGTGGTGGCGATAGAACCATGTATGAGCGAAATCATCAGAAAGTATGAGCCTTACTGCAATACTCCGTATGTATTCCCCATAATCAATTCTCCTGATGCAGCGTTGGCACATGGGCAATACCAAAGCCAGCTTCGCCGCTACAACTACAACCTGTCGTGCCTGTCGAAGCGCATCTCTGCCAGCCAGCCCCTTTCCTCCTATGTGGTGAGACACACTTGGGCGAGTATTGCCTATCAGCACGACCTCGATGTACGACTTATCTCCAAGGCGTTGGGACACACCAGCACCTCCACCACCATGATCTACATAAAGAGCCTCTTCGACCCACAACTTGCCGATGCCAACCATCAACTCCTGAAAACGTTTGAACTGTACGGCTGAAATTACCCAATACGCCCTGAAGGGGCAGAAGCTCTTAGCCCAGGGCAGCGCCCTGGGTATAATGGCAGTCTGCAAAGCGCCCTGTAAGGGCAACAGCCTTATAAATTGCCCGGTATTTTAAAGCTTTTGCCCTTAACAGGGCGACAGGTTTGCGTCCGTAATTACCCAGGGCGATGCCCTGGGCTAAGAGCTTCTGCCCTTTACCTTTGCTTTACCCTTCGGCCAGCGATTTTCAATTCCGCTACGCGCCGGTGACCGTTGGTGCAGGACGTGTGGGGCAAAACATGCGAAACTTGAGCAGTATATATAAATGTTTGTCACCCCATGGGCACGGCAGCAGAGTAGCTTTCTCTGAGCGCATCTGACGTTTGTGGGAGCGAAACAGAAAATCGTGGGAGCGAAAGCGGGAAATGTCATTGCTCATCAAAGGGCACTTTTGTGCCCTTCGAAGGGGCACTATTGTGCCACAAGTAGACATTTTGTCTGTATCCGTTTTAAAAAAGAATCAATTACGCAAATACCCTTCACCCTTCATCTTTCCCTTGAAATTCCCTGTGTTTATCGGGGTTCCAGAGGGTGAAGGGTGCAAGTCAACCCTTCATCACCCTTCATCACCCTTCATAATTTTCAAATATTTCTTGCAGATATGAAGATAAAGTCGTAACTTTGCGTTATAGATTTTAAAACTGATGGTTATGAAGTACTTAGACCCTAAGGCAGACCTTACGTTCAAGAAGATATTCGGCAATCATCCTGCAAGACTGATTAGCCTTCTGAACGCCCTGTTGCCACTCAGCGACGAGGAGCAGATACAAGAGATAGAGTATTTGCCAACAGAACTTGTGCCCCAGCTCGAAGGGGGCAAGAACACCATCGTGGATGTACTCTGCACAGATTCTAAAGGCAGAAAGTTCTGCGTGGAGATGCAAATGGAATGGTCTGACGCATTCCAGCAGCGAGTACTTTTCAATGCATCCAAGCTCTATGTGAGTCAGGCTAAAAAAGGAGGAAAATACAGCGAACTGCAACCCGTATATTCCCTGAATCTTGTGAATGATATCTTCGCACATGACACTCCGGATTTCATCCACAACTATCGTATCGTGCACGACAAGGACAGCAATAAGGTAATTAAAGGCTTGCATTTTACCTTCATTGAACTCCCTAAGTTCACTCCTCATTCCATTGCCGACAAGCGCATGATGGTCTTGTGGCTCCGTTTCCTCACAGAAATCAATTCCAATACGAAGGAGATTCCTTCCGACCTGCTTAATGACCCGGAGATTGGAAAAGCCGTAGAGGAGTTGGAGATTTCCGGCTTTACTGATGCCGAACTCCGTGCCTACGACAAATTCTGGGATTCCGTAAGCGTTGAAAGAACCCTTTTGGATGACAGATACCAGAAAGGTAAAGAAGAGGGTATGGAAGAAGGAAGAGCAGAAGGTATGAACCTGCGAAGTCTTGAGATTGCTAAGAAGATGCTGGCAAAGGGAATGGATGAAGCAACAGTCATGGAAATGACGGGGCTGACGGCAGAGGAGATGAAACTGCTGAAAGCGAAAGTATAGATTAATGAGCGGAACCATAGAAACCATAGCAAGCATCATAGAAGCCTAAACCGGGGCTTAATAGAAGACCTGGACTGGGCATAATAGAAGGCTCGGATTGGTCATTATAGACGACCAAGACTGGTCATAATAGACGACTCAGGCTGGGCTTAATAGAAGCATGAGCACGACTCTATCAGTTGTAAACCGAAATCTGAAAATGGCAAAAAGATGAAGGGTGATGAAGGGTTGACTTGCACCCTTCACCCTCTGGAACCCCGATAAACACAGGGAATTTCAAGGGAAAGATGAAGAGTGAGGGGTATTTGCGTAATCCAATTATGAATAGAAGTTATGAGCCGAGCGAGGCTCATCCCGACATAATAAGTTAAAGAATGCTATCTAAAACCACAGAAACGACAAAATGTGCTTATAAATAATAAGTAAAACTGGTATTTTTAAAGACTTTTGTGAGTTTAATGGTTAAAAATGCAACTTTTTGCAAGAAATATTTGGTGAATAACTAAATTTTATATAATTTTGCAGCCGTTACAATTCAATTGTTAAATATTGTACTATAAAAAGAGAGATTTTATATATAAAATAGCACATCGTTTTTTCCACCTCGGGGCACGAGGTGGATACAAAGATATGAGAAAAGAATAAACTTTATACATTCATTTAAAAAAAAAGAGAGAGATTTATGGAAAAAAGACTCATGACGTTTATCGCCTGCCTGTTCCTTAGCATAGGAATGGCTTTGGCACAAACTCAAGTTTCCGGAACGGTCACCTCTTCCGAAGATGGCTCGCCAGTTATCGGCGCCAGCATCAAGGTGGTAGGCACCAATACCGGTACTGTTACCAACATCGATGGTAACTTCTCACTGAACGTATCAGCCAACGCGAAGTTGGAGGTATCGTACATCGGCATGGTCACCAAGACCGTCAAGGCCGCAAAGAACATGAAGATTGTATTGGATCCAGACAACCACGCTCTTGACGAGGTAATGGTTGTTGCCTATGGTACTCAGAAGAAGAGTGCTTTTACTGGTTCTGCTGCCATTGTAGGCGCAGAAGAGATTGGCAAGGTTCAGGTAACCAATGCTGTTGATGCCTTGAAGGGTAAGGCTGCAGGTGTGCAGATTTACACTGGCAGCGGTCAGCCTGGTGCTACTCCTACCATCCGTATTCGTGGTTTCAACTCTATCAATGCAGGAAACGACCCTCTGATTGTGCTTGATGGTTCTCCATACGGTGGCTCTCTTAACGACATCAACCCTGCCGACGTAGAGAGCATGACAGTATTGAAGGATGCTTCTTCTACAGCTCTTTATGGTGCTCGTGGTGGTAATGGTGTTATCTTGATTACAACCAAGAGCGGACAGAAGGGCACTAAGGGTACGCTTACCGTCGATGCCAAGTGGGGTTCTAACTCTAAGGCTGTGCCTGAGTATGAGACAATGAAGAGTCCAGCCAAGTACTATGAAATGTGGTACATGGCCCTGAACAACTATGCTCAGAATGTAAACCACATGGATGCCACACAGGCATGGAAGTGGGCTAACGACAATATGATTACCAATCCTTCTTATGGTTTGGGTTACAATGTTTATACTATCCCAGAGGGACAGCAGCTCATTGGTACCAATGGCAAGCTCAATCCTAACGCTACCCTTGGTTCTTACTCTACCATGAATGGAACAACCTATTATCTGACTCCTGATGACTGGGTAGACGAAATCTACAACAACAGTCTTCGTCAGGAATATACTGTTACTGCAACAGGTTCTTCAGACAGAGGTACATTCTATGGTTCTGCCAACTATTTGAGCAATGACGGTATTACCGCAGCTTCTAACTATCGTCGTTTCACTTCTCGTTTGAAGGCAGACTATCAGGTTAACAAATGGTTGAAGGTGGGTGCCAACATGAGTTATGGTCACTTCAACAGCAATTCTCTTACCGAGGGTGGTGACAATGGTAGTATTTTCGCAACTGTTGACATTGCGCCTATCTATCCTATGTATATGCGTGATGCCAACGGCAACATCATTTACGACCAGACTTCACGCATGATAGCTTATGACTATGGTAGTGGTAAGGTAGCTCCATTCCGTGCTTTCATGAGTGGTGCCAACCCTATCTCTGATGCTAGGCTGAATACAGCCAATTCAGAAGGAAACACCTTTAACGGTACAGGCTTTGCTGAGATTCAGTTGCCTTATGGCTTCAAATTTACTTCTATCAACAACGTATATTTAAACGAGAGCCGTTCTACAGACACTACCAACCCATATTTCGGTCAGTATGCTGCAAGTAATGGTGTGGTGAACAAGGAGCACGACCGTACATGGTCTTACAACTATCAGCAGCGTATCAACTGGCATCAGGTTTATGGCAAGCACGATATTGAGGTGATGCTCGGTCATGAGTATTATCGTGTTTATGGTTATGGTCTGTATGCCAGCAAGCACAATCAGTTCTCTGTAGACAACAAGGAGTTGGCTGGTGCTGTTGTGTTGGACAATGGTACTTCTTCTATGAGCGAGTACAACACAGAGTCATGGCTCAGCCGTGTCATGTACAACTATGATTCTCGTTACTTTGGTAGTGTTTCTGCTATGCGCCAGGCTTCATCTCGTTTCTCAAAGGATAACTGGTGGGGTACTTTCTGGTCATTTGGTGCTGGTTGGAACATGCATAAGGAATCTTGGTTCAATGTTGATTGGATTAACGAATTGAAGTTGAAGGCTTCTTATGGTGAAAATGGTAACGATGGTATTGGTAGCTATATGTATACCAAGTATTTCTCGATTGTCAACTCCAACAATGAAGTGTCTTTGACTCCTTCTTCTTTGGGTAATCCAAAAATCTCTTGGGAGAAGAACGGTAAGTTCAATATTGGTGCAGATTTCTCTTTGTTGAAGAACCGCATCTGGGGTAGCATCGAGTACTACAGCAACAAGACCTCTGATATGCTTTCTATGGTTTACCTTCCTGTGTCTTTCGGATGGAGCGGTTATTACGATAACATCGGTAATATGGTGAACCGTGGTGTTGAGATTGACCTTCATGCAGATGTTATCCGTACTAAGGATTTCACTTGGAATGTATATACCAACTTGACAACCAACCACAATGAAGTTACCAAACTTTCTGATTCTGCCAAGCAAAGCTGGTATGATGGTATTGGTTTAGGTTACGCTAGCGGTTCGTACTTCTATCAGGAGGGTAAGTCACGCTTTACTTACTATACCAAGAAGTATGCGGGTGTAGATCCTGAGACAGGTCTTTCTCTCTTCTATAAGAACGTATATGAGAAGGATGAGAACAATAAGGACGTTTACTACAATAACGCTGGCGAGAAGGTTGACGAAAGCTATACTGGCATTAAGCACCGTAATGTGGTAGGTCAGGAAACTACTTCCACCTACAATGACGGTAGCTACTACCTTTGCGGTGATGTATTGCCAGACGTATATGGTGGTTTCGGTACCAGCGTAGCCTGGAAGGGTCTTGATTTCTCTGTGGACTTCCAGTATCAGATAGGTGGTCAGGTTTACGATGGAGCATACGCTGGCTTGATGAGTTGCTCTGCAGGTCAAGCAATCCACGTAGATATGGAGAAAGCATGGACACCAGAGAATACCAACACCAACGTGCCTCGTTGGCAGTATGGCGACTCATATATGTCTGCAGGTTCAGACCGTTTCTTGACTGATGCTTCTTACCTTTCATTGTCTAACATCACTTTGGGTTACACATTGCCTGCCCAGTGGATGCAGACAGTTGGTTTGCAGAAGGTGCGTGTTTATATGGTAGCCGACAACATCTGGACATGGTCTAAGCGCCAGGGTCTTGACCCACGTCAGAGCATTACTGGTGGCAGCTCTAATTCAGTTTACCGTCCTATCCGTACCATCTCAGGAGGTATTACTGTTACATTCTAAACGTTTCAACTATAAAGAAAGAATAAAATGAACAAGAAAACAATATATCGTTCGATGGCTGGACTTGTGATGGCTGGATTCTCCCTGACATCACTCACTGGCTGTATGGAGGTGACAGAACCAACAACTGTTGCCACTGAGGGGCAGATACAGAACTCCCCATCATCATCAGAATCTTTCCTAATGGCGATGCCTGCATATTTTAATAAGGTAAATGAGTCTGTAGTAGATCGTAGCTGGCACTTCCCATTTGGTTATGGTGCTATCATGTATGTACGTGACTTGATGACAGGCGACCTCTTGCAGTCTACCAAGAACTATGCCCAGCACTTTTACTATTGGGCACAGAACAAGTATCAGGGTGACGGCTATGTATTCGGTCAGTACATCAGTACCTATTATTATAGCTTTATCCTGACCATCAACAACATGGTTGGTGCTGTCAACCCAGACAATGCCACCGATGAGCAGTTGGGTTACCTTGGTGCAGGCTTGGCTTTCCGTGCTTTGTGCTATATTGACCTTGCCCGTATGTACGAGTTCCTGCCTAACGATAAGACAAGCAATATCAATGCCGATGGTAATGACGTTAGCGGACTTACAGTACCTATTGTAACAGCAGAGATGAATCAGGCTGACGCCCTCAACAACCCTCGTGCAACTCACGAGAAGATGAAGGAGTTTATCGAGAGCGACCTCAACAAGGCAGAGGAGTATATCAAGCACTTGACAAAAACAGCTGGTGGCGTGCTTCCTGATTTGTCTTGTGTCTATGGTCTGAAGGCTCGTCTGTATATGTGGGATGGCGACTACGAGAATGCTGCCAAGTATGCGCGTCTTGCCATCAACAATGCCAAGGTTCAGCCTATGAGCGAAGAGGCTTGCACTAACTATAAGACTGGTTTCAACGACATCACAAAGTGGATGTGGGGTGCTACCCAGACCTCTGAGGATACCTCTGTTAAGACAGGTATTGTCAACTGGACTTCATGGCTCAGCAACCAGACTACATTTGGATATACTGGTTATGGCGAAGAGAATATGCCTTTCAATGAGATTGACAAGAGAATGTACGAGCGTATCAGCGATACTGACTTCCGCAAGACGGAATTCAAGGCTCCTGAAGGTTCTGAATTGGCTGATAAGGTGATTCAGATACCTGCAACAAAGAGCTTGGCAGACAAGCGTATGCCAGCATATGCATCTGTAAAGTTCCGTCCTAACGAGGGTAATACTGACGATCCTAACATCGGTGCCGCTTCTTCTTATCCTATTATGCGTGTTGAAGAAATGTACTTTATCGAGGCAGAGGCTGTAGCTCACACCAATGCTGCCAAGGGTAAGGAACTGTTGGAAACCTTTATGAAGACCTATCGCGACCCTCAGTACACCTGCAAGGTGTCATCAACTGATGATGTGGTTGAGGAAATCGTATTCCAGAAGCGTGTAGAGCTTTGGGGTGAGGGTCAGACCTTCTTTGATATCAAGCGTTTGAACTACTCAGTAACCCGTGGTTATCCAGGTACCAACTGGTACGACCTGACTCGTCTCAACACCAAAGGCCGTCCTGCATGGATGAACCTCGTATTCGTAGCTTACGAGGGTGACCGCAATCAGGGAGTAAGAGGTATGAACAACCCAGATCCATCTGATCTCTATACTCCATGGACTGAGCAATAGTAGTTTTTTATGAACGAATAGATAAACAGACACAATTATGAAAAAAGCATTCAAATTTTCATATATGGTACTCCTGAGCTTGGTGGCATTCGCCATCAGCTCATGTACCAGCGACTACGACTACACGGGTGCACCTAAGGTTGCCAACGAAGTGTATTTCAGCAATACCCAGCAGTCGAAGATAGAGTTGAGCAAGAGCAACTCAAGCTTTGTTGTTACACTTCATCGTGTAGAGACAAAGGGAGAACTGACCGTTCTTTTGAACTATACTCCAGATGAGGGAAGTATTTTCAGCGTGCCTAACCATGTGACATTTGCAGATGGTGAGGCTGAGGCTCCTATCACCATTACCTACAATCCTGAGGATTTGCAGTATGGTACTTATAATGGCGGTACTATCAGTGTTGCCAATGAGGATTATGACACAACATACGGTATTGGCTCATTTACCTTTAAGGCTGGTGCTACAGAATGGATGGATATTACTTCTAATAAGTCAATGGGTGCTTACCGTGAGGATGTGCTGACTACATTCTTCGGTGTAGATAATGCTGTTGACGAAGTGAAGATTCAGAAGAGTGTTGTCGAGGAAGGCAAGTACCGTATCGTCAATCCTTATGCTTCATGGGAAGGAGAAGAGGGTACTACCTATGATTCCGAGAACGATCATTACTGGGTAATCAATGCTACCGATCCAGATTTCGTCTATGTAGAAACTTGTCATACAGGTTTTGCTATCGGTAATTATGGTGAGATTACAGTTTCAAGTAATGTTGCTTACAACTTGGAGGGTGGAGTATCTCTTGATCTTATCAAGTCAAAGAAGCCAGAGTGGTTTGGTACCTTGAAGAATGGTATCATAACCATGCCAGCAAATACATTATTGATTTCTATGGCAAATTTCCAGGAAGGTGGCATGTTTCCAGCCAACAAGAGTGGTTTGTTTGCCATTGCTCTTCCTGGTAAGACAATCGCAAATTACAGTGTCGAGGCTGCCTATAAGGGTCGTTTCACCGATGCCAATGACAATGATTTCGCACAGGTTACTATGTCTTTGAGCGCAGATGTCGCCAAGGTGAAGTACGCTCTTGTTCCTGCTAGCAGCGACTTGAATGCTACTGTAAGCGGTATCGTTGATGGCAGTGTGGCTTCTGAGGAGGTATCAGCTTCTGGTGATATTCAGGTTCCTTTCGACGAGACAGGCAAGTATGTGCTCGTAATGGTAATGTATAATGCAAACGACGAGGCTGTAGGTTCAGATGTACTGAATCTCTCACTCAAGTCAAGCAAGGATGCTGCCGAGGTTTGGAATGATGTTGCTGCTGGTACAGTGACCATTGGTGTCAAGAGTTACGGTTCTATCCACTTCCAAAAGGATCCTGGTGTGCTCATGGGTGAGCCAGTTGTTACAGAAGGTGTACTCTCACAGAGTGGTAGCGATCCTACCAAGTTCCGCATTACTCCTTTTGCTGTTGAGAAAGCTCCATTGGAGTTTACTGTTGCAGAGGATGGTTCAATCACTGTAGAAACACAGGAGACAGGTCTTGCTCTTCAGGATGGTACAGCCATCTTGGTAACTGATATTGTGACTTACTTTGGTGCTGATACTGATAATGGTAAGCTCTTTGCAAGCAAGGGATTCCTTTCTAAGTATGACAGTAGCAAGAAGCTCTATACCTTCTTCAATGTCTATACAGATGCCTCAGACTATGCGTATGCATTCGAGTCTGATACCTTCGAGGTAACAGATGAGGGTGAGGCTAAGATTCATGCTGCTTTTGCCAAGGCAAAGAAGGCAGCAGTACATCATTCAGCTGTAGTTTCTGCCAAGGCACATAAGATGTATGTGGCTAAGCGTGGAGCTTGGACTAAGTAATACAGGCGTTTTTCCATAAACAAAAACACGATATGAGTTGAGGCTCCAGATAACTTGAATGGTTTTCTGGAGCCTTGTTTTTTCTAAACAGCTTTTAGAACAAAAGAAATATGATGATGAAAAGAAATATGAAACTACTGATGCTTGCTTCCCTACTGGGCTTTGTGGCTCTTTCTGCTCAAGCTGTACCTGCCAAAAAGGGTGTGTGGCGTATGGTGACATTGGCTGATGGAACTCAGAAAAGGGTGGAACTTCGTGGTGATGAATTCTGCAGCTACTGGGTGGATGCTGAAGGCGTTAGCTATAATCTGGACAGCGAAAGCAAGCGATATGTAAGAGTTGATGCCAATGCTCTGCAACTACGTGCGAGTCAGTTGCGTGCCAAAGCCAATCAAGACCGTATTGCGCGTATGGCGAAGGCTCGTCACATGACTGCGAAAAAGAGTTTGGGGCAAACTAATGGTTCTTATTTTGGCAAGAAGAAAGGTCTTATTATTCTGGTGCAGTACAAGGATAAGAAATTCAAGTTTGGGCACAACCAGAAGATGTACAACAGAATAGCTAATGAGACTGGTTATGCAAATTCGCTCGGCTTTGTGGGCAGTGTGAAAGATTATTTCCTGGCACAGAGTAATGGACAGTTTGAACTGGACTTTGATGTGGTGGGACCTTATACTCTCAATCATGAATATGCTTACTATGGCGCACCTTCTGGAAACTCACATGATGTCCGTCCTTGTGACATGGTGTATGATGCTTGTCGTTTGGCAGACCCTGACGTCAACTTTGCTGACTATGATTGGGATGGCGATGGCTATGTGGAGCAAGTGTATGTTCTCTTTGCAGGACTCGGACAGGCTGCAGGTGGTGATGAAAATACTATTTGGCCTCATGAATACAAATTGCAAGAAGGAAACAACGGTTCGTATGTAAGCAAGGACAATAATGTGGTGGTAAATACATACGCTTGTGGACCGGAACTTACCTTACAATATACTCCTGTTGCTTACAGGGAACGTGTAGACGGTATTGGAACTCTCTGTCATGAGTTCTCTCATTGTTTAGGTTATCCAGACCTGTATGATACTGGTAATGGTGGAAATTTCGGAATGGGTGAATTCGACCTGATGGATGCTGGAAGCTATAATGGTGAGAGCTTCTGTCCTCCCAACTATTCCGCCTATGAAAAATGGTTTGCAGGCTGGATAACTCCCACTGTACTGGATAAACCAGCATCTGTAAAAGGTATGCAGGCACAGGATGTGAAGTATGGACAGGCATTTGTTGTCTATAATGACAACAACAAGAACGAGTATTATCTTATCGAGAACAGACAACAGAATGTGGGTATCTGGGACAAGCAGCTGCCAGCCAGTGGCATGATGATTACCCATGTGGACTACGATGAGAATATCTGGAAGCGCAACAATGTCAATACCATTGTTAATTATAGCAACCAGTATGGCCCAGAATATGCTTATCTTGACAACGATCATCAGCGCCTTACGATTTTTCATGCTGACAACGAAGAGGGTTCTTCTGCAGACTCGCAGGCTGGTGACCTGTATCCCTTTAATGGTAACAACAGTCTTACCGACACCTCTTCGCCTGCAGCTATCATCTATCAGGGCGGATCGACCATGGGCAAGCCTATCACCAACATTACTCAGAATGAGGATGGAAGCATCGACTTCGACTTCATGGGTGGCAGTAATGACAATATCATCTCGGGTATTCACTTCATAGAGAATGATGAGATGTCTTCCTTCGGCCAGGGTGTTTACTCTTTGGACGGTCGTTATATGGGCACTTCTGCCAACGGACTTGACAAAGGCATATATATCGTGAACGGTAAGAAGATTGTCAAATAAAGTATGAAACAGAGAAATCTTATATTGCTTTTCTGTACAGTCCTGTTGGTGGCAGGCTGTACGGAAAAGAAACAAAATCACATGAAGTCGCCCGACTTTGAGGCGAGTCAAGTACTTAAGGACTCCATGCCGGAGCCTGTTAAGTTGGATAGCGACCTGCTCTCTGATGCAGGTACCGTCGTTCCTTACTTCCCAGGAGGTCTGAAAGCCATGCGTGCTTTCATTGCCAAACATGTGCGTTATCCTGAGGCTGCCCGCACGTTGAAAAAGGAAGGCAGGGTTATCATTTCTGCTCAGGTAGACACCAAGGGCAATCTCTCTCAATACAAGGTGATGATGAGCGACGACCCTCTTTTCGACAAGGAGGCTTTGAGAGTGGTAAAGCTGATGCCTCGCTTTGTGCCTGAGGGGAAAGGCAAGGTCGTTGCCGGCACGGTAAAGATTCCCGTCATGTTCAGATTGAAATAAAGCTGCCGCTTCCTTATCCTATCAAATACATTGCCCACCCATGGTTACTTACCGTACCAAGGGTGGGCATTATTGTTGAATAGGGTATAGAAGTATACTCCCCATAAAAATATGATTTTCCCAAAA
>OMCT01001675.1_pt1 | contig 12692 bp, 7 predicted proteins | sample 1674301 | NCBI WGS metagenome assembly OMCT01 (sample SAMEA103958158, study PRJEB25191) | human gut metagenome
GCGGCTACCGCGTGGCGCAGACCGACGCGCCAATCAACGAGGTGCTCGCCGCCGGACTGATTCTGAAAACCGGCTGGCACGGACAGAGCAACTTCATCGACCCGATGTGCGGATCGGGCACATTCCTCATCGAGGCAGCCCTGATTGCCCGCAACATCAATCCAGGCGTGTTCCGCAGCGACTTCGCTTTCGAGCACTGGCCCGACTTCGACCAGGAGCTTTTCGACTCCATCTACAACGACGACTCCGCCGAGCGCGAGTTTGAATATAAAATCTACGGTTCCGACAATTCGCCGAAAGCCATCGCCATCGCCGAGCGCAACATCAAGAGCGCAAGCGTGGGCAAGGACATCGAGCTGAAGACAATGCCTATACAGGAATACACCGAGGCTCCCGAAAACGGCATTCTCATCACCAACCCGCCATACGGCGAACGCATCTCGGCCGACGACATGGACGCCCTCTACGCATCCATCGGCGAACGCCTGAAAAACGTGTTCCGTGGCTACCACGCATGGATTATCGGATACAAACCCGAATATTTCGACAAAATCGGCTTGAAGCCTTCTGTGAAATTCCCCGTGCTCAACGGCGCTCTGGAGTGCGAGTTCCGCGAATACGTGATTTTCGACGGCACGTATGCCGAGTTCCGCAAGCAGGGTCGCTCCATCCGCAACGAGGAATTCAAACGCCCGGAACGCCCCGTACGCCGCCGTCGCGACAACGACGAGCGCGACGAGCGTCAGGCACGCCGATGGAAAAACCAAGGCGGAAAATTCCGCGGAGACCGCGACTTCAAACGCGACGACGACCAGTGGGAACGCGACCGCCGCGGTGTGCGCCGCCGCCGTGCGCAGAACGCCCTCGAGGAGCACTACCACAAACCCTACAACGAGCGTTTCCGCGACAGCAAACGCAGCAAAGACTCCGCTCGCTTTGAAGACGACAAGGTGCGCCGCGCTGTCAAATTCAAAAAACCACGTCTGTTTGACGATTCCGACTTCGAATCGGGCGATGTCGTGATGCGCCACCGCAACCGCAAGGACAATCAAGATTAACAACCAATCATAAAACATATACTGAATCATGGCTGAAAACAAAAAAGAAACCGTTCTGCTGCTTGGCTCAGGAGGCCGCGAGTCGGCTTTGGCATGGAAACTCAACCAAAGCCCACGCCTTGCGAAACTCTTCATCGCCCCCGGCAACGGCGGAACCGAACAATATGGTGAAAATGTGGCACTGTCGCCGCTCGACTTCGAAGCCGTAGGCAAATTTGCCATCGACAACGGTGTGACAATGGTTGTCGTGGGCAACGAAGACCCTTTGGTTGAAGGCATCTACGACTATTTCACTGACAACGAGACGCTGAAAGCGGTGCCGGTCATCGGCCCGTCAAAAGGCGGTGCGCAGCTCGAAGGCAGCAAGGACTTTGCCAAAGGCTTCATGATGCGCCACAACATCCCGACGGCACGCTATCTCAGTGTCAGCGCCGGCAATATCGAGGAGGGCATCCAGTTTCTGCACTCGCTCGAGGCTCCCTACGTGCTTAAAGCCGACGGACTGGCTGCCGGCAAAGGAGTGCTGATTCTGCCGACTGTCGAAGAGGCGGAGGCATCGCTCCGCGAGATGCTCGGCGGTATGTTTGGCAAATCGTCGGCAACAGTGGTGATCGAGGAGTTTCTTTCAGGCATCGAATGCTCCGTGTTTGTGCTTACCGACGGCAATTCATATAAGGTGTTGCCTGTGGCCAAGGACTACAAGCGCATCGGAGAGGGCGACACCGGACTCAACACCGGCGGTATGGGCGCAGTGTCGCCTGTCAGCTTCGCCGACGACGCATTTATGCAGAAAGTGACCGACCGCATCATCCTGCCCACCCTGAAAGGACTTAAAGAGGAAAACCTCACATATAAAGGATTCATCTTCCTCGGACTCATCAACGTGAAGGGCGAGCCGATGGTGATTGAATACAACGTGCGCATGGGCGACCCGGAGACCGAAGCCGTGATGCTCCGCACCGACGGCGACCTGCTCGACCTGTTTGAAGGCGTAGCCACAGGCACTCTTGCCGACCGGAGTCTTGCCATCGACCCACGCTATGCTGTGACGGTGATGATGGTGTCTGCCGGATACCCCGGAGCATACGAGAAGGGGAAAGCAATCACAGGGCTTGACGCCGTGACCGGCAGCATCCTGTTCCATGCCGGAACAAAGCGCACCGACAACGGGGTTGTGACCAACGGTGGACGCGTGATTGCCGTAAGCTCCTACGGCACGACAAAAGCCGAAGCGTTGGCACAATCGTTTGCATCGATTGAGAAAATCAATTTTGACGGCAAATATTTCCGCCACGACATCGGTTTCGACCTCGACTAAGAAAACCGTTTTTCAAAGGGAAGCCCGTATTTCTGTGGCTTCCCTTTGTTCTTTAAAATCATACAAATGAAGAAACTATATCTTGCATTAGCCTTAATCCTGTCGGCAGCGGCATGCGCTTTCTCCGAAGTGGCGGTCAGCCCCGACAATCCGCAAATCGTCTACAACGGGCGCATCTCTTGGCGGAATCCCAAATCGCCGGCATTTTCATATCCAGGCACAAGTGCCGAGTTCCGTTTCACGGGCTCATCGGTCAAGATGCTTGCAAAGCCTGGCAGCGGACATTTCATGGTGGAACTTGACAACCTTGCTCCATTTAAAATCAATTTCTCCGAAAACGATTCGGTGGCGACTCTCGCCTCCAACCTTGACAACAACGAGCATCGCGTGCGTGTGACGTATGCCATCGAAGGCTATCAGAAACGCCCCGAATTCCGCGGCTTTTTGCTGTCGGACGGCGGAAAGATGCTGAACGCCCCCAAACGCAGCTCCCGAAGGATTGAATTTATCGGCAACTCTATCACCTGCGGCTACGGCATCGAAGCCGACAGCGCCCGCGAGAAATTCACATACGACACCGAGAACCATTACTACACGTTCGCCGCACGCACGGCACGCGCTCTCGGTGCGGAATACAACGTCGTGGCACGCTCCGGCATAGGAATGTACCGCAACTATGGCGGACCGGCAGAAGGCACTCCCGATGGCTGCCTACCTGCTCTCTACGACCGCACGCTCTTCTATGATGCCGATGAGAAATGGGACTTTTCATTGTTCCTGCCGGATGTGGTCTGCGTAAATCTTGGCACAAACGACATGAGCGTCAACAAAGGCGACTCTGTCAGATATGAGAATGCCGCACTGCAGTTTGCAAAACGGTTGCGCGGATATTACCCTGACGCCAAAATCGTGATGCTGACAGGCAGTATGCTGACAGGCAAAAACCTCGGCATCGTGCAGCGCGCTCTCGACCGCGTGGCTGCGGCCATGCGCAAGGATGGCGACAATGCATTCTTCCGCTTCGACATGTCGCCGCAAGACGGCTCGTTGGGCTACGGCGCCGGCTACCACCCGTCGATGCGGCAGGCGGAAAAGATGGCAAACGAATTAACCTGTTACTTAGGATCCATAACAGGATGGAAACAATAAAAAAAGACGGCTTCAACCTGGTGCGTCAAGCCGACGGCCCCGACTTGGGCTACTCTCCCACATCGGGAGTGAAGATAATAGAAGTGGACGGCAAGGCGTTCAAAAGTTTTGACGGCAGCGACACCCTCCTGCCCTATGAGGACTGGCGTCTGCCGATGGAGGAACGCGCAGCCGACCTTGCGTCGCGGCTGAGTGTCGACGAGATTGCCGGACTGATGCTCTACAGCATACAGAACAAGCTGCCGATGCCCAACGACACCTACGGAGGTAAGCCGTTTGCCGAAAGCGGCATGAAGGCTTACGACCTCAGCGACGCGCAAATCAAGTTTCTCACCGACGACAATCTGCGCCACGTGCTGGTGTCGACTGTCGAAAGTCCGGAAACGGCAGCGCGATGGAACAATAAGGTGCAGGCGCTCATCGAAGGACGCACGCACGGCATCCCTGCCAACAACTCGTCCGACCCGCGCCATTCGGCATTTGCCGATGCCGAGTTCAGCCCCGGCAGCGACGGCAGCATCTCGCTGTGGAGCAATATGCTCGGACTTGCCGCCACGTTCTCTCCCGAAACCGTTGAAGAGTTCGGCAGGATTGCCCGCGAGGAATACCGCGCGCTCGGTCTTGCCACGGCATTGTCGCCGCAAGCCGACCTCGGCACCGACCCGCGGTGGTATCGCTACAGCAGCACGTTCGGACCTGAGCCACGCCTCGTGACCGATCTCACGCGCGCATACGCCGACGGCTTCCAGACCGACCCTACGGCTGGAGGATGGGGCAACGGCAGCGTGAACGCAATGGTGAAGCACTGGCCGGGCGGCGGCTCTGGCGAAGGCGGCCGCGACGCCCACTATGGCAACGGAAAGTTTGCCGTATACCCTGGCGGCTGCTACGAGCAGCACAAAATCCCGTTCCTTGAAGGCGCGTTCAAGCTGACCGGCGGCACGGAGAAGGCTTCCGCCGTGATGCCTTACTACACAATATCCTACAACCAGACCGACGAGAACGTGGGCAACGGCTTCAACCGCGAAATCATATCACATCAACTGCGTGAGGAGGCTGGCTACGACGGCGTGGTCTGCACCGACTGGATCATAACCGGCGACGAGAAGCACCCAGGCATCCATTCCGGCAAGCCGTGGGGTGTGGAGACAATGAGCGTGGCCGAACGCCACTACAAAGCCCTGATGGCTGGCGTAGACCAATTCGGCGGCAACAACGAGAAAGATCCCGTAATCGAGGCTTACGAGATGGGCGTGAAGGAGCATGGCGAAGAATGGATGAGGGCGCGTTTCGAACGCTCGGCACGCCGCCTGCTGCTCAACATCTTCCGCACCGGACTGTTTGAAAACCCGTATGTCGATGTGGAGCACACGAAAAAGGTTGTGGGCAACCCTGAGTTCATGCAACGTGGATATGAGCAGCAGCTGAAAAGTGTGGTGATGATAAAGAACCACGCCAACCTGCTGCCGCAAAAAGAGCGCAAACGCGTCTACATCCCGCAACGCCGCGCCCCGGAAGGTCCGACATATTGGCGCGACATTACGCCCGAACGCATCTACGACCCCGTGCCTGAACACGTGCTTGAGAAATACTACGACAAAGCCGCATGCGCCGACAATGCCGACTTCGCCGTGGTGTTTATCGAATCACCCCACAGCCTGTGGATGGGCTACGACATGAAGGAGGGTTACATACCAATCAGTCTGCAATATGCCGACTACACCGCCACCACCGCACGCAAGCACAGCATTGCCGGAGGCGACCCGTTTGAGGACTCAACCAACCGCTCATACCGAGGAAAGACAGCCCACACCATCAACGCCTGCGACCTGACGTTGCTGCAATGCGTGCGCAAGGAGATGGGCAACAAACCCGTGGTTGTGGTGCTGATGATGTCAAACCCTACCGTGATGCGCGAGATTGAGCCTCTTGCCGATGCAATCCTTGTTGGCTTCGACGTGCAGACACAGGTGTATATGGACTTGATTTCCGGCCGACGTGAACCGTCAGCACTGTTGCCAGTGCAACTGCCGGAATCGATGGAGGCTGTGGAGGAGCATTGCGAAGACCGTCCGCGCGACATCCGCTGCTACCGCGACGCCGACGGAAATGTCTACGACTTTGCGTTCGGTCTGAACTGGAGCGGCGTAATCAACGACGAGCGCGTAAAGCGATACAAGTAAAGGCAGACCGCGCCTTTCTGCAACCCCCAAAAACAACGGCATCGGAAGCGTTGCTTCCGATGCCGTAAAAATTTCCCTACCGCGTTGTATATATATTGTACGATTTGCAATTCTAATGCCCCAAAATTACTTCTAAAAAACATACCTGTTACCTCAGAAAGTAAAATTCCGATGCTGAAATAGGCTGAAATCAAATAAAAACACTTATTTTTACGGACTGAAAACAGACTGACAAAATGAAGCTCAATAAACGTCAACAACTTAAAAGAGCGTATTTTACGTTTGAATGGCGACGAAAATACGATGCAACCAACTGGCAGCGCATAATGGTGCTGTCTTTTACCTGCTTTCTGATACTTGTAGCCGTCCCCCTCAACCTGCTCGGGCTGTCGGGCCCTACCGGAATCATGTTCACAGCACTCAACTTAGGGCAGTATGCCTTTACTATCGGCGCCTTGTCGCTACTCGCATTCCGCGTTGTCAAACTGCGCACCGCGCTGGCGTCAATACTGCTGATGGTGCAAAGCTTCATGGTGGTGGAGATGCTGGCATGCTCCATCAATCCGACATCAGAGAATGTGGTGCTCGTGCTTGGCGACCTATTCCTGTCGTTCGGCGTGATTGTCCTTGCGCTGGCTGCCAACTACAAAATCCTGCCTTTTGTGCTTGTGGCATTGCCGGCAAGTGCCTATATTTCATGCACGGCACTGATCGACAATGAGATGTTTACCAACTTCTTCCCTCTTATTTTCATGTCGTTTCTGCTGGTGCCGATACTCGGCTATATGTTTGTGCGCAATTTTCAGCGGCTTGAGACGGAGCATATCCGGATGAAGGACACCGAGCGCAACGTGCTTGACGCTCTCGGCATCGACAAAGAAAAGGCACTGGAATTTATCCACACTAAGAAAAAAGGCAAAATCAATATGCTCGACTTCTTTACTGACTCTGCTATCTGGAAGCTGCGCGACGAGATTGAGCGTATCGGCAACGAGGAAAAAGCTGCGCTCAACAGGATCTCAGAGGCAATCCCCGGGCTGACGCCGTCGGAAGTGGAAATTGTCCAACTGATTCTGCACGGGCACAAGACGTCGGAAATCTGCATGATGCTGGGTAAGGAAAAAGGCAACATCACGAGTCAGCGCACACACATCCGCGCCAAACTCGGTCTCACCGATCCGCGTGCCGACCTCCGGTCAGCCCTGATTGAGCGAATCGAGCGGCAAGCGCAGTAGCGGCAGAACCCCCTCTAAAGCTCGTCGCCTCCAGCACTGCTTTTTATGATTTTTTAACTATCCCCCGAACTAAACAGCTGTGCCACAATTGAAAAAACAGTACCTTTGAAGTATTCAAAAACAAAGTGTTATGAAAGTATTATTGTTTTCGTTGCTGTCTGCAATCGCAGGCATCGCCATTTATGCAGAAAATCCGGTTGGATACAGTTACACACCATTGGTCAGAGAAGGCGTGGAGTGGGGATATAAGTGGACATATTCTCCCCTAAAAGAAGGCAGCTACTACCTGCAGCTCTCCGGCGACACCTTGATAAACAGCAAAACCTATAAAGTCTGCTACAGATATGCCACTGTCGACTTCCAGAAAGAGGACGCTATGGTTTATGGCTTCGTCAGAGAAGAGGGCAAACGGATATATGCGATAGGCAGACGTGTGCCCAACGGGACTAGCATAGACATGTACAATTATTACGACAAGGACGCTTTGGAAGAGCGTCTCATCTATGATTTTGACTGGAAAATCGGAGATACATACAGACTTGCAGCAGACGAGACATACATCACCATCACTGGGATTAAATATGTGGAGGTCAACGGGAAAAAGCGAAAGGCGTTTTTTGCAACCCTCAACGGGGCTACTTCTGAAAGTCTTTTTGCCATTGAAGGGATTGGATTCATCGGCAGCAGACCGTTTGAGGCAGACATGATGAACCCGAACTTAAATGAGTGCGCCTGTATGCCTGAATATGTCGTTGAATTGGAATTCATGCAGAAAACAGACGACCGGTTCCACTATGAATTCCGCCGTGATGATTTCGACTTCAGCTTTGGCTCGGCAGAAAGTATAAATCCCGACAGACTCACCGCGTCGCTTGCCGACACGTCGGGGCGCATTGTCGCAGCCGCCACTATGGAAGACGGGATGACTGCAATAAACGTGGCGCAACTACCCGAGGGCATCTATATTGCGACGCTGAAGTCGGACAAGGAATTGATTTTAAGCGAGAAAATCCTCGTAAGCCACCGCTGAACGCTGCCGCCGAATCATTGAGACGATTGGATGACTCCAATCACATATCAACTGTTGTGTCGGCAGTGGTTTCCGGAGTCGGGTTGACAAATGTGTCGACCGGCGGTTGCTGTGTTTCCTCGTCGGCAAGCCATGTGTCGGCAACGAGTTTCATCAGACGGTCCTGATAGTCGGGTTTAAGTGCCATCTTCTCCACCTCCGCGGCTTTCTTCTTGTCGACAGCCACACCGCCAAGCCCCTCTCTGAGATATTTTGCATAGACGGCAGCCGGCTCCTGCTCAATCATTCCTTCCTCGCAAGCCGCAGCAAAGCATGCCGCCGCCTGCGCGAAGTAGTCCTTGCCAATGTTGTTATACATTATCCCGAGCGTGTTGAGAGCCTTCGGGAAACGCGCCTCGGAGGCTTGCTGAAGCAGCAACACACACTCATCGGCCTCCTCGTCGCTCAAATCGTCGGAGCTAAGCGTATAGACATACGCAAGCAACGCTTTTGCCGACACGTCGCGCACCGACGCCGCCTTCAGGTAGCCCACACACTGCTCGCGTGTCGACGGCTCAAGGCGTCCGCCCTCCTTTTTCACGAGGGTCAACGCTTTCATTGTCAACCCTTCGGGGATATCCATCGTCACAAGATGCTCAAAGCATTCAAGCGCCTTGTCGTAGTCCTGCTTATACAAATAGGCATTGCCTTTCAGGTAGTAGAAAAACGCCGAGTTGTCGGGGTTTTTCTTGTCGCAGTAGGTTTTCTTGAAGTCTGCCACATAACCCTGGTCGGCGGCGATGGCCATCCAAGCCATAGCCATGCAGTAGCTGCGCTCCGGACCCGTTCCGTCGCGGAAAGCCACTGCATAGTCCCACTGCGCACGATGCGATCCGAGCACCGCGGCGCGCCGCAGATAGTCGGCAGCCTTCAGCGAGTCGGGCTCCACACCGTCGCCGGCGGCATAGCGCAGGCTAAGGTCGTAGCACGCCTGTGGGAAATTGCGCGAAGCGGCTTTCTCAAGAAACTCCAAGCCCTCCACGTGGTTTTCCTCTCCGCCAAGACCTTTCATCTTCATCATTCCGCAGAAATACGTAGCCGAGTCGCCCTGTTCCGCCGCTTTCGCAAACCATTCCAAAGCGTCGGGCTGTCGTCCTGTATTCAGACAGATTAAGGCATATTCACGCTGTGCGTCGACCGAACCGCCCTCGGCGGCCATCTGGAAATACTGCACGGCTTTCGCCCCGTCGCGCTTCACGCCGTTTCCCGTCTTGTAAGCCAACGCCGTCACGATGCCGTCAAACAGTCCGCCGCGCTGAGCCGCCGCCTCAACGGCAGTCATCAGCGAGTCGTTTCCGTCGCGTATTGATTTCAGATACAGCCGAGTGGCCTTCAGCGAGTCCCTGTCAATGCCGTATCCGTAGCGATAGCACATTCCCATATTGCCCACAGCCTTTACATCGCCCTGCTTGGCAGCCTTCGCCCACCATTGCAACGCCTGCCCGTAGTCGCGCTTCATCCCGTTTGTGCCGTTGTAGCACCACTCGCCAACGGCATTCTGCGATGCTGCGTCGCCCTCCTGTGCTTTTTGCAGCACTGCGTTGGGCTGCGTTGCGAGAGCCATTCCCGCGGCAAGGGCCGCGCATATCGTAAAAATCAACGTTTTTTTCATTCTTTCCAGTCTTTTTTCTACCATTCCGCAGCCGTGTCGGCGGCAGCAGGTTCGTCATAATAGTCATCAGCAGGCGCAACCGTGTCGACCACCACAGCTTCATCGCCGTAATACACAACGGAGTCGGAAACCACGCTGTCGCAGACCATCCCGCCAAGCTCGTCAATATATTCATATTCTCCGTCGCGCAGACCGTAACTGTTGCCTTTCTTGTCGAGCACAAGCATCACCGCTGCCGCCACGGCAATCGCGGCTGCAACCGACGCCAGCACAATCCACAACGGTTTCCGGTTTTTACGCCCAGCTTCGATTATGCGAGTCGGCGCAGTGTCGGCATCCATCTCACAAACGGCTTCGCCGCCATCGTGAAGAGACGCGAGAAAAGCCTCCACCGAAGGCGTTCGGTCGGCACGGTTCTGCTGCATCGCCCCGACAATGGCGTTGACCACCGGTCTGTCCAGCGTCTTGGGCAGCGACTGCACAATGCCCGCCGAAGTCTGCTCAGTGGCGATTGCCGGATCCTTGCCCACAAGCATGTAATAGAGCGTGGCACCGAGAGCGTAGACATCGGCTTGCGGCACAAACGTGTTGAGTCCGGCATATTGCTCCACCGGAGCATAGCCGTCGCTGCAGCCCTGCACACGCACCGTCGACGTGGGACGCCCGTTGCCGTCATAATGCTTCGCCAAGCCGAAATCGATGATTACCGGTATTTTCGAGCCGTCGGGCGTAGTCTTAAACATTATGTTGTCGGGCTTTATGTCGAGATGGTTGATGCGATGACTGTGCAGAAACGCCACAGCCCTTGCAACCGGCTCGATTATTTCAAGCGCACGCTGCTCGGGCAGCGGTCCGCCAGCCTTCACAATGTCGCTCAGCGAGCCGCCGTTGAGATATTCCATCACATAGTAGACCGTGTTGTTTGCCTCAAACACCTCGCTGACAGGCACAATATTGTCCACCTGCCCGCTCAAGGCATTCAGACGCTCCGCCTCCGACAGGAAGTCCTTGCGGCTCTCCTCCACGCGCGCCTTCGACGGACGCGAATACACCACACCCGCCGACCCGGCATCGCGCTCGCAGGCGTCTTGCAGGAAATGCTCCTTCACGGCGAAATATGTGAAGATGGGCACATTCTGGTAGACCAGCGTCGCCGACACCTTGTAGGTTATGCCAAAACCGCCTACACCAAGCACTTTCTCGATGCGGTATTCCCGGTTGGGACTTCGCAACAACGAGCCTACAGGCAACGCATACTTAAAAACCTCTTTGTCCATCTTAGATGCTCTGCAACGGCTGTCCAGCCAATTTTTCTATCTTCTGACGCTCAGCCTCCGCCTCGCGTTTCTTTCTCTGCTCTTCCTTGCGTTTCAATGCCTCTTCAGGCGACACTTGCTCCTGTTCCTGTGTCTGTGTCTGAGGCTTCACCGAGCCGTCATGACCCTGCTTTTTGGGCTGTACGGCAGGTTGTTTGGCTGCCGGACGGCGGAACGTGATTTTTTGGCTGTAGGCCACCTCCTCTGGTGTGCCGTCGGCATTGCGTGCCGGCTCGAAACGCATCATCCTGCACAGGCGCACCGCCTCTTTGTCGATAGCCGGGTCAACGCCCTTTACCACCTCGACATCGTCGGTTGTTCCGTCTTCCTCTATCTTGAAACGCACCTCAACCGTGCCTTCCTTTGTGGCGTCAGCCGGATAGCGCAGGTTGTCGTTGATGAATTTCTGCATATCGCCCTTGAAGCTCGGAGCCGTAGCCATTCCTTGTTTTTCCGACGGCATTTCGGTCTTCTCCTCCGATGCTTTCTCCACATTTTCCTTGTCCTCACCGCCTTTCAAGCCCGAGAACACAACCACTGCGGCAACAATCAATATCGCAAGAACCACAGCGGCGGCAATCACAGCGCCCATCGGCGTCTTTTTCCTTTTCGTGTATCCGCCAGCCGGACGCGCTTCTGCCGGCGTCACTATGCGCGTGGCAGTCTGCGGCTCCACCGGCAACGCGCCAGCCACGCTGTCGACACTGACAAGATACGCCGTATTGTTGTCGTCGCTGTCCACACTCATCGCAGCTATCCGGGCACATTTTTCAGCGTCGGAAGCCGGTTTGCCGAGTATTTCGACAAGCATATCGTCACTAAGATTCTTCAACACGCCGTCGGAGCACATAAACACATAATCGCCCGGACGCACATCGGTGATGTTGACCGTTGTTGCAGCCGAACGCTCCTGCTCTGCATCGGGCACACACACCGAACGCGTAATCACGTTGCGGTCGGGATGCGTTTCCGCCTCCTTCTCCGTTATCACACCGGCACGCACAAGGGCGTTGACCAGCGAATGGTCGTCGGTGCGGTAGACAATGCCGCTGCCAGGGCGCACATAGTACACGCGGCTGTCGCCGATATGGGCGATGAAACAGCCGTTGGAATGGAATGCCACAAACGTGAGCGTTGTAGCCATTCCCTTGTTCTCAGGCGTCGATACGCGCTGCAGTTCGTTGAAAGCGAAGTCGAGAGCCTGCTCAAAGTCACGGACAGTGAACGGACACGACCAATCCCTACCCGCAAGCGCCTTCCCGAATGCGTCGCAGACGGTGCGGCTTGCCACTTCTCCTTTTTCATTTCCCCCTACGCCGTCGCAGACCACGAAAAACGGTTGCGGGTCTTTCGGCGTGTCGCAGTCGGGATAGCGCGAATCCTCCTGGTTGGCGCGCCGCCCGAGTTGCGTAAATGAGTATGGTTGATTCAATCGTATGTCCATATCCTTAAATTTCTAAGATTCTTGATTCGGTGCTTTTTCAAACTTGAATGTGGTGCGGCCGAGCACGATGGTGTCGCCAAACTCGAGATACTCTCCCATGCCGGCGCTCAAAGCTCTACCGTTGTGCTTCACCTTGTTAGTGGCGTTGAGCACAGTGAGTTTATAGATGATTCCCGCCGATTTTGTCTCGGCAGTGATGCTTATCGAGCGGCGGCTCATTGTCGGGTCGTCGACCATCACGTCGCATGGAGCGTCGGCGTCCTGACGCCCTACGATGGTTTCTTTTCCCGCCAGCTCAAAAATACGGT
>OMCT01001676.1_pt1 | contig 12677 bp, 18 predicted proteins | sample 1674301 | NCBI WGS metagenome assembly OMCT01 (sample SAMEA103958158, study PRJEB25191) | human gut metagenome
CTACCGGGCGGATTCGGGACTTTAACCCGTTAGAAACGTGCGCCGCTAGGCGCACCACACAAAAACACCCCAGAACCGAAGTTCTGAGGTGTAATATACTCTTGATATTCTCTTTTCCGAAAAATTATCTCTTTGAGAACTACAAGCCCCATAAAATAAGACTTTCTAGCCGTTTTGTGTGCTATAAGAGTGCTACGAAAAAACATTTATCACCATGTTTTAACACTTATAAACACCTGCGCTTTATGATTCACAATGTATCATTTCCGCTAACCTCTTCTCATATTCTTCTTTTAATTCATATTTAGATAATGCGATTTTTTCAACAGTAGACGTAAAATTATTATTACTATATTTTTGCATTCCGTTTCTATATAATCCGCTTTCTGCATTTTCAAAATTATGTAATAATTCCTCTTTCGCTTGCCCTGATCTCAATCTACGGAAACCGCGCGCTTTTACTTGTTTAATACGTGAAATAGATAAATTCTCTTTATCTGCAATCATTGCTAGTGACTTGTTATGTAAATAATATTCCCTTATTACACGTTTTTCTAATTGCCCTGTGTAACGCTCTACAATGCGCCATAATTCGCTTTTTGTGTAATCATCATACATTTTATCAATAACACTGTTTTCTAGTTCAAAATCGCTTTTAACGCTATCCGATAACGTTGATTCTGAATCTTCATTTATCGGAACATCTAGGCTTGCTATGCTTTGCGAATAATATTCAAGCTCTTCAAGCTCTTTTTCATTGATTTTCATATAATCAGCAATTTCGTTATTTGCAGGAGTCCGCCCCAATTTCTGCGATAGCTCCTGAATCGCTTTATTGTAACGAATTATCTTTTGTTGCTTAACACCGGGTATTCTAATTACAGAACCGCAGTTTTCTATATATCGTCTTACTGCCTGCCTTATCCAGAAGCCAGCATATGTCATAAATAACACATTTTCCGATGTTTCATATCTTTGTACTGCTTCCCATAATCCGAAATATGCTTCTTGTAATAAATCCTCTTCATTTTCGTATAATGTAAACGGTCTAATCATTATTTTTATCAAAGGTAAATTCTTTTGATATAACCACTGCATATTTTCCGTTACATCAAAACCGTTTTGTATTGCTTTAACTATATCTTCATTTGTCATATTATGCACACCGCCTTTTTTATTTTTGTCGATATTTGAGGGGCTAAGTGGGGCATTTTTTCACTTTTCATATACACCCCTAGGGCACCCCATAAAAGAAAAGAACAGGGCTTTTTATAATAGCTCTGTTCCTCTTTGTTATTTGTTCTCATACCTCTTTACAAGATTATAAAACGTATTCTTTTTTAGATTAGTTTGCTTCATTGCCTGAACTGCTGTTATATTGTGCGATTTCCACTCATTATATACAGCTTCCCAATTATCCGGAAACTCTGCTGCAGGTCTGCCTAAATGCTTTCCCTGCTCCTTTGCGACTGCAATTCCTTGCGACTGCCTAACCTTTATGTTTTCGCGTTCTTTCTGCGCCACATATGATAATATCTGTAATACAAGGTCTGCAACAAAACGACTATCTAAACTATCGCCATTATTGCGTGTATCAAGTAACGGCATGTCTAACACTCTAATATCAGCTTTAATCTCTTGTGTTATATATTGCCATTGCTTCATTATTTCAGTGTAATTTCTACCTAATCTATCAATGCTATATACTGTTAATACATCGCCCTCACGTAATAGTGGGGCTGTGGTATCTGTTCCAACTAATAGATTATATGACTTTCTGTTAAAGTCTTTTCCACTCTGCTTATCCATGAGTATATTTCTTTCTTCTACTCCTGCGCCTTTTAACTCCTTAATCTGTCTCTCTAAATTCTGCTCTTTGCTTGAAACCCTAGCATATCCATAAATCATAATAATCCCTCACTTTCAAATATTGTTTTGTCGTGGTATATGTCTATTATATCAAAGTGTTTATAAATGTCAATGCATTTTATAAACGTTTATAAATAATCATATAGGGTTTTACAAACTATAAATATGCTAGTTTTTCTATGCTTTAAAGTAGTTTATAAAGGTGTACCTTTTTAAACGCTTTCTTCAAGTGCTTTTGACACGCTTTCACTGTAACGCTCATCGAGTAACAGCAAGCTTGCCATTTCTGCATTTGTTTTCGCTATTTCTGCAGCTTGACGCTTTGAGCCTATAGGGTATTTGTCATAATCCGGCAAAATGGCATTTATCAAAGATTTTTCATCTTCTGACAATTCCTCATTGGGTCTGTTGCCTTTATCTAATATGTCATTTGCGCCACTCATTGCCTTTATAAACGTTTTATAACTATCGTTTCTATCAATATCAAAGCACTTTATTGCATGTGTTATATTGCTTGTATTGATATAATCGTTACAATCACAATTAATGTACTCTTTTAGTGATAAATCATCCCCACAATAAAAATTAAAAGCATTATCGACATTTTCCCTCATATGGTTATATGCTCCATATATGCTATCAATATTAGGCACCTCTGCGGATAATTGCATATCGAGCTTGTCCGCATCGTCTGCACTGCTTGCCACTAACTCATTTAATAATCTACGTTCCATATAGCTTGTGGCCTGCTTCTGTAAAAGCTTGTATTCTGTTTTTGATAACTGCATACCGGTTGACTTAATAGCCATTATCTTGTTTGCAAAATCTGCACTTACAGGAGCTTGGAAATATTTATCAATCTGATTTTTCATTATGTCTAAATTGTGATTCGCTAATTTCTGCTTCTTTGCTCTCTCCTTATCGAGCATATCTTTGTAATTGTTTGAAGCTCTCCACTTGCTGTCATATTCCTTTATATACTCATCTGTATATTTGCCTTGCATATCCTTTAACTCTCTGTCGTGCTTTGCCTTGTCGCTGTCGTAAATTGCTTTTATTCCATTAACTGAGTCTCTGTAATCCTGTAATAGCTTTAATACATTGTTTAAATAATTCTGATACTTCATAATTAACCTACTTTCCGCTCATTTGAGCTATATATAAATTTTAATAGTTACCGTTACAATAAAACCGTGTGTTATTCTTCTGCGCCTAATTTTGGCAAATCTTCCGCTCTTAACGCTTCTTGTGTGCTTGTCATTGGTAAACTTTCCTCAAGAGATATGCTGTCATGATAACCTAGCCAATTTTTACAATAAAATATACCTGTAGCCGGGTTTACTTTGCCTGATAGCATTGCTCGTTCTAAAAATGAATCTATAATAGATTTTGCGCCTTGTATTATCTCCGCTCTTTCAGATGAGCAATTACGGCCTTGTGACCATTCATATAAAGTTGACCTTGACACATGTAAAGCCGTTCTAAGTGTTTCTACTCCAGGTCTAAGGCTTGAAGCTTGGCAATACTCAAAGTATTCGTTTACTCTCTGCCGTACTTCATTATCTGTTTTGGGCTTGCCCTTGTTATACAAATCGACTAATGACATTGTTATCGCTTGTACTGTCTTAGGGTCTATCTTTTCAAGTCCTGCTTGTGGGAAATTATTTGCTCTTGCCATGTTTTTACCTACTTTCTATATATTTCATGCACATTTTGTGTCTTTTTATGATGTGTATACACTTGTTGAGCTTGGTTATTCCGGTGCTTGCCTGCGCCTAAGCATATTATGTATTTTTCTATGACATATGGGGCATAGCGTAACTAAATCCTTCCATGCATCTTCATTACCTAATCTCGCATATGTTAAATGATGTACCATTAATACATTAGGCTTTGCAGAATATCCGCAGGCTGTGCATTTATAACCGTCTATCTTTAATCTTTCGCGTTTTTTGCGCTCCCATGAATCAGATTTCATGTATTCTCTGTATTCTTTACTTTGTCCGCTCATGATGCAACCTCTCAAATTCTTCTAGCTCTGCCATGACTAAATTTTTGATAAACTTGCAGTTATCATATTTTTTCGTTAGCTCGTCCGCTTCAACTATAATGCTTTTCCATATCTCATCATCTCTTGAATCGACTTTATCAATGTACTTTTTATGCAGTTCCCATATGTCTTTATACATTTTGAAATAATCCATTGTTTCACCTGCTTTCAAATACCGTTACAAAAACATGTATTTTTTATGCATTAAATTCAGATTTAATAATTGGCTAAAAGCCTTTATTTTAGGGGTTTTGTGCAAAATGTGCATTTTTAATGTAAATTTTCTATGTTTTCTACTATATGTTTTTTACATGTAAATTGCATATTTTGCACATTTACTAACAAAAAGGTATTTCAGAATCATCATTTACAGTTTGAAAATCAGTATCTATTACATAACCTTTAATCACATTCTTTACGGTTTTTCCTGTAACGGTTCCGCTTGTCGCAAATAATCCTTTGTTCTTCATTTCTGCAAAGAAATTACCTTTGTTTTCGATGCCATAACCATTATCGGAGCACCATTTAACATAACAATCGTATATTTCTTTTGCTTTGCTGTTTGTATCTGTCTTTTTCAAGCACTCATTAATAAAATTTCCGATTTTGTCAGAATCCGCCCTGTACGCGTTCGTTGCTTTTTGTACTGCTTCCGGGGCTTTTAATCCGTCTTTGCGATATAGTCTTAATCCCTCTAAGCACCAATTTAAAATTCCTGATAGCTCCTCTTTTCTGCGTAGCTTGTCTTTTAGATGCTTGTCCTGTTCGTGTGGCTCAAAATGTCTATCGAAAGAAACCACATTTAAACGACCGCTTGAAAAAATCGTGTCATCCGTAATTACAGGTAAATAATTTGTGTTAATTACTAGCTTGAATTTAGGTATAAACTCAAATTCTCTTTGATGCAGGAAACGCGCAGTAATTGAGTCTCGACCTAACAGCAACTTTAACAATGCTACATCAAATAACATTCTTTTTGATGGCTCGCTTGCGTTTACAAAGCGACAACCACAAAGCCGGGCTATATCTCCATTTGCTTGCCTTGAATCTGTGTTTTGCTTAGTTGCTAATGTTTCCGGTCTCATAGTTAGAGCATAATCGCCTAAAAGATATATCAATGTTTCGCAAAATGTAGATTTTCCGTTTCTTGTCGTGCTTCCATATAGGATAAAAGCTGTTTCTTCCGATGTGTTGCCAGTTAATGACAATCCGGCTATTTTCTGCAGATACTCGATTTTGCTTTTATCATTCTGCATGATTTCGTTTATAAATTTTTCCCATACCTCACACTTTGCGCTTGGTTCATAATTTACATTACAGATTTTTGATAATAGCATATCCGGGCTATGTTCCATAAATATAGGTTTATCGCCTGATAAATCAAGTGTGCCATTCTGTACGTTTAAAATATAGTCATTTACATCTAATTGCTCATTCGTGAAGTATGATAAATCCCTTGAATCCTGCAACATGTTATTTCTGTTTCTAAGATTGCATAATGGTGTAACCGCTTTTAGATATTTTCCGTCTGTATCAACTGTTACAGCATATCTAATAAGTGCATCTGAAAGCTCCTTTGCAGATTTTCTTGCAGATAAGCCCTCTAAATCATCAATCCAACGCTTACCGTCAAATAACATAAAGTCTTTACGTGTAGAGCAATACCGATGTTTGTCCTTGAATATGTCCGCAAATAGCCTTGCATTGCCTTTATCTGACGTTTCGTAATTCTCGGCATGTATTTCTTTCAATGTGCTTTCAAGAGTCTTTTTAGGTACTTTTTTGCCCTCTATACGGTTACTTGTAACGGCATTATTAATTAATTTTTCAAAATCTGCGTTCGTTTTTCCGCTCTCAAAATAATCTGTAATGTCTGCCTTGGGTATGTCCGGCATTGGCACCATAATTTTTACACTCTTTGCAACCGACACGACATCTTCATAAATCCTCTTTGCTATATCTATTCCCGGTTTATCATTGTCAGCGAGAATTATCACCATTGCACCATTTACAAGTTCTGCGAAATCGCTTTGCCAATCGTTCACACCGCCATATGTAAAACTTGTGTAGCCGTGTTTAGTTAGCGTATTTACATCTTTTTCGCCCTCGACAATAAATATAGGCTTATTATCATCAATCGCCTTTTTTATGTCGCTTAAATTGCCATATACCGCCCGATAACTTTTCCTCGGTTTGTTGCGAGATAAACCATATGTAAATCTCTCATTTTCTAATCTGCCATAAATAATATGTTTTCCATGTAACCTTACTTTTGTAAAAGCATATTGGCCGTTACAGGAAACGTAATTATAAACTGCTTCAATCCTGTTATTCTCACGCTTTTCGATGAACGTTCGCCAGTTAGTTGTATTTTGCAAAGTCTCATAAAAAATATCTTTTTTCTCTAGGCCTGCAGCATTTAAAATATCGTCTAGCTGACAACCGGCATGACAATATAGCAATGTGCATTTACGGCCTTTTGTAACGGTTAATGAAGCTTGTTTGTCCTGATGTGCAGGACATTTGCACTGCGCTCTATCTTGATATTTTTTGACTACTTGAAAGTGCGTTAAATTGTTTTCAAATATTTCATTATCAGTCAATCGGTACACCCCATTTCATATAATTTATGCCTTATATCGTCCGCGCGTTCTTTGCATAATTGTGCTAACCTGTCGTATTTGTGCCATTCTTGGCTTTTGCAGTCTTGTTTATCTCGTTGCTCTTCATACTCTTTACAAGTTTTAAGATAAAATTTTTGCTCGTCTTTTAATTCCTGCTTATCTTTCATTATTGTTTATCTCCATTTCCGCACTCGTATAAATCGGATATATACAATTTAGGCATTTTACCCCTTGAAAATTCTATTGATAAATCTTGTAATAGCTCGTTTCCGTCATTGTCGATAATCTGAAATGTTAAAGTAAACAAACTCCCGGAGCGTTCACAACCCACACAATCAAACGCGCTTAGGTTCTTTAACTGCGATATTTTCCGTAATGGCTTTAATTTGACTCTTGTTAACATTTTATTTATCCTCGCTTTCCCCGGTGTACTTGTAGCCGGTCAACTCTTCAAATTGTTTTGCATAAATAAGATATGTAAATTTGTGGCTTCCTTTTCGTTTAAAACAGATTCCCCACGGCACAAGATTTTGTTGTATTAGCAATCTGACTGTTTGAGAATCCATTTTTAAAACCTTTGCAGCCACATTTACAGGAACATTACCCATTGTTTCATCATTCATATTGCACCGCCTTTATTTTGCTAATGCGTCAATGATTTTAAAAATCTGCTGTTTTGCTTCATCTGATAGCTCGTATCTTAACTTTCTACTAAAATTACCGTCATTCATGTTTAGCTCTGCCGCTATCTGCCATAATTTAATGCCGTGACTTTTTGCATATTCTCGTATATCTTTATTTTTCATTTAAAATACCTCATCTTTTTTATTTGTTGTTGTTGACATTTTCACTTGCAAGTGCTATTGTGTTTATAAATTGAACATCATTTTTGCTAACGTTCATTTTATGAGTATACAATAACACGCTTACTTGTTGTTTGTGCAAAAAAGTTTAATGCATGTTCATTATTTGAACTTATATATTTATATGTTCATTATTTGAACACGCTAATTTATACGTTCATTTTATAAATATGAGGTAATTTTTATATGAATATATACGAATCTTTGAGACAAAATAAACGAAAAAATGATAATCTAATGGAAAACGGAATGACGCAAAAAGAGCTTGTAGATAAAATTAATGAAGTTATTATAGGGAAAAAAATTAATAGAAGCGTTATATCACGAATCGAAAATGGTTCGCAGTCTCCCACACCTGAGCAACTAGTAGCATATTCAAAAGTATTTAATGTTTCTGTTGATTATATACTCGATAATGTTTCTCCAAAATCAAAAACAGAATCTATTAAATCTATTGCAGATTATTTAAACTTATCTGATGATACAATAGAAAAAATATTTAATTTATCATCTGAACGAAAAAAGATATTTGATAAAATGATTTCAAGACATGGCCTTTTGCTTGTTCTCGGAGAAATTAGGAATTTATTAGGCTATAATTATTTGCGCCCTCATTTAACGCTTAAATTTGACGAAAAATGCAAAATGGCAAGTGGCGCAGAAATTGACCAATTTTTAAACAATGCTATTAACGATTCTACTGTATCTCGTTTTTTTAACGAGTCTGCAAATGTGTATTTAAAAGGAGTTATAGAAAATACGGTAAACGATGAAGAATTAAAAGAATATTTTGGCGAGATAGATAAAAAATCTAAAATTCAAGCTCCATTATCAGCAGAATTTTTACCAAAATTAGGACAAAAGGAGAGTGATACATAATGAAGCTACCTAATGGTTATGGTTCAGTTTACAAGTTGCCAGGCAAGCGCAGGTGCCCATATAGGGCTATTGTTACAGAACGTTGGCTGCTTGATGTAGAAACCGGAAAAAAGCAGATACGAAAAACAATCGGCTATTATGAAACTAAAAATAAGGCACTTGAAGCACTTGCAGAATATAACAAATCACCATTTGATTTAGAATCGTCTAAAATCACGTTACAAGAAGTGTATGACCGTTGGAGTGCCGAACATTTCCCGACTGTATCAGAAAGCAATATAAAAGGATATAAAGCTGCATTTCTTCTATGCGCTCCGCTAGTCAATAAACGTTTTGTTGATATTACATTAGACGATTTACAATTTATTGCTGATAATTCCGGGAAAAATACACCTACGCTTAAAAAATACAAGGTTTTAGTAGGCATGTTATACAAATACGCTGTAATTCATGACATAATACCGCCCGACCGCAACAAAGTGCAATATATCGACATTAATAAAGCCGGAAACCCTAACGCATATAATCGTGAGCCGTTTAGTACTTCTGAAATTGCTAAATTATGGAATTGTAAAGATGCTAACGAATATTACACGGTTATGCTAATGCTCATATATACAGGTGTCAGAGTATCGGAGCTATTGGATTTAAAGAAAGAAAATATAAATCTAAAAGAACGTTGGTTTGATGTAACGGAATCTAAAACGCAAGCCGGTATTAGAAAAGTACCGATTAGTAAAAAAGTCTTGCCGTTCTTTGAATATTGGTATAACAAGAATGATTGCGAATACTTATTAAGTACACCTGACGGTAAACACTTTGAATACCGTAACTATTATGATAGTTATTGGAAACCACTATTATTACCGCTTAATATGAAGCATAGACCGCACGACTGCCGGCATACATGTGTTTCACTTTTAACGGCTGTAAATGTCGATGAACGTACAATAAAGCGCATTGTAGGGCATAAAGGACAAGGAGTAACACAGCAAGTTTATACACATTTTGAAATAGAAACATTACTTGAAGCAATCGACAAAATTTGAAAGGAGCGTGATGCAGTATGATTGATTCAAAAAATGCTCTATGATAATAAATACCATAGAGCACAACCCAAAATAACATAACCACGACGAAACATTATAAGGGATTATTTTATTATATCATATCCCTTGAATTAAGTAAAAGGAGATTTAATAATGAAAGCAACTAAGAATATGAACATAGCAGAAATTAAGACGGTACTGGATAAGTACACAGCAAAGCACCCTGTAACAGATAAATTTGATTTACAGGGCTTACAATTATGCGAGTATGCCGAAAATATAAAGGCAGCCGTGCAGAGTGGAAACGATGAAGCATTAATGCAGACAATAGCCGATATTTTCAATTATGGCTATATGAACGGCACAAAACAGGCTATAAAGAGTGAATCCGATAAACATAATGAAATATTCAACAGGAGTGAAGAAAAGCACCATAAAGACTTAGTCGAACTCGCCTATTATCTGCCTGCCGGAATAGGTGCAGACTGCCTTTATATGTATTCTGTTGTTTCTCTTAATCGCTATTATGGTAAAAGCCTCATAGACCTTTTACCGCTTAGACAACGAAGATTATGCTACAAGACACTAGAAGCCTATGAACAGCAAAGCAAAGCATAGTATACCACATATAATAAACCGTTACCCTCCTACTTTTGGGTAACGGTTTATGTTTTGCATATTGCAGGCATTATGATTTTAATATTCTAAACCGGCTTTTTCATATACCGATTCTAAGAAGCTCTCAACATCTTCTAATGTGCATAAATGGTCATAATTATTATCATAACAGCCACTAGCCCATTCAAGCGTATTAGTTGACATGTTCCAAACATTAAACCCGGTCAATCTTTCACCGTCATAGTTTGTAAATACAGCATTGTTATAATGATAATGCTGAAAACCTTTTTCGACTCGATAACCGGCATTAAATGCTTTCTTTCTAATTGTTGCTAATGAAAATTTTGTCATAATACATATACCTCTTCTTTCTGAATTTTTGATTATTCAGTAGGATATATGTTTTGTTTTATTCTATACTATAGTGTTCTAATTGTAGCCTGCTTCATGCCCTTGTATCTATTATATTACATCAGAGTTATTTAAATTGCAATAAAATAAACCGTTACATAAAAACCGCATAGTTAACTAGAGGTATGCTCCCAAAAAGAATGTACCTCTTTTATTTTTGCGTAAACTTAATATAACATATTGTCTGTATATATGCTTTAAGTTTTGGTTTTCCTGTACTGTATTGGATTATTGCCCCTAAATCCTCTACAGTTGCCCCACAAGAAAGCCTTTTATTAGATTGTACGCATAATATCAGCATTTTCAAAATTTGTCAAGCAAATTTGTGTGCTACGTGTGTGCTACTTGTGTGCTACTGAAAAAAATTGACCACTTTTCACGACTTTTTATAAAAACGTAGACATAAAGAAAACCCTTGAAAATACTGGATTTCCAAGGGTTTTGATGTTCTTCTGATATTCGTTTGAACTATCTCTTTGAGAACTGAGGAGCTCTACGAGCTGCTTTGAGACCGTATTTCTTACGCTCTTTCATACGTGGATCACGTGTTAAGAATCCAGCAGACTTAAGAACTGGTCTGTACTCTGAATCTACCTGAAGGAGTGCACGAGCGATTCCGTGACGGATTGCTCCGGCCTGTCCTGTGTATCCACCACCACGAACGTTAACTAAAACGTCGAACTTGTCAACTGTCTCAGTTGCAACTAATGGCTGGCGAACAACTACCTTTAATGTCTCAAGACCAAGGTACTCATCGATATCTCTTTTATTGATTGTAATCTTTCCTGTTCCAGGTACTAAATATACTCTAGCAACAGATGATTTTCTTCTTCCTGTTCCGTAATACTTTGTAGTAGCCAATTTACTTTACCTCCTATTAAAACTCTAATGTCTCAGGCTTCTGAGCTGCATGTTTGTGATCTGGTCCAGCGTATACGAATAACTTTGTATACATCTGACGTCCAAGAGGTCCCTTTGGAAGCATTCCCTTTACAGCGTACTCGATAACGCGCTCTGGGTGCTTGTTCATCATCTCTCTTAATGTTGTCTCTTTCATACCACCGATATAATCTGAGTGATGATAGTAAATCTTCTGGTCTAATTTCTTACCAGTAACCTTAACCTTGTCAGCATTGACAACGATTACATAATCACCTGTGTCAATGTGTGGTGTAAAGATTGCTTTATTCTTTCCTCTTAATACTTTAGCAACTTCTGATGCTAAACGTCCTAATGTCTTACCTTCAGCGTCTACTACATACCATTTTCTATCGATAGTAGCAGGACTAGCCATAAATGTTTTCATGGGTTTTCCTCCTCAATTGATGATATCCATAATACTTTTGCGAACAGGCGTAAGTCTCGTAATGTCCGGACGTTACTTCGCCGCGTTCTGCTTTTCTATATAGTTTAAATGCTCGCCGGGGCTTTGGCTTACATTTACGTACTATCACAGACTTACATATTATATTACCTTGGTCTAAACTTGTCAAGCAGATTTTATGTCCTTATCCTACAAATTTCTACTCATAGTCCAGTCCAATCATAGTCAGGCCGTGCGCCGGAGCTGTCGGACCGGCCGCACTGCGGTCACACGCAGCAAGGATTGCTTTCATATCCTCCGGTTTCCATTCCCCGCATCCGACTTTGATCAATGTCCCCGCAATGATGCGGACCATATTGTACAAAAAACCACTGCCATAAAAGGTCAGATAAATCCGATTTTCATCCTCCGTTATCGTGATGTCGTACAAATTTCGTACGGTCGACTTTTTACGTGAGGCTTTGGTGCAAAACCCTTTAAAATCGTGCTCGCCGACAAGTTTTTCCACCGCTTGTTTCATCCGCATGACATCCAATTCTTTGTCCATCTGCCACATGTACTTTCTGCCAAATACGTCAAATCCGTCCTTTTTGCAAAGGCAGTATTCGTATACTTTTCCGGTTGCATTGAGACGGCTGTGAAATCGTTCGCCCGCCTCTTCTACTTTCAGTATCCGTATATCTTCCGGTAAATATTCATTTAACACATCCTGCAATTGCTGCGTTGTTTTTTCTGTATTTAAACGAAAATTTGCAACCTGCTCTTTGGCATGCACACCTGCATCCGTACGTCCGGCTCCATCAATTGTCACAGGAAATCCCATCTGCTTTGACAGCACTTGTTCAATCCGTCCCTGAATCGTATTTTTTTCTCCCTGCTGCCTCTGCCATCCACGGTAACGGCTTCCATCATACTGTATTTTTATGCGGTAATTACTCACAGTCTGTCTCCCCGGTTACTTTCATATTTTTCTCTCATCTGTTCCATTTC
>OMCT01001679.1_pt1 | contig 12663 bp, 12 predicted proteins | sample 1674301 | NCBI WGS metagenome assembly OMCT01 (sample SAMEA103958158, study PRJEB25191) | human gut metagenome
CCACATACCACGGTACAGCTTCTTCGTCCTCACCTTCATAGCCGCGCCCCTGCCTTTCCTCCGGCAGCTGCGTCTGCCAATCATCAGGCTGCTGCGGTGGCGGCGCAGGACGCTTCTTGCGGTTACGGACATCGAAAAAGATAAAAAACAACAGTACGATGAGAGGATAAAACAGCATTAAATTGTCCATACATTCGCCTCATCTCAATACAATAACCGGCTCATACAGTCGGCTTATTTCGGGTTGCTGCCTTTTTCGCCGCTGTTTTCAGGGCTGGAACCGGCAATCATTTTCCGCATATCAGTATCAGCATTGATATTGTTCATGCGGTAGTAATCCATCACGCCTAAACGGCCGTTTTCCAAAGCATCTGCCAACGCAGTCGGTACTTTGGCCTGAGCTTCGACGACCTTCGCCTGCATTTCCTGGGTATAGGCTTTCATTTCCTGTTCTTTAGCAACTGCCATTGCGCGGCGTTCTTCGGCGCGGGCCTGGGCGATTCGTTTATCGGCTTCAGCCTGGTCAGTCATCAAAGCGGCGCCAATGTTACGGCCTACGTCGACATCGGCAATATCAATAGACAGGATCTCAAAAGCCGTACCGGCATCCAATCCTTTGCGAAGCACTAATTTGGAAATGGAGTCGGGATTTTCCAAAACCGATTTATGGTTTTCAGAAGAACCGATAGACGAAACGATACCTTCACCTACACGGGCAAGGATCGTATCTTCACCTGCACCACCGACCAGCTGGCGGATATTGGCACGTACTGTAACACGAGCCTTGGCTATCAACTGGATACCGTCTTTGGCTACAGCGGTCACAGGAGGGGTGTCAATTACTTTCGGGTTAACCGACATCTGTACAGCTTCGAACACGTCGCGTCCGGCCAGGTCGATTCCGGTGGCCATCTGGAAAGACAGGTCGATGTTGGCTTTTGATGCCGATACCAGCGCATGTACCACCTTTTCCACGTGTCCGCCGGCCATATAGTGAGCTTCCAACTCGTCGCGCGTAATGGTGCTCAGTCCGGCCTTGTGGGCTTCAATCATGGCAGGCACGATGACGTAAGGCGGCACGTTACGGATACGCATCAGGAACAATTGGATGAGCGAAATCTTTACACCCGACACCTTGGCCGAAAGCCAGAGAAAGAAAGGCACGTAGTGAAAGAATATGACCAGAAAGATGATGACACCTCCGGCCAGTATAAACGGAAGATAAGCGGGATTAATCATATAACTTAGATTTAAAAGTGAATACAAAAAGGGAGAAGGGGATTAGGCCTGCTTCACGTAAACAGTAGTTTCGTTGATACGGACAATTTCTACCGGCGTTTTTTCATCGATGAATCCGTCGGCCGATTGTACCTCGATGATGTGTCCGTTGAAGTCGGCATTACCTATCAGGGTCAGGCGGGTAACACTTATGCCTTTGTCACCTGGTTTCAGGTCCATTCCTTCAAAAGGTGAGGGGCGGTAGTCGAGCGTTTTCTTCAGCGACAGGCGGTCTACGGTCTTAGAGCGCATGAACCACCACGTCACGCCGATGATGCCCAACAGGGAAACTCCTAAGGTAATGAATCCAGCCTCCGAACCGAGCGATGTAAAAGCGGAATAGATGGCATACAGAACGCATACCGCCGACCCGATTCCCGCTATGCTGATGCCGGGAATCAGGAAGACCTCTATGGCAAAAAGTATCAATCCGCCTACGATGAGTGCAATGATAATCAGTGTTTCCATGGTTATGTGAATATATTAAGGATTCTTGAGCTTGCGGATTTCCGTGTTCCGGATGTCGAGGGTCAGACGATCTATCTCCTCGCGCAATTCCTTCACCCGTTTTTCCTGGTCCAGTATGCCGGGAGTCAGCTGGCCTTTTGTGCTCTGATTACCAGAAGCGTACTTGGCCCGTACTCTGTCAAGTGCATCAATCATCGTATCCAAATCCTTTTCCTTCTGCTGGAGCAACTGAAATTTCTTCCGTGCATCGGCCGAACGGAAATCGCCAAGGGTGTGATAGATGGCGTTATCGTCCACCACGAAACGGAAATCACCTTTTTTTTGAGTTTCATTGCCTCCGTACATCACCTGTGCCAATTGCTGTTTAGCGATACGTACCTTATCGGCATCGTTCCACGTATGGCGGATACCGTTCAACATAGCTACATTGGTCAGCAAAGCTGGGTCGGTCGTATCATAGTCGTACACCCGTTTGGAATTGTTGGGGGCAAACACGTACACGCAGACTTTTCCTTCCGGCTGATAGCGGTCGGAAGCAAACCAGCCTAAGTCGTTGAAGTCGTCGATGGCATACATGTAATCGTTGAAAGGAGAGTTGAACGGGAATCCCATGTTATCGGGTTTCAGGTAGCTTCCATCCTCTGCATCATAGCGGGTGATGAAAATATCGTATCCGCCTAAGCTGGCTTCACCTTTGGCTGCAAAATACAAGGTAATACCATCGGAGTTCATGAACGGATAGTTCAGGTCAGTATCCAGGTCTTCCAGTCCTTTGACCTTTTCAGGAACACTCCAGTCGCCACCTAATGTAGCACTGGTGTACAGCACTTTCTGGTTGGTTCCCGGCAAACGGTGGGAGAGGATTTTCTTATCCTTCATACCGTTAGTAAATTCCGTACAGTCGTTTTCTCCTGTCAGACCGATTTTTCCGGATTCTTCGTGAATTTTATAAGCTTCAAGGAAATTCGCTTTATCAACTACAAAACTGTCGATAACAGCCACATTCTCTACACCTCTTATCATGCGGGACCCCAAGCGGTAATGCTCCATCAAACCTTCCACTTCAGAAGCATCACGATTTTTTCTTTCCAGCCAGTAGATATGTTCATCCAGATTCTCAATAGCTTCGTCGAAACGGTAGAGGTCGGCATACGCTTTACTCAGGTAAAGATAACCGTTGATTACCTTGCGTTCGGCACTCTTTTCCAGATAAGGAAGTGATTCCTGCAGTTCGCCGGTCTCGTAACAGCAGGCGCCGTACCAGAAATTGTAATTGGCATTCGAAGGAGACTGTTTCACCAGGCGCTTGAACACGGGTTTGGCCTTATCGAATTCTTTATTGTTGAACCATTTCTGTGCCTGGCTTAAGCTTTGGGCAGAAGTTCCTCCTGCGCAACAAAGAGCCAGCAGAGGAAGCAAATATCTTTTTTTCATCGTTTCTGTGTCTAAAAGTTTCTCAAATGTAGGAATATTCTTGGAATTATGCTATTTTCTGTTCCGCTATTTTTTATTCAGGCAGAACTTTTGTGTGTTTATTTTTGCGAATGTAGTAAATAATGTGCGATTGTCAAAGCGTACGTTCCAGCTGACTTGATAAAAATCTGTAACGAGGACCTATGGTTCGGGCGTTTTTTCGTAAATTCGTCACCGTTTTAACAACATACGATATGGGAAAAATGACGGAAGAAGACCGCCTGATGCGCCGCATCAACCAGCGGTTTATGAAAGGAGTGATGAATTACAAGCTGATAGAGGAGGGCGACTGTATTCTGGTGGGCCTTTCTGGAGGAAAGGATTCGCTGGCCTTGCTGGAGTTGCTGGCTCGGCGTTCGCACATCTACAAGCCAAAGTTTTCGGTGGTGGCGGCGCACGTGGTGATGAAGAACATTGCATACGAATCCGACCAAACTTACTTGCGCGAATATGCCGAAAGTTTGGGAGTGCCCTACGTGTGTTATGAAACGGAGTTCGCCCCGTCGACCGATACGCGAAAGTCGCCGTGCTTTCTCTGCTCATGGAATCGCCGCAAGGCTCTTTTCACCGTGGCCAAAGAGCAGGGATGTAACAAAATTGCTTTGGGACATCACATGGACGACATACTGGAAACCCTGCTGATGAACATGACCTTTCAGGGAGCATTCAGCACCATGCCGCCGCGCCTGGTGATGCGTAAGTTCGACATGACCATTATCCGCCCCATGTGCTTGGTACACGAAGCCGACCTGAAAGAGATGGCCGCTCTCCGTGGTTTCCGCAAGCAGGTGAAGAACTGCCCGTACGAGAAAGATTCTCACCGTTCGGATATGAAAGAGGTGCTGGCACGGCTGGAAGCCATGAATCCGGAGGCCCGCTATAGCTTGTGGGGAAGTATGAACAACATCCAGCACGATATGCTTCCGGTAGAGGAAGACGACTCACTCAAATAAATGTTAGTCATCAGAGTGGAGAATCACTTGTTTGCCGGACATGGTGACTTTTCCTTCAGCAATCAGTTCTGACAAGGCACGGGCCAGTGACGGACGTGCCACTCCTAAAATAAAGGCTACTTCCTGCTGGTTGTGGATACCTCCGTGCATTTTCAGGTAGTTCAGCAGGCGTGATTTCAAGCTCTGCAAGGCAAACTCGTTGAGTTTTCGGCTCAGGAACAGACTCCGGTCGGATATCGTGGCGATGAAATTCCGCATTACAGCCGGCTGGGCATGCATAAACTCCTCAAAACGTGTCCGGTCCATTACAAGTACCTCACAAAGTTCTGTGGCTTCCACATTCACCGGGAAACGATTCTCCGAGGCATAGATAAAAGCCGGTGCTAAAATATCGGGTGCCTTAATCCAGTCGATGGTAAGTTGCTTGCCCTCGGCATTCTCCATTTGTGTCCTCACGTGTCCTTTTATCAGAATAAACAAGGAGCGGCACACGTCACCTTGACGGGCAATGAATTCTCCTTCCTTATATGTGCGCAGACTGTTCGGGGCTTCACGGAGTAACTGATAAAGTGCCTCCGGGTCACAGCCTTCAAACAGGCTCATTCGGCTCAAAATTTCGGTATGCATCTTTCTTTTAACTTTTCTTTGGGTTGCGTGTCACATAGGTGACAGAAATCCCGTGCAGGATTCCTCATCTTTGCGCAAACTTAATGAAAAATCAATAATAACCCAAGAAAGAATATGGAAGGAAATATGTTTTGTTACCAGTGTCAGGAAGCGGCTAAAGGCACTGGATGTGTGTTGAGAGGAGTATGCGGAAAGAAAGATACCACTGCACGCTACATGGATTTGTTGCTCTTTGTGGTACGTGGCGTATCGGTGGCTGCCGATACCTTGCGCACGAAGGGATACGAAGTGGAAGCCGGTACGAATGAGTTTGTCACCGACGCACTTTTCTCTACAATTACCAATGCCAATTTTGACGATGAAAGTATCCTGGCTCGTGTGAGAAAGGGACTGAAACTGCGCGATCGTTTGAAGGCACGTGCCGTGGAAGCAGGTATCGTACTACCGGAAGCAGACGAGCTGACATGGAACGGTAAGGAGGAAGAATACCTGTCCAAGTCAGCTTCCGTAGGAGTGTTGAGAGAACCGAATGAGGACCTTCGCTCGTTGAAAGAGCTGTTGATGTACGGACTGAAGGGAATGGCGGCTTACCACGAACATGCCATGCGCCTGGGATTTGCCGACGAGGCCATTCATGCTTTTATGCAATCGGCTTTGGCGCGTATCACTACACAGACAATGGGAGCAGACGAACTGGTGGCTTTGGTACTCGAAACCGGACAGTACGGAGTGCAGGTAATGGCCTTGCTGGACCGTGCCAACACCACCCGCTACGGACATCCGGAACTGACAAAGGTAAACATCGGAGTAGGGAAGAATCCGGGTATCCTGATCAGCGGACACGACTTGCACGACCTGGAGGAGCTTTTGCGTCAGACTGAAGGTACGGGAGTAGACGTGTACACGCATAGTGAAATGCTCCCGGGGCATTATTATCCGGCTTTCAAGAAATACAAGCATTTTGTAGGGAACTATGGAAATGCCTGGTGGAAGCAGCGCGAAGAATTTACGGCATTCAACGGCCCGATCGTATTTACTACCAACTGTATCGTGCCGCCACTGGAAAATGCGACTTATAAGGAACGGATGTTTACGGCCAATTCGACGGGGTATCCCAGATGCAAGCATATTGCCACGGATGCCGACGGCCACAAGGATTTTTCAGAGGTCATCGCACTGGCCAAACAATGCCAGCCGCCTGTAGAGCTGGAGCAGGGAGAGATTATCGGCGGATTTGCTCATAATCAGGTAATGCAATTGGCTGACAAAGTAGTAGAAGCCGTAAAGAGCGGTGCCATTCGCAAGTTTGTGGTCATGGCCGGATGTGACGGACGCATGAAGAGCCGCGACTACTATGCCGACTTTGCTCAGGCACTTCCGAAAGATACGGTCATCCTTACGGCCGGTTGCGCGAAGTACCGTTACAACAAGCTTCCGTTAGGCGATATTCAAGGAATTCCCCGTGTGCTTGATGCCGGACAATGTAACGACAGCTACTCACTGGCCGTCATTGCCCTGAAGCTGAAGGAAGTCTTCCAGTTGAACGACATCAACGAACTCCCCATCATGTACAACATTGCCTGGTACGAACAAAAGGCGGTCATCGTCCTGCTGGCCCTCTTGAGCCTGGGCGTGAAGCATATCCACCTGGGTCCTACGCTTCCGGCCTTCCTTTCGCCCAACGTAGCCAAAGTGCTGGTAGAACAGTTCGGCATCGGAGGCATTACTACCCCCGAAGCGGACATGAAACTGTTCGGTATAGGATGACGGCTTAATACGATTTCTCGTTAGCCAGATTCCAGGCATTGAGGAAAGAAGCCTTGGTAATTTCCACCACCTTCTCCCAGTTCAGCTTGTCGGCATGGTCAGAAGGCTGGTGGTAATCCGGATGTCCGTCAGTGTGATACCAGATGATGGGAATGTCGTGTACAGCAAACGAAGCATTGTCGCTTCCTCCCACCGGACGGTCCCACGGGCGGTAATCCGGTTGCAGTTTCAACCCATAACGGGCAATGTCATCCTTGAGCCACTGACCCAGTGCCGGATGTGCTTCCGTATAGAAGTACACCACGTGCTCAGGTTGTTCCGGCCGATTGTTCCGGCCAATCATATCGAAATTCAGATAACCTTTGATATCCTTTACAAAATCGCAGTGCTGCATGAAATACTTAGAGCCTAAAAGTCCTTTCTCTTCTCCATCCCAAAATGCGATGATGACGTTGCGCAGGGGCTTTTTGCCACTGGTCTGAAAAGCACGGGCAATCTGCATCACGGCCGATACACCCGACGCATTGTCGTCGGCTCCGTTGTAGATTTTGTCACCTGCCAGTGTTTCATCAATACCCAGATGATCGAAATGCGCGCCTACCACTACGTACTCATTGGTCCGTTCTCCCGGAATCATACCTAACACATTAGCCATGCGGAGCGAGCGGTGCGTACCCTGCTTCAACTGGGCAATGGAATCAGGGTGTACCTGCCAACGGCCTTTCTGCTGCCGTTCCTTGGCACAGGCTTCGAAAGGCTGGTAATATGAATCATCATACAGAGGAGCGATGCCAGCTTCTTGAAGACAGGAAACCAGGTAGCGGGCTGCCACGCGCGAGCCAATCATGCCGGCTTCACGTCCTTGCAGCGCATCATCGGCCAGAAAGCCTACAATGGCCTCGGCAGAAGGGCGATTGATACTCTTCAGACCTTTTTCTACGGCGGTCTGTGCCTGAAGGAAAGATGTACTGCATGAGCCTATCGCCCACATCAGTAGGAGAGAAGTGACTGTCTTTTTCATAATGAGAGCAAAAATAGGCAGAACTTCTGAATTTCACAAACGCTTTCGAACAATCTTATTATTTATCTAGAAATACCCGGCGTGTTGTTTCAATAATGAAATCCTTCTTAGTTATTTAAGTCACTGCTTAATAAGAAACGCTTTATTGGAATGATTTCGTCAAGGATCCTTCCGTTTACCGATGACAATTTTACAAGCATCGTAAAACTGCCATCTGTTTCTTTTACAATTGATTGATATTCTATATATACATCATTGAAGTAGAGTGGCTTGTTTTCATTATTGTATAATGAATGGTCGGAATCGGAATAAAGCAGTCGGGTGTTATTAATAAGAAAATGAAGATTGCTTATATTGTTTTTGAACGTATTCCTTATTAATTCATCCAGATTTGCGTTTCTTTTGAGTCTTTCTTGAATAAAATCGGAGTATTCTCCTCCGGTGATTATCAATTCATTCTTCAAATTATTCAAATCCCTGAATCCACTGATTACCATATCAAATTGGGCAAGTTCCTGATGGTTGGAGCTTAGCAGTTTGGCAGTATAATTAATACCTTGACTAAAAGCCGAAGCTGATTGGTATTGAACCAGAAAGCCTGTCCGTGCAATTAACAATTTGCTGAACAAATATCCTCCATCACCTATTTCTTCCAAATAATGCAATATACCACTTTGATAATACTTCCTTGCTTCTGACTGGTTGACAGTAACAAAAGTCTTATAATATTCGTTACAATCAAAAGGTATATACAGTTCCGGGCTAATATCATTCTTATATTTTACCTTGAGGCATAATTTCTTATCCCGATAATCATATCTTATATCAGTGAGCAAAGTGTTTTGCATGTCATCCTGGGTATATGCATATGGTATTCCGTCGTTATTTGAAGAACTGATAGTTATAAAGTCCTTGAGTTGAAGCGCAAACTCATCGGAATTATTTTCCCGATAGAATGTGTCAAAGTTTGATTCATAAATATTTTTGTCATGAGCGATTTGTATACTTGCTCTTTTTGTCATGTTGTAGTCAGTCGGCTTGTTAACAGGTTCTTCTTTCTTCTCCAGGGCGAACCCGGCAAAATCAAGTGTTTCCTCAAAATCTTTCTGGCCATTTACATTACCTGTAACCAACAAGGTAAAAGTGCCTGACTGGGTATCCTGCTGCTGGACTATAATTTTATCGATAAAAATCGATTTCCCATTGATGTGTTTTTCTCCGTTAAACTGTTCCAAATCGGCCAGCACAACTGTCACAGTTTGATTTGTATCGAAGATAAAAATACTTTTGAGTTCTTCCTTTGTGATAGTATGGCTTGCCGTCTGAGCGTCTTCACTGTTCCCGCTCTCATTTTCGCTCTCATTCCTTTTATCATCACTCTCATTTTTTTCATCTTCATTCTTATTCCTTTCATCTGGAGTTTCTATTTTAAATCCTTTAAAATTCAGTATCTCTTGAAATGGTGTGTAATTTACCGTACCTGTCACAGTTAAGCTGAATCGACCTTGTGATGCATCAATGTTATCTGGTATGCAGTTGCTGACAACTATGGTTTTCCGGTTTACATGATACTGTTTTTCTGTGCTAAAAGAATTGAGTAACTGTAAATTCTCATATACATCTTTTTGTGTGTCAAAACTAAATAGCGAATATAATTCATCTGGGGTAACCGTGGTGAATTCATCTTCTATGTTTCTGTGACATGCAATCAAAATAACGGTTAAAACGCAAAAATAGGAAATTTGTTTTGAGATTTTCATACTGATATTAATTCATATAAAAGTGATTATTCTCTGAAGTGAGGTAAATAAATCGAACAAGAGTTTCAATCTTAAATAATCTACAATTTAGAGTTGTAAATTGTTTAAATCACATCACTCGTTTTTATATGCTTTAACATCTTGCCTTGAAATCTATTATCAGAGATCTGAAAATGAAAAGTCATCGGCCTTTTGAGGAAATAAGTAGCCGTTGACGATGGACGCTCACATCTTCTGCCTATACATCCTTAGCCTGACGGAAAGAATTGTGGAAAGTGCTTTCAGGTATTGCATATTTACGCAGCCAAATCACCATTTCCGAAATGACGATTTCGGAAGTGTAAAAATAGCAAGTAGAACTAAGTTGTCTTTTTGAGGGGAAGCGGCCTCTATTTAATGCCGATAAAATCACTTAGCGGACGAATCTTTGCTTTGTAAGTAAAAGAGCCTTCCTTCAGGTTTGGCTGATGTATAATTTTTATCGGATTCTTAGAATTGAAAAAAAGTACAACATAATATGGAGCATGTGTAGGTGAAAAGCCATATTGACGCAATGTATCAGCTGTCCAAATTTGAAATGTTCCTCTGTTTTTTAATTTAAAAAGCTGACAATCTTTTCCATTGGTATGAAGCAAAACGTATTGCATGCGTTCAAATCCAGGGGTGACAAGCAATGAACCTTTAGAATCGCCCGCACGAAGGTAACAAATTCCTTTTTCTATCATTTTTTGCTTCAGTTCCTTTCGTGCATGGTTTATCATTACCATAATTTCTTCCGGGTTTTCTGCCATTTTCTTTAGAAATTTGTCAGCAGTTAATGGAGAATTAATTTCTTCCTTACGGCGTATGCCTAATTTCAAAAAATCTTTATTTTGTTCTATACCAATGAATTTACGATTAAGCAGATTTGCCGCAATCCCCGTTGTACAACTACCGGCAAAAGGATCAAGTATGGTATCTCCTTCACGGGTGGAAGACAAAATGATACGATAAAGAAGGCGAAGAGGCTTTTGTGTAGGATGTGCACCACATTGCATTTCCCAAGAAGCAACAAACGGTATTTTCCATACATCTGACATACGAGTTCCCCCGTTTAACATCTCCATCAAATTACAATTAAAATAGTGAGGAATATGCTTATGCTTTCTTGCCCACACAATATATTCAGTCGTAAAATTAAAATAGTTTCGAGAAAGTGTGGGCCTTGCATCGGATTTTTGCCATACTATTATATTAAGAATTTTATAACCAAGTTCGACCATGCAAGATGCTACGGAGAATATATTATGATAGGTACCACATACCCATATAGTTCCGTCATCTTTTAAGACTTTGCGATATGCAGATAGCCATTTGTAGTTAAATTGCTTCGAAATCTCGCTCTCTATCCCATTCTCCTTTTTCAAAATTTTTCCATATTCCATTTATTTGTAATGAACATCCTTTAGAAAGAAAATAGGGAGGATTTGCAAAAATCATATCCACTTTGTGGTTAATCTGATTTATTTGCTCTAGGTTATCACCATGGAGTAAAATAAAATCCTTATATTCTTCTGTTAGATTCTTATTCATCATACGGCAAAATTTAGTTCCTGTTGTGCATTTTCTATTTGAACTTCAGCATGCTCTTGAAGTTCAAAATTAAAAACTAATGCTTCAACTATGGCATGGCGGTTTTCCAAACGTCCTCCTCCGTGGTAAAAGTGATCTTTTGTTTCCACATTAAAATGATTCCAGAATCTGTTAATCATTTCATTATTTCTATATTCATTATGATGCCATGTTGAAAGAATAAAATGTGCTGGAGTATGCAATAAAGCATCAAAAAGCGCTTCTTCATCCTTCTGCGTCCATCCGTTATAATAATCTACATATCTGCCATAATAAGGAGGGTCACAATAAATAAAATCACCGGCCTGTGCTCTTTGGATTGTATCTAAGAATGAAACATTATCAAATTCCCAGTTATATTTGTGAATTTCCTGCTGAACTTTTTCTACTTGGTTACAGATTTTTGTGATGTATGCCGGTAAAAAGCGATTAGGTTTCTTACAAAAAGGTATGTTCCATTCTCCACGGCGGTTAAAGCGCATCATACCATTGAAGCCTGCACGTGACAAAAAAATAAAATCAAATGGGCTGTGTTCCTGATTAAAACGATTTTTTACTTCACGATAATAAGCATATCCGCTATCTTCTGCTGTCAAAAGTAATTGGCCTTCTCTTTCTAAATAAGTACGCATATTTTGAGGGGTAATCTCTCCATTCATTATTTCATTATAGAAATTGATAATATGAGGATTAGTATCACCCACTATGCGGTTTCCTCCAACCGGAGAATTAAAGCCGACAACTCCTGTTCCAAAAAATGGTTCTACCCAATTTGCATTTTGAATATCCAATCCTGATTGAAAAATCAAATCTTTTATCCAAGGAACCAGTTTGGTTTTAATACCTTAGTGATTTTATAGGTGGGATTATTACTGACATATTTATAATTTTGATAGCTTATTAGCCTGTGATTCAAGATACTCCTTGTATGTTTTAAGATTGTTATAATGTGGAAATCCAATGCCAGCCTTTTGCGCATCGTCTTTGTTAAAATAGCCCATCCAGTAATCATCAAATACATCTTCACCTAGTTGCGCAAATGGTCCTTCACCTTTTATCAGCTTTTCGATATTTGTTATACCACCAATATTACGGGTATTTCCACTTCCTGGAATATCATTTGCAATTTTCCATTTAGGCTGAACGAAAAAAATGAAATTTTCAATCACTGAATGAATCATTTTCAATTCATCAATTCCAAAGACTTCACGCTCATTAATTTTGGTATCATTTTGTTTATAAAGCATGCCTAATACAGTGTGAGAAGAATATGAATTATATGGATAATCCGTACTCATTTTTTTTGTCACGATTTCTAAAATATCCCCAATATGACCCTAACGTCAGGCCATTTACTGACTCAGAAGTGTAGTAACTTGATTTAAAATCAACAGCAAACAAATGCCCATCACTATCTTCGAAAGTTAAGTCAGGATAATAATTTTGTTTTGAAGGCAACTTTAATTTTAATCCATTCTTGTTTGCAAACTTATCAAGTCGGGGTATAAGAAGTATTCAATAATTTTAGAAACTACTTTTGTGTCGTTAGTTATTGTTTATATATTTTTGTCTACATCAATAAATCCTTTTACAATCCATTCATTATTGGCTGTTTCTAAAAAATTCTTATATGTCTTTACCTCTTCTGTCAATAATTTAAGTTTCGCAAGTAGCTTTATTACGTTTTCTTCTCTGGACATAGCTT
>OMCT01001696.1_pt1 | contig 12562 bp, 6 predicted proteins | sample 1674301 | NCBI WGS metagenome assembly OMCT01 (sample SAMEA103958158, study PRJEB25191) | human gut metagenome
GTTTTGCAAGCACATTCTTATAGGCTGACATACTTACACCTGCGATGATGAGGATACCTGTCATAAACTTGCTCCAGTTAGTCGGGATTCCAAGCAGGATCAGGTTATTTGAGATCATCTTCATCAGGAGTACACCGAGGAACGTTCCGATCACCGAGCCGGAACCACCCGCAATATTGGCACCGCCAAGCACCACGGCGGTGATGGCGGGCATCAGAAACGACGCACCGAGATCGGAACGTGCTGAACCAAAATACGACACCAGCAGCACAGCGGCGACCGCAGACGCCAGCCCCGTCATGGCATAGAGCGCACATAAGGTACGGTTAACTGGAATCGCGCTATAAAGCGCCACGCGCGGGCTTTGCCCAATCAAAAACACGTTACGTCCGGCATGGGTTTTATGCAGCCAGAGCCAGAAAACGAGGAGACATATCAGGAAGATAATCAGCGGAACAGGGAGTCCCAGCACATCCAGGTTAGCGAAATCTGTAAACGCCATCGGGAATCCACCAATACCTTCGTACCCCGTCGCTCCGGCCATCCCGGAAAGCAGCAGGGCGCTTCCGGCAAACAGATACAGCGTGCCAAGCGTAATCACCAGCGGGTTAACTTTGGTATAGATAATTAATCCGGCGTTGATCAACCCGCACAATGCGCCGAGCAGTAAGGTCAGAAGAATCGCCAGCGGCATCGGCACACCACTTTGAAACAGTACGCCCAATGCAATGGCGCAGAGGCCGATAGTCGAACCAAACGAAATATCGATCCCGCCACTGACAATCACCATCGTCAGCGGTAGGGCGACAATGCCAATGCAAATAAAGTCACTGGTGCTGAACAGCAACATATTGAGATCTAACATCCGCGGGTTAATTGCACCAAATGCAACAATCTCAATAACGAGCAGTGCGGCAAGAGCCAGTTCCCAACCGTAGCGAATACGCATTACGCGGCCTCCCGTTTTTTACCTGACGAAGCGGGTTTAACGGATGGCGGTGGCATCATAAAGCGGGCATATTTTTGCCGCCGCAGATTACGTTCCAGCGCACAACGCAGGCGTCCATCAAACACCAGCACCGCCAGCAGAACCATGCCCGCGATAAAATCATTCCACCATGCCGGAATGCGCAACAGCACCAGTACACTATCGATCTGCGTCAGGAACCATGCGCCGAGTACCGCACCGATGATCGCGCCGGAACCGCCGAGCAAACTAATGCCGCCCAGCACGCAGGCTGCAATTGCTTTCATCTCCAGCCCGGTACCGGTCTGGTTGGGGATAAAACCAATCTGCGAAGCAAACACAATTCCCGCCAGTGCCGCCATGCAGCCGTTCAACGAAAATGCCACAATGCGAATGGCTTCCGTACGAACGCCCAGTTGACGAGCGCCCTGTAAATTATCGCCCGTGGCATAAAAACTGCGTCCAAACGCCGTCTTCGCCAGCAGCCAGGCCATAAATGCCATCAGAATTATCGTCAACCAACCAATCGCGGAAACGCCAAACAGCAGCGGGGCGGAGAGTTGTTTCAGTTCGGCGGGTAATCCCTCAATCCATTTACCGCCAGTCCACAGCAACATGATGCCTCTGTACAACCCTAACGTGCCAAGGGTGGCGACAATGGCAGGGATCTTTAGCCACGCGACCAGGACACCGTTGAAAAATCCCGCGAGCAAACCAAGCAGTAAAGTCGCGACACAAGCAACAGGTAGTGAATACCCCGCGTTCAGTAACATTCCCAACGGAACACCGATCTGGGCCTGCGCCAATGTGGATGCCAGAGCGGCGCGCGAAGTTAGCGAACTTAAAGAACTGCACAACAATACCTTTGAAAACGAAGTTTATCGCGCCACCGGACAAACGCTGGCTTTAAGCGCTATTCCCAGATTACTTTGGCTGGCGCACCATCGTTCTGATATCTACCGACAGGCGTCGACCATCACCATGATCAGCGACTGGCTGGCCTATATGCTCAGCGGCGAACTGGCGGTGGATCCCTCTAACGCTGGCACCACGGGACTTCTTGATCTAACCACCCGTGACTGGAAACCTGCATTGCTGGATATGGCCGGACTGCGGGCCGATATTCTTTCTCCTGTCAAAGAAACCGGCACATTGCTGGGCGTGGTAAGTTCACAAGCGGCGGAACTCTGCGGTCTGAAGGCGGGCACTCCGGTGGTCGTTGGAGGAGGCGACGTGCAACTTGGTTGCCTGGGGTTAGGCGTTGTGCGTCCGGCACAAACCGCTGTTCTTGGCGGCACATTCTGGCAGCAAGTTGTAAACTTAGCCGCGCCGGTGACAGACCCAGAAATGAACGTGCGCGTTAATCCTCATGTTATTCCTGGCATGGTACAAGCTGAATCTATAAGCTTTTTTACCGGACTCACCATGCGCTGGTTCCGCGATGCTTTCTGTGCCGAAGAAAAACTGATTGCCGAACGTTTAGGCATCGACACCTATACGCTGCTGGAAGAGATGGCCAGTCGGGTGCCGCCTGGGTCGTGGGGCGTAATGCCGATATTCTCCGACAGAATGCGGTTTAAAACCTGGTATCACGCTGCGCCTTCCTTTATTAATTTGTCTATTGATCCGGATAAATGTAACAAAGCGACGTTGTTCCGTGCGCTGGAAGAAAATGCGGCGATTGTATCAGCGTGTAACTTGCAGCAAATCGCTGATTTCTCGGATATTCATCCTTCATCGTTAGTCTTTGCAGGCGGAGGTTCAAAAGGGAAATTATGGAGTCAAATTCTCGCTGATGTCTCGGGATTACCTGTCAATATTCCGGTGGTCAAAGAAGCCACCGCATTAGGATGTGCCATTGCAGCTGGCGTCGGTGCCGGAATTTTTTCATCAATGGCAGAAACCGGAGAACGCCTGGTTCGCTGGGAACGGACGCACACACCAGACCCGGAAAAACATGAACTTTATCAGGATTCACGCGATAAGTGGCAGGCAGTTTATCAGGATCAGCTGGGGCTGGTTGATCACGGGCTGACGACGTCGTTATGGAAAGCGCCTGGGTTATAGTTTCATTGACAGCCACATCATGATGACCGTGGCTGTTAGTTTTTGAGTATTCTTATTTCCCTTCTTTTAGAGCTGGTTTGTTAAATGCCAGCTTGCAGATTCATCGTTCCATCGCCAGTAATATATTCAAGGGGAAATTGCTATTTTTCTTAAAATATTAAGCATAACCCTTATTTTATAGCGAATATTCCTAAAGGCATAAATGAATGAAAAAGAGTTTTAATAGAGTTCTTTTTTAGCAATTAATGCTATTCTTTGTTAAATATGATGATGGTAATTTTCTTATTAAAAGAAACATTTTTCTTATTAAGCAACAATAACTCATGGTTCATTTTTAAATAAAATAAGAACTATGCAATTTTTAATCTATCAATTCGAAAGTATTAGCAAATTAGCCAAATTGACACCTTCCCACCTCCAACCAACACTCAATACAGACCTCTGACAATTTAATAAGTTTCATTTTTAATGTCTGACGACTCATCTCTTTCGTGGCTGTATTGTTTGTATATGGAGCGTTTATATGAATAGAATCTATCGCGTGATATGGAATTGCACCCTACAGGTATTTCAGGTCTGCTCGGAATTAACTCGCAGAGTAGGTAAAACATCGACGGTTAATTTGCGTAAATCCTCTGGACTGACAACGAAATTCAGTAGATTGTCGCTGGGTGTTTTGCTGGCACTAAGCGGTTCAGCGTCTGGTGCGAGTCTGGAAGTTGATAATGATCAGATTACCAATATTAATACTGATATTGCTTATGATGCCTACCTGGTTGGGTGGTATGGCACTGGAGTGCTTAATATTTTGGCTGGCGGTAATGCCTCCTTAACCACTATTACTACCAGCGTCATTGGTGGTAATGAGAACTCGAAGGGCACCGTTAATGTTTTGGGTGGCACCTGGCGATTGTATGATAGCGGAAATAATGCAAGGCCTTTAAATGTGGGCCAATCCGGAACGGGGATGCTGAATATTAAACAGAAGGGGCACGTTGACGGAGGATATTTAAGGATAGGTTCTTCGACAGGAGGCGTCGGGACGGTCAATGTTGAGGGAGAGGACTCGGTTCTGATGACCGAATTATTCGAAATAGGGAGTTACGGTACAGGCTCATTAAATATTACGGATAAGGGTTACGTCACGAGTTCAATCGTCGCCATTGTAGGATATCAGGCGAACAGTAATGGTAAGGTTGTCGTTGAAAAGGGTGGCGAGTGGCTAATAAAAAATAATGATTCCTCAATTGAATTTCAAATTGGCAATCAAGGAACTGGGGAAGCGACTATTCGCGAGGGTGGGCTGATTACGGCTGAAAATACCATTATCGGTGGCAATGCCACCGGTATCGGAACCCTGAATGTGCAGGATCAAGACTCTGTCATCACGGTACGCAGACTCTATAATGGATATTTCGGTAATGGCAAAGTCAATATTTCCAATAATGGACTGATTAATAACAAAGAATATTCATTGGTGGGCGTTCAGGACGGTTCCCACGGTGTCGTCAACGTGACTGATAAAGGGCATTGGAATTTCCTCGGAACGGGCGAAGCTTTCCGCTATATCTATATCGGTGATGCTGGCGACGGTGAACTTAATGTCTCGAGTGAAGGAAAAGTAGATTCGGGAATTATCACTGCGGGGATGAAAGAAACAGGCACAGGCAACATTACTATTAAGGATAAGAACTCCGTTATCACTAATCTCGGAACTAATCTTGGTTATGACGGCCACGGCGAAATGAATATCAGTAATGAGGGGCTTGTTGTCAGCAACGGAGGAAGCTCACTCGGTTATGGAGAAACCGGCGTCGGGAATGTCAGCATCACCACGGGGGGGATGTGGGAGGTCAATAAGAATGTCTATACCACCATTGGTGTTGCGGGTGTCGGAAACCTCAATATTAGCGATGGCGGTAAGTTTGTATCGCAAAATATTACTTTTTTGGGCGATAAAGCAAGCGGTATCGGCACACTGAACCTGATGGATGCGACATCATTGTTCGATACTGTAGGTATTAATGTCGGTAATTTTGGTAGCGGCATCGTAAATGTCAGTAATGGTGCCACTCTTAATTCAACGGGCTATGGATTTATCGGAGGAAATGCCTCCGGTAAGGGGATAGTTAATATTTCAACGGATAGTCTCTGGAATTTAAAAACGTCATCTACTAACGCCCAATTGCTACAGGTCGGTGTATTAGGCGCGGGTGAACTGAATATTACCACCGGAGGTATAGTTAAAGCGCGTGATACACAGATAGCTCTCAATGACAAAAGTAAGGGCGACGTGCGGGTGGATGGGCAGAACTCTCTTCTTGAAACATTCAATATGAATGTAGGGACGACTGGCACAGGTACGTTAACACTGACGAATAACGGTACGCTGAATGTCGAAGGTGGAGAAGTTTACTTAGGTGTTTTTGAACCTGCTGTAGGAACGCTAAACATTGGTGCAGCTCACGGTGAGGCGGCGGCAGATGCCGGATTTATCACCAACGCGACGAAAATAGAGTTTGGCTCTGGCGAAGGTGTTTTTGTCTTTAATCATACTAATAACAGTGATGCCGGCTACCAGGTCGATATGCTGATTACAGGTGACGATAAAGACGGAAAAGTGATCCATGATGCAGGCCATACGGTGTTCAATGCAGGGAATACTTATAGCGGTAAAACGCTGGTCAATGACGGCCTCCTGACCATTGCGTCTCATACGGCAGATGGGGTAACGGGCATGGGTTCGAGTGAAGTAACCATTGCAAACCCCGGTACGCTCGACATTCTCGCATCAACGAACAGTGCAGGAGATTACACGCTGACCAATGCGCTCAAAGGCGATGGCTTGATGCGAGTGCAGCTGTCATCCTCCGACAAGATGTTTGGCTTTACCCATGCAACAGGGACTGAATTCGCCGGTGTTGCCCAACTGAAAGATAGTACCTTCACGCTGGAACGCGACAACACCGCTGCGCTTACTCACGCGATGTTGCAGTCTGACAGTGAAAATACCACATCGGTAAACGTGGGAGAGCAATCCATTGGTGGACTGGCCATGAATGGCGGTACGCTCATTTTCGATACGGATATTCCTGCTGCGACGCTCGCGGAGGGATATATCAGCGTCGATACGCTGGTTGTCGGCGCGGGTGACTACACCTGGAAAGGCCGTAACTATCAGGTAAACGGGACGGGCGACGTGCTTATCGACGTGCCTAAACCGTGGAATGATCCCATGGCGAATAACCCTCTGACGACGCTCAATTTGCTGGAACACGATGATAGTCATGTCGGCGTTCAACTGGTGAAGGCGCAAACGGTTATTGGGTCGGGTGGCTCATTAACGTTACGTGATTTACAGGGCGACGAGGTGGAAGCGGACAAAACGTTACATATTGCACAAAACGGGACAGTGGTCGCCGAGGGTGATTATGGATTCCGCCTCACGACCGCACCAGGTGATGGTTTGTACGTTAACTATGGGCTGAAAGCGCTGAACATCCATGGTGGGCAAAAGCTGACGTTAGCCGAACATGGCGGAGCCTATGGCGCAACGGCCGATATGTCGGCAAAAATCGGTGGTGAAGGGGATCTGGCAATCAATACGGTGCGACAGGTTTCGCTTTCTAACGGTCAGAACGACTATCAGGGGGCAACCTACGTTCAGATGGGGACATTACGTACCGATGCGGATGGCGCGCTGGGCAATACTCGGGAACTGAACATCAGCAACGCGGCCATCGTCGATCTTAATGGATCGGCCCAGACGGTAGAGACATTCACCGGGCTGATGGATTCGACTATTTTGTTTAAAGAGGGGTCGCTGACGGTGAATAAAGGTGGGATCAGTCAGGGCGAACTGACAGGTGGCGGAAACCTGAATGTTACAGGGGGAACGCTGGCTATCGAGGGGCTTAATGCACGCTACAATGCCTTAACCAGCATTAGCTCAAATGCGGAAGTCAGCCTCGATAATACGCAGGGGTTAGGCAGAGGAAATATTGCCAATGACGGTCTGTTAACGCTAAAAAATGTGACCGGCGAACTGCGTAATAGCATAAGCGGGAAGGGTATCGTGAGCGCAACCGCCAGGACAGACGTAGAGCTGGATGGCGATAATAGCCGCTTTGTGGGGCAATTCAACATTGATACAGGCAGCGCGCTCAGCGTCAACGAGCAGAAAAACCTGGGTGATGCTTCCGTTATCAATAATGGCCTGCTCACCATCTCCACTGAGCGTAGCTGGGCGATGACGCACAGTATCAGCGGTAGCGGTGATGTGACAAAACTGGGTACCGGGATCCTGACTCTTAACAAAGATTCCGCGGCGTATCAGGGTACGACGGATATCGTGGGTGGTGAAATTGCTTTCGGTTCCGACTCTGCCATTAATATGGCAAGTCAGCACATTAATATCCATAACAGCGGTGTGATGTCGGGAAATGTCACCACTGCAGGTGATGTGAACGTTATGCCAGGGGGGACACTGCGTGTCGCTAAAACCACTGTCGGCGGTAACCTGGAGAATGGTGGCACGGTTCAAATGAACAGCGAAGGGGGGAAACCGGGGAATGTACTGACCGTTAACGGTAACTATACCGGAAACAATGGCCTGATGACGTTCAACGCGACGCTGGGCGGCGATAATTCGCCCACCGATAAGATGAACGTGAAAGGCGATACCCAAGGGAATACTCGCGTTCGGGTTGATAACATTGGCGGCGTCGGTGCACAAACGGTCAACGGTATTGAACTCATTGAGGTCGGCGGTAATTCTGCAGGTAACTTCGCGCTGACCACCGGAACTGTCGAAGCTGGGGCTTACGTCTACACGCTGGCTAAAGGGAAGGGGAATGACGAGAAAAACTGGTATCTGACCAGTAAATGGGATGGCGTAACGCCAGCGGATACACCCGATCCCATCAATAATCCCCCTGTTGTGGATCCGGAAGGCCCATCAGTTTATCGCCCGGAGGCCGGAAGCTATATCAGCAACATTGCCGCAGCCAACTCGCTGTTTAGCCATCGCTTACACGACCGTCTGGGTGAGCCGCAGTATACAGATTCACTGCATTCTCAGGGTTCGGCAAGCAGTATGTGGATGCGTCATGTCGGGGGGCACGAACGTTTCAGGACCGGTGACGGCCAGCTAAATACTCAGGCTAACCGCTATGTATTGCAGCTAGGCGGCGATTTGGCGCAGTGGAGTTGCAACGCGCAGGATCGCTGGCATCTTGGCGTGATGGCAGGCTACGCCAATCAGCACAGTAATACTCAGAGTAATCGTGTGGGTTATAAATCGGATGGGCGCATCAGCGGTTACAGCGCAGGACTGTACGCGACCTGGTATCAGAACGATGCGAATAAGACCGGCGCTTATGTTGACAGCTGGGCGCTGTATAACTGGTTTGATAACAGCGTCAGTTCCGATAACCGTTCTGCTGACGACTATGATTCTCGCGGTGTGACGGCCTCTGTTGAGGGTGGGTATACCTTTGAAGCGGGAACTTTTAGCGGCAGCGAAGGGACGCTGAATACCTGGTACGTCCAACCACAGGTACAAATCACCTGGATGGGTGTGAAAGATTCTGACCATACCCGGAAAGACGGAACACGCATTGAAACGGAAGGCGACGGAAACGTGCAAACGCGACTTGGGGTGAAAACCTACCTGAACAGCCATCACCAGCGTGACGATGGTAAACAGCGTGAGTTCCAGCCTTACATTGAAGCGAACTGGATCAACAACAGCAAAGTCTACGCAGTGAAGATGAATGGTCAAACCGTAAGCCGTGATGGTGCGCGTAATCTCGGTGAAGTACGTACCGGGGTTGAGGCGAAAGTAAATAACAACCTTAGCCTGTGGGGGAATGTCGGTGTGCAACTAGGTGATAAAGGCTATAGCGATACTCAGGGCATGCTGGGAGTGAAATATAGCTGGTAAACCGTATAAGCCGCATGTCGAGATGGCATGCGGCTTAAGCCTTCCTTTTATCCGCGATCGCGGATATCGCAGCGTTTATCCCGTACAGCGGATAAGATGTGTTTCCTGATTGACTTTATCCCCACTAAAGGATAAAACTGATAATATCCCCTTGAGCGGATAAATATGCTGTGGACGTATGACATGATGAGCTTTCAGAAGATCTATAGCCCAACGCAATTAGCGAATGCAATGAAACTGGTTCGTCAGCAAAATGGCTGGACGCAGAGCGAGCTGGCGAAAAAAATCGGCATTAAGCAGGCGACAATTTCCAATTTCGAAAACAACCCTGACAATACCACGCTGACGACATTTTTTAAGATTTTACAGTCGCTTGAACTCTCAATGACGCTATGCGACACGAAAAATGCCTCGCCAGAATCAACAGAACAGCAAGATCTGGAGTGGTAATGCCTAAACTTGTCACTTGGATGAACAACCAGCGGGTAGGCGAGTTAACGAAGTTAGCCAATGGCGCGCACACCTTTAAGTATGCACCGGAGTGGTTAGCCAACCGTTATGCCAGACCGTTATCACTTTCGCTGCCATTGCAGAGGGGGAATATCACCTCTGATGCCGTATTTAACTTCTTCGATAACCTGTTACCCGATAGCCCGATTGTACGTGACCGGATCGTTAAACGTTATCATGCCAAATCCAGACAACCGTTTGATTTATTGTCAGAAATAGGGCGAGACAGCGTTGGTGCCGTGACGTTAATACCCGAAGATGAAACTATTCAGGCTGGCGGCAGTTATCGACTCACGCCATTTTACGACATCATTTCAGCATTTCCGGTATTGGGTGGCGCAGGAATACACATCAGCGATCTCAAACTGGCAATGGGGGTTAACGCATCCAAAGGCAAAAAAACGGCAATCGATAAAATTTATCCGCGACATTTTCTGGCGACAGCAAAGGTGCTGAAATTTCCGGAAGTGCAGATGCATGAAATCCTGAGTGACTTTGCCAGAATGATTCCGGCAGCACTGGATAACGTGAAGACTTCATTACCGACAGATTTTCCGGAGAACGTGGTGACGGCAGTTGAAACCAATGTGTTGAGGTTGCACGGCCGGTTAAGCCGAGAATACGGTATTAAGTAAGATATGGGGTTTTGGTCGTTGTTAATGAGCAGGACAATCATGACCGCCAACGACTGGATTCTCCCTTGGTTTATGTTTGTCAAAGCTCAGTGAAAATGTCTAATCACTGGCTCATTAGAAATGTCCATATGTTGAAAAGGCCGCTGCGAAAATCCCTCCCGCAACGGCCTCTTTAGCATAACGTCATTATGCGAACCAATTATGGTTTGAGTTTATACTTCTGACCATTAATGATTTTTTTGATTAACTCGAATGCAGCGGGGGAATATTTATGAACACCTTCCTTCCCCGTTTTCACTAGCACATGATAGTTATTATCTGAGGATTTAATATTAAAACCAGTTTCCTTGTGTATTCTTTCTAATACTTTATGGACGTAATGCCAAGATCCCATATCAAGTAATTTTGCAAGTTCAGATATGGTGTAGGGATAGCTTGCGTTAAGTGCTTGCCCATTATTTAACTCTGCAATTCCATAAAGTTTCGCTAACACGTTATCTTGCTCAGCAATGTTCTTAAGCATTTCAAAATCATATGGAAGCTCTTGTTTTACAAGAGATTGAGAGGCAAATGTATAGGTTCTGGCTAATAGCGCCCTGACTAATTTTGGGTTAACACTGATTTCTGGCGTATTTGACGATAGGGCATCATAAATCCAACCGAAATCATTGGCATAGATCACTTTGATTCGGATGCTTTTATTTTCACCAACACCAATCAAAATCTCTTTCTGGTGTGAACCTGTACCTTCACATTCTGGACTAAAGGAAACCAAATAAATATTCGGAATCAAAGCGTTATTTGGCGCAATTATCTCATCAATATCAGACAGGATGGCTTTAATATTCTCATCATTAATACTATAGCCAATGAAGAACAACGGATGCTCGACGAAATATGTTAAAAGTTTTGCACTGATATACTTTTTACGCTTATAAAACTCAACATAGTCTTCATTTGTTATAATGATGCTTTCTGGTTCTTTACTACTGCCGTGAATCTTCATGATTTCACCGTATGTAGTATAGTTAACAGTCACAACATTATGGCCAACTATCGGTTGGTAGTTATCAAATATCTTTTCAAGCAGATCGTCATAGTTTGTTGTAATAATGGCATGGGGCCTTACTTTTTTTAACTTTTCAATTTCTTCAGTGTACTCCATTGCTGAAAAATCAACCGAGTCTGAAAGGTTATTCAACAATGTTGCAATCTCATGCTTGATATATATATCTTTAGAGCTTTTTCCATTGAAATACTGTTCAGGATAACGAGATGTCCCCACATCCCAAGCCCACTCAGCGTATGACTCAGAAAAATCACTTGCTATCATTGGTTTATTGTCATTTCTTGTTTGACTGTAGTAACCATACGGGCGAGTGATTAATGGGCAAGTTTCAGCGAGATACTTTAACAGGTTTTCCCAATCAGGAGCTTTCAAGTAGCGTTGAGATACCCCTGCACCCATAAAGAGAATTGGCTGTACCTGTAAACCTTCAAGACATGATTTGATATCTTCAATTATTTCTGTCTGATATTCAGAGAAGTCCATACTTTAGCCTTTAGGATGTGAGATGCTGGAGTAGTAAATCGCCGCGGAGCGGTTCGGGGTTCTGTGACACCCGAATTTTACCTCGGTTTCCTTTGTATATAATATCATTGAAGTTATTTGCATTTCTCAGAAATCTTCTCTGGCTTTGATTGCTATAGCCGAAAGATAGCGCACACTTCGCCGTTGGTCAGTTAGTACGAGGTTTCCGCCAAGTTCACCTTTTACCAAAGATGGCCTCAGAGCTTCCCTGAAGCTTTATCATGGTTTCAAGTAGGTCATCTTCGTTCAGTGAGCGCTGAGATTTGTTGATGCTAGGCGCGTGCCGTCTGCGGGAAGGCTCATCACCAGAACAAGGTAACGATAGTGAGCGATTATTGTCCCGTTTTCTCTGGACCTGACGGGCAACATCCAACACATGGCCAAGTCTCTTGTTATCTACAATGGCGACGGGCTCAACCTCAGAAAGCCGGTCATAGGTGGAGTAGGGTAGCAGCACGCCATTTAGTCGCAGCTCCTTATGTCCGTCAGGATAATGCCAGACATCAATATACTTGCCGATGGCTCTTCGACTGTACTCGTTGTCCTCAATCAGATAGAGCATTTTATCGTATTGTACAGTCAGATTTTTTGATACCCGGCGAGGCTCTCGCCAGGTAAATTCTGCATCAAGGTCATCGTCTAATGCCAGCGGCCGGTACGCGTTAAAATCATGCAAGGGTTCTTTGGCAAAGCGCCGGTTATAATCCGCCATGTATTCTTCTGCAAATGCATTGGCCGCTTCTATTGTACAGATCCCCTTAAGCCTGAGCTCCTTAACGAGTCGGTCCTGAAGTGTCAAATGAGCACGTTCAACGCGGCCTTTTGCCTGGCTGGTTTCAGCACACAAA
>OMCT01001697.1_pt1 | contig 12555 bp, 5 predicted proteins | sample 1674301 | NCBI WGS metagenome assembly OMCT01 (sample SAMEA103958158, study PRJEB25191) | human gut metagenome
ACGGCAGGAGGAGCTACACTGACCGAGAATGTGGATTATACGGTAGATTACAGTTTAGGACGTGTGACGATCTTGAATGAGAGCATTATATCGAGTGGGACACCCGTTAGCGTATCTCTGGAGAACCAGTCTACTTTTAATATGCAGCGAAAGACGATGATCGGGTTAGACTTGAATTACCAGTTCAATAAGGACTTCATGGTCGGTGCCACGGTTATGCATATGTCGGAAATGCCTCTTACGGTAAAAACCACTTTGGGAGATGAGTCTATAAAGAATACTTTATGGGGCTTGAATACCTCTTATAAAGCCGAGAGCCAGTGGTTGACAAATGTATTTGATAAGTTACCCTTGTTGACATTGACCAAACCTAGCCAAATCTCATTCAATGCGGAATTCGCTCATTTAATAGCGGGACATTATGAGAATCAATATACGGGTGGTTACTCTTATTTGGATGACTTCGAGTCTACACAAAGTGGTATGGATCTTTTGAACCCGTATGCTTGGAACTTGGCGAGTACCCCCTATGAAGATTCGAATCCTAAATTTCCGGAAGCGGAGAAGGTGAACGATATCGCTTATGGTAAAAACAGAGCTTTGTTGGCTTGGTATACGGTAGACGGAATCTTCACTCGGAAGAGTTCCTCTTCCCGCCCTCGACATCTTACGAATGATGATTTATCGAATCATTACACCCGTGGAGTCAGTTATAAAGAGATCTTCCCGAATAAAGAGTTGGGAACCAATGATAATACGACTTTGCCTGTATTAAACCTCGCTTTTTACCCGAATGAGCGTGGTCCGTATAACCTAGATGCGGAAAATGTAAACTCGGACGGTACGTTGGGTAATCCGGAAAAACGTTGGGGCGGTGTAATGCGTAAGATCGAGCCTAGCGATTTGGAATCTGCCAATTATGAATATATCGAATTCTGGCTTTTAGACCCGTATCTTGAGGACGAGACAGCCGAAGGTGGTGACCTATACTTTAACTTGGGTGAGATTTCCGAGGATATTTTGAAAGATGAGCGGAAATTCTTTGAGAATGGCATGCCTGTGGACGGTGATATGTCGAAAGTTGATACGACTGTTTGGGGTAAGGTGCCTCGCACGCAAAGTACGGGATATGCGTTTGATGCCCAAAATCGTGAGCTGCAAGATGTCGGTTTGAACGGTCTTTCTACGGAGGAAGAGCAAATTTTCCCTACGTATGCGGATTATTTGAATAAATTGAGGGCGAAACTATCCGGTGAGACAATCTCTAAGATGATGGATGATCCGTTTTCTCCTTTTAACGATCCTGCCGGGGATAATTATCACTATTTCCGTGGGGATGATTACGATGCTAAGGAGTTGGATATCTTATCTCGCTATAAACGATATAACGGTACAGAGGGAAACTCACAAGAATCCGATCAAAGATATGCTACAGCCGGAAAGAGTACACCGGATGTGGAAGATATCAATGGCGATAATACGTTGAATGAGACAGAGAAATATTTTGAGTACAAGATCTCTCTCCGTCCAAAAGATTTGCAGGTCGGTGTAAACAACATCGTCGATGAGCGTACTCCGGAAGTAACCTTAATGAATGGTGATAAGGAGAAAGTAAAATGGTATCTATTTAAGATTCCTATTAAAGATTATGAGAAGAGGGTTGGAGCGATCCGGGATTTCAAGACAGTCCGTTTCATGCGTATGTATATGACAGGATTCCGTAAGTCTACGGTTCTGCGTTTCGGTACCTTGGAATTGGTTCGTGGTGATTGGCGTACTTATACGCAGGATTTGTCAAATCCTCTTATTCCGCCAAAGTCTGATGGACAGATCGTCGTATCTTCTGTAAATATAGAGGAGAACGGGCAGCGTCAGCCGGTCAACTATGTGTTGCCTCCGGGTATCAGCCGTATGTTCGATTCCAGCCAGCCTCAGTTGCTTCAACAGAACGAGCAGGCATTGTCTATGAAAATAACGGATTTATCTCCTGCGGATGCACGTGCGGTTTATAAATCTACCGCTTATGACCTTCGCCGGTATAAACGATTACAAATGTTCGCTCATGCGGAAGCGCCGATTGATGAGAGCAAGACTTTGTCGAATGGTGATTTCTCTGTATTTATTCGTTTAGGTTCTGACTATAAGAATAATTATTATGAGTATGAGGTACCTTTGGATCTGACTCCCCATAGTACTATTCTTTATAATACGAACAATAGCGCGGATCAAGAAAAAGTATGGCCTTTAAATAATACCTTGAATTTTAAATTGGAGACGCTGACCGACTTGAAGTTGGAGCGAAATAAATTGAAACGTCAAGGACAGGGAAATATAAGCTACCAAAAGGTTTATTCGAAAAATGATCCGGATAATACGCGTAATAAAATCAGTATCATCGGTAACCCTAGCTTAGCGGAGGTGAAAGTGATCATGATCGGCGTACGTAATAATACGGGTGATATCAAGAGCGGTGAGGTCTGGGTAAACGAACTTCGTATGACCGATTTCGATGAGAAAGGTGGTTGGGCCGCTAATGCGAATCTGAACGTCGCTTTATCCGATTTGGGTACGGTCAATGTAAGTGGACGAATGGAAACCGCCGGCTTTGGTGCGTTGGATCAGTCGCTGGCCGAACGTCGGATGGATGATTATTCGCAATATAGTGTGGCGACCTCGATTGAGTTGGGTAAGTTGTTCCCTGAGAAAGCAAAGGTTAGCATACCTTTTTACTATGCTTATTCGAAAGAGACTACAACTCCTGAGTATGATCCGTTGAATGAGGATATTAAGCTTTCGGACGCTTTGGATGCGGTAGAGACCCAAGCCGAGAAAGACTCTATCAAGAGTTATTCTTTGGACCAGACCACGATTAAGAGCGTCTCTTTCAATAACGTAAAGGTGGATATCCGTAGTAAGAATCCGATGCCGTATGATCCGGCTAACTTCTCGTTAGGTTACTCTTATAGCCAGAACAGTAAGAAGAATCCGGAGACCGAATATGAGACAACCAAGGATTACCGGGGTAATTTCGCTTATAATTATACGCCTTACGTGAAACCGTTCCGACCCTTCGAGAAGCTGAAGAAGAATAATGGATATACAAAATATATCAAGCAATTCGGACTGAATTACGTCCCGTCGAATATTAGTTTCCAGACGGCGATGATGCGGAATTACTATGAGATTAAGCTAAGGGATTTGACAAGTTCTACGGATGGAGGTAACCAGTTGCTCTCATTCAGTCACAATTTCTTGTGGGACCGTGCCTTCAGTTTGCGTTGGGACTTTACGAATAATCTGAGCATGACGTTTACTTCCGGTACGAATGCCCGCATCGAGGAACCGAATGTTCAAGTGAATAAGAAATTGAATCCGGATGATTATCAGGTATGGAAGGATTCCGTGAAGCAAAGTATCCGTGATTTGGGTACTCCTTTGAAATATGACCAAACGTTTAATGTCACTTGGAATATGCCATTGCAATTCATACCGGCATTAGACTGGGTAAATAGTTCATTGACTTATAATGCCACGTACAACTGGGATCGTGGAGCCAATGTCGCTAGTATTGAGTTGGAACAGGGTAATATAATAAAGAACCAACGTCAATTTGACTGGCAGGGTAGTTTCAATTTGCAGTCATTGTACAATAAGAATAAATATCTGAAGAAGATCAACCAGAAATTTATGGCCTCTTCCCGGGTAAGCGCTCGTCAACCGGAGAAAAAGAAGAAAGAGGTGAAACTAGAGAAAGAGATCCAATTGAGCCCGGATAGTGGAACGATCGTGCAGCATGGAATGTTTACGAAGAAGGTTCGTATCACGGCACGTGGAGCGGACGGGAAGGTCTATTCAATTAAATACAAGCCGATCAATTACGCCCAAGTCATGATCTTGAATAAGGATACGGCCCGTTTGAAGCTGACAATCGTGCCCGGTCCTCAGCCTTTGGAAGGAACCTTGACGAAAGTCGCTGAGTATAGTAGCCGTTTCTTGATGATGGTACGTCGGGTAAACATACAATATTCGTTGATAGACGGTATGATGTTGAGTGGTTACGCTCCGGAGGTTGGCGATATGTTCGGACAACGGCGTACAGGAACTTTGGCTCCGGGACTCGGTTTTGCTTTTGGAGCGGTAAGAAGGAGCTTTATCGACGAGGCGGACGAGCGGGGCTGGCTGGTAAAGAATGAGAATATGACGACTCCCGCCATGATCAATAGCGCGAAGAATCTTACGATTCGTGCGAATCTAGAACCTATAGCCGGCTTGAAGATTGATTTGAACGCAAACCGGGTAGATACCCGTAGTACCGATATCTATTATATGCAAGACGGTATGCCCGAGCAGATGGGAGGTAGCTTCACGATGACTACGATTGCCTTGGGGAGCGCTTTCGGCGGCAGCGGAAACGCTAATAACGGTTATTCCTCGAAAGCGTTCGATAAATTTATCGCTCATCGTAGCGTGATCGCCCAGCGTTTGATGGATACCTATTCCGGTACGGTTTATCCGAGCTCCGGTTTTATGGCGGGGCATGCTTTAGCGGGAAAACCTTATGATCCAGCCGTAGGGGGAGGCGTAAGCCTGAATTCCATGGAGGTATTGGTACCTGCTTTCTTGGCGGCTTATACGGGTAAGGACCCGAATAAGGTAGGCTTGTCAGCCTTCCCGTCTGTTAAGAGCCTGCTACCGAACTGGCGTGTTACGTATGATGGCTTGATCCGTATACCGGTTATCCGCAAATACTTTAAGAGTATGATGTTAAGTCATCAATATCGTTGTTCCTATAGCGTAGGTGCGTTTTCCTCCTTCTTGGATTGGGTAGATGCCGGGCAGGATGGTTTGGGATATATCCGCGATATCCAGACAGGTAATCCTACGCCGTCGTCTCCTTATGATATAGCGGCCGTGAGTATCACGGAAGGATTCAGCCCGTTGTTTGGTGTGGACGCTACTTTATTGAATAATATAACAGGTAAATTTGAGTTGCGCAAGACTCGTAACTTAAGCTTGAATATTTCCTCTTACCAATTGGTGGAAGCGCTTTCCAACGAATTCGTGATAGGAGTAGGATATAAGTTGACTGAGTTTAACAAGGTGTTGAAAATGAAAAAGACACGCGACTTCAGTAATGATCTTACGATCCGCTTAGATTTCTCTTACCGTAAAATGCAATCGTTGATCCGTAAGATTGAGGATCAGTTTACGCAGGCTACCAGCGGGAATATCGCCAAGACCATCCAGTTCTCCGCGGATTACGGGTTAAGTCGTGCCTTGACATTGAGAGCGTTCTATGATTTACAGATCAATGAGCCGATCGTGTCCACCTCATCTTACCCGACTTCGAACTCAAACTATGGTATTAGTTTACGGTTCTCCTTAGCGCAATAAAAAGAGTATAGTCTATTTACAGGACTTCTTGGTCTGTTTTTAAATACCTGTCTAGCGGTATGGAATAAACCTTTATATTTGTGCGAAATATAATTTGGATATGAAGAATACTTACAAATTGATATTATTTCTTCTCTTGATAACCCATGCCTCTTTCGGCCAAGACGTGAAAGGGTATATTAAGGATGCGGAGAGCAAGGAAGCTTTAGCCGGGGTAAACGTTTTTTATAAGGACAAAGGGGGTACGAGAGGAACTGTGTCTGATATAAACGGTTATTATGAGCTGAAAGTGACGGATGGCGACGCTGTATTGACTTTTAGCTATCTGGGATATGAAACGTTGAGCGTTCCCGTGAAAGTAGATCCGGGAGAGTTCTTGACGCATGACGTATCCTTGCGAACAAACTCAAACATGATGGACGAGGTCGTCGTGAGCGTCGGGCGTTATGAGCAAAAGCTAAGCGATATTACCGTCTCTATGGAATTACTGAAAGCGAAAGATATCACTCGTCAGTCTCCGAAAGATTTAACGGACGTATTGAAGAATATCTCTGGTGTGGACGTGACGGACCGGCAACCTTCCGTACGCGGTGGTACGGGATGGACCTATGGCGTGGGTAGCCGTTGCTTGATTCTGGTGGACGGAATGTCGGTGCTAACTCCGGGTTCCGGCGAGATAAACTGGAATATGATCCCGATGGAGAACGTCGATCAAGTAGAGGTACTGAAAGGGGCCTCTTCCGTATTATATGGCTCTTCTGCCTTGAATGGTTTGATTCACGTGAAAACGAAACGCCCCGGATTGGATCCGGTAACACAGGTGAACGTACAAGGAGGTCTGTATGGAAAGCCACGCCAAGACGGGACGCCTTTATATGGAGGCTTGGATCTCTCTCATTCCCGTAGGATCAAGAATTTTGATTTGACAGTGGGGGCTAATACATTCTTGGACGACGGGTATCGGCAGGATAATTACAACCGCCGTGTCCGGGTCGGTGGGAATCTTACGTATCACGATCCCCGGGTACAAGGGTTGAACTATGGCGTGAACGTGAATTATTTGTATAACGATTATACCGGTTTCTTTATCTGGCGTTCTCCGGAGGAGCCCTATATTCAATCTCCGCTGGCGAATATGGGACGCCGTGAGAATACATTTTATATAGATCCCTTCTTGAATTATACGAATTCGGAAAAAGGGACGACTCATCGTTTCAAGGGGCGTTTCTTCCATCGGGGAAGCCGTATCATCACGCATACTACGGATAAGTCTCTTTTTGACATAACGAATAATATGGGTTTTGATATCTCATCCGTCCCGGAGATTATCAATATAGCGCAAAACTGGCAAACCGAGTTGTTGCCGACCTTCTTACCGTATTTACCGGAGGTGATGAACGGGAAGGTGAGCGGATTGATGGCTGAATTGGGCAAGCTGGGAAATCATTTTTTCCCGACAGCTACCTCGGCGGATTATATGGACTTGATTTCTTGGGTGATGGGACGTACTCCGCTACCCGATAAGAATAACGTAGGGGCTTGGTTGGTAGATGCCATGAAACCGATGGAGAAAAAAGCGCCGGAGGCTACGGATCATACCTATTCCTATAATCTGGATTACCAATTCAGCAAGAAGTTCGAACATTCACAACTCACGGTTGGAGGTACTTATGAGCGTATTCATGCGGATTCGAAAGTGACCGGGCAGCATAGTAGCGATAATGTGGCTACCTTCCTGCAATATGATCATAAGTTTATCGATCGTTTGAACGTCTCGGTCGGTGTTCGTCTGGAGTATTACCGGGTCGATGATTTCTACCGGGAAGCGGAGACGAAGATTTTCGGGGCGAAGGTTCCGGTAAAACCTGTTTTCCGTGGAGGCTTGAATTATGAATTGGGTGAGTATAGTTTTATCCGGGCATCTTTCGGACAGGGATACCGTTATCCATCCGTTACGGAGAAGTTTATCCTGAAGGATATCGGAGGTGTGGGAGCTTTCCCGAACGCTGAATTGAAAGCGGAGCAAGGTTATAATGCCGAACTTGGTTTCAAGCAAGGCTATAAGTTCGGCAATTTGAAGGGCTTTATCGATGTGGCCGGCTTTTATACCCGTTACAAGGATATGATCGAGTTCCGTTTCGGCCTGTTTAATAATAAGACCTTCGATTATATCGATGGGCTTTCCAAGTTGTTCAATGCGTTCTCTAGCGGCGACGGCTTAGGAATCGGCGCTCAGTTCACGAACGTAGGCCGGGCGGAGATTTATGGGGTAGACTTGTCTACCTCGGGTGTGTATGAGTTTAACCGTGATACTCGTCTGGCATATACTTTGGGGTATGTTTATACGAATCCGATCGATATGGACGTGGATTCACGGAACGCGGAGGAGGAAGCGAATGATGACTTAATGGCGATGCGTTCGAAATCGAATGACAGCAAGTATTTAAAATATCGCCAGAAACATTCCGTAAAGGGGGTATTTGATCTGGAATGGAAACAGTTTAATATCGGAACGAATATGTCATGGAAAAGCAAGACATTGGCGGTCGATTATTTTATGGTCGATGAGCGTACGAAAGCGGAGCCTAACCTGATGGATTATATGCGCTCGATGCTATTCGGAAACTTACATGATTATTGGGCAGAGAACAATAAAGGATATTTCGTCATGGATATGCGTGTCGGGATGAAAGTGACGAAGAATATCCATGTACAAGGACTGGTGAACAACCTCTTAAACAAGCGCTATAGCGCCCGCCCGATGGATGTCGGCGCACCCCGGACTTTCATTCTGCAAGTAGGAGCCAATTTCTAACAAATTACCTAGTTGTAGAGACGGAGCGTGCTCTGTCTCTACAACATGTGATAGTTTTTCAATTCGCTTCGTAAACGAATCGCTTGATTGTCCGTCACCTTATCCATCAGTTTCCAGAATCTTTCGCTATGGTTCATCTCTATCGTATGGCAAAGCTCATGCAATAATACATAATCCACCAAATGCCAAGGAAGAAGCATTAATGATTGCGAGAGGTTAATGCTCTTCTTCATTGTACAACTTCCCCAATGCGTTTTGCTATTATTGATTTTCACCCCGGTCAACATAAATCCATGTTGTCTAGCCAATAGCGTGATACGTTCCGGCAACAACCGTTTCGCCTCGTGGCGGAGCGCCTTCTCCAGCATGGATTTCAATAAGGATTGCACCTCTTCCTCCTCGAAACGAGTCTCATTCGGACAAGCGATATGCAGTACTCCATCCTCCAATCTCATGTAGAAATTACTTCGCTCGGTGCGGAAGATATGCAAGCGGAATGTCGTAGCCTGTAACTCCGATCTTTCGTCGAGCAGGGGCCGGGCCGGATGCTTCTGGAGCGCTTTTACCAGCCGGGCCTTGTTCTCCATGATAAAAGCGATCATACGTTTCTCGTCTCCCCCGGGTGGCATCGTGGCGGTTATCTTTCCTTTTGATATCTTGAGCGTGTATCGAGTGGCCCGGGGAGTGGTACGGAGCGTTATGACTCCCAAATCCTTGTCTTGTATATTCTTTTCCATTCCTGCCACAAAAGTAATACATTGAGAAAAACAATAATACGATGGAATTGATTATCTTCGCGATCGTAAAGGTTAAAAACATAATCAATATAATAAATTAGCAATCATGAGCAAAAAAGCACTTTTAATTATCTGTGATGGTTGGGGAATTGGTGACAAAGGTAAAGACGACGTGATCTTTAACACGCCGACTCCATATTGGGACGAGTTATTGAAAACTTATCCAGCCTCACAGTTACAGGCTTCTGGCGAGAACGTTGGTTTGCCTGACGGACAAATGGGTAACTCTGAGGTGGGCCACTTGAACATCGGTGCTGGCCGTATCGTTTACCAAGATTTGGTGAAGATCAACATCGCTTGCCGCGAGAATACGATCATGGAGAACCCGGAGATCAAACGTGCTTATAGCTACGCGAAAGAGAATAATAAGCAGATCCACTTCATGGGCTTGGTTTCCGATGGTGGTGTACATAGCTCTTTGGAGCATCTTTTGAAGTTGACGGATATCGCCAAGGAATACGGAATCAGCAAGGCTTATGTACATTGCTTCATGGATGGCCGTGATACGGACCCGAAGAGTGGTAAAGGTTTTATCGAGACGTTGGAGAATCATCTGAAGACTACCGGCGGTAAGATCGCTTCTATCATCGGACGTTATTACGCTATGGACCGCGACAAACGTTGGGAACGCGTGAAAGAGGCTTACGACTTATTGGTTGAAGGTAAGGGTAAGCAAGCCGAGTGCATGGTAAAAGCGATGGAAGAGTCGTACGCTGAGGGTGTGACAGACGAGTTCATCAAGCCGATCGTTCACGTTGAGAACGGAAAGCCGGTTGCTGTTATCGAGGAAGGCGATGTCGTGATCTTCTTCAACTACCGTAACGACCGTGCGAAAGAGCTTACGGTTGTATTGACTCAGCAAGATATGCCGGAGGCCGGTATGCATACGATCCCGGGCTTGCAATATTTCTGTATGACTCCGTATGACGCTAGCTTCAAGGGTGTTCATATCTTGTTCGACAAAGAGAACGTAAATAATACGCTGGGTGAGTTCTTGGCAAACGTAGGTAAGACTCAGTTGCATATCGCCGAGACAGAGAAATACGCTCACGTGACTTTCTTCTTCAACGGTGGCCGCGAGACTCCGTTCGATAGCGAGGAGCGTATCTTGGTCCCTTCTCCTAAAGTGGCTACTTACGACTTAAAACCGGAAATGAGCGCTTTCGAGGTGAAAGATAAATTGGTGGATGCTATCAATACGAAGAAATTCGATTTCATCGTAGTGAACTACGCCAACGGTGATATGGTAGGCCATACGGGGATCTACAAAGCGATCGAGAAAGCGGTTGTAACGATCGACGCTTGCTTGCACGATACGGTTGAGGCCGCTAAAGCCAACGACTATGAGGTAATCATCATTGCTGACCATGGTAATGCGGATCACGCCTTGAACGAGGATGGCACTCCGAATACGGCTCATTCCTTGAACCCTGTTCCATTCGTTTATGTGACAGCCAACAAGGACGCTAAAGTAGAGGATGGTATCTTGGCCGATGTGGCTCCTTCAATCCTTCACATCTTGGGCTTGAAACAGCCGAAGGAGATGACTGGCAAGTCATTGATTAAATAAGAGCTAGGCGCATCTTATGATCCAGATAGATGACACTTTAGTAAGTCTTGACGTTATTGAGCGTTATTTTTTATGTGATCTTTCCAAATGTAAGGGGGAGTGCTGCGTGGAAGGAGATTCCGGCGCTCCATTAGAGGATTCGGAGTTGGCGAAGCTCCAGAAAGTATTGCCCATTATCTGGGATGATTTATCCCCGAAAGCTCAAGAGGTCATTAATAAGCAAGGCGTAGCTTATATCGATGAGGAAGGCGATACGGTTACCTCTATCGTGAACGGCAAAGATTGTGTCTTTACCTGTTACGACGCCGATGGTACTTGTAAATGCGCTATTGAGAAAGCATACCGGGAAGGTAAGACGGATTTCTATAAGCCTGTTTCTTGCCATCTTTACCCGATACGTGTCACTCAGTATCGGGATTTCAAGGCCGTGAACTATCATCGCTGGAGCGTTTGTAAGGCAGCGGAGATCTTAGGAAAGAAAGAGCAATTGCCGGTTTATAAGTTCCTCAAGGAGCCCTTGATCCGTAAGTTCGGCCAGGCTTGGTATAAGGCCTTGGAAGAGTGTGCGGAGGAATGGAAGAAGCAGCGTGAGGAGTAGCTTTTAGATCGTTTATAAATATAAAAAATCCCTTCAGTCTCTCCCTTTGATAACTATACGTTAAAAACGGATGGAGGCTGAAGGGATTTTGTTTTATAGTCGCTCTATTTCCTCAAGGGAAAGGCCGGTGCATTTTTGGATGATAAGAGGGGTTATTCCCTCGGCTTTCATATTACGTGCCGTAGATTCTTTCCCTTTTTGCAGTCCTTCTTGCAATCCTTCTTGTAATCCTTTTTGCAATCCTTTTTGCAATCCTTTTTCCATGCCTTCTTCCATCCCTTTTTTCATGCCTTTCTCAACGGCGAAGTCCAAGGTGTTATAATAATCATTATACATCTTCCACTCCGCCTCGTACTGCGCCCGTTGTTTGGGGGTGAGGTTCGCCATGGATCCGATGCGTTCCAACCGCTCGAATATGGCCTTGCGTGCCTTGAATGGCATTCTGTCTAATGTGTCCATATGCTTTAGTACATAAATCCAACGTTCAAAATCGGTCTCGCATTCTTCCTCCTCTTTGTTGAATCGGGGAAGCTCAATATAGATCTGGCGGAACTTGGGGTTGAATACCTGTCCGTTCTCCCGGTCCGCCAATATGATGTCCCTTCGGAATTTACCCTCCTTCCCGTTTTTGTCTGGCCCGTTCTCTTCGTCGAGCGTGAAGTTCAAGAAGAAGACGCCGTACACAGCCGCCAGCTCATAGTCCCATGTTCCCTTTATCCCCTGTTCCACCACCGAGTGCGAGAGGTAGTATAAGGCCCTGTCCTTGAAGTGGGGCTGTTCCCTGTTCTGCATCTCGATTATGATCCGTTCGCCCTTGTCGGTCTCGCAATGGATATCGAAGATGACCTTCCTTCCTTGCTCTGTCTCGGGCAATCGCTCATTGTTCATGATCCTCAGGTCCATGATAGTATACTCCCCTTCGAGGAGGTCATTCAGGAACTCGATTAAAATGTCCTTGTCCATTTCCCTGCCGAATATGTGCTTGAAGCCGAAATCGGTGAAGGGGTTGATAAATTTTCCCATAGTGTTTATAGGTTTTAGTGATTAATAGGATATAGATGGCTCTTTTCCATCTTTGGCGATAAAGATACGATTTTTATTATATGGGGCATTCATTTAGGCTTTAAAAAAACACGTACGTCTTTTTTTCGGAAATATCTTGTGTAGTTTGAGTGAAGACGAGATATAGTGAACGCATAAAGGATACAGCCTTAAAGCTAAAGGTGGGTTAATGAGGCTTTCCGCGTCAAATGTAAGCCATAGCTTATTTGAAAATACGGGAAACATGTGCCTGTACAGGCCCAGATAACCAAGAAACGGGCCCTCTCATTGGCTGTTGAAGTGAATAACTAACGGCTTGGGAAGTGAATAACTAATCACT
>OMCT01001709.1_pt1 | contig 12482 bp, 6 predicted proteins | sample 1674301 | NCBI WGS metagenome assembly OMCT01 (sample SAMEA103958158, study PRJEB25191) | human gut metagenome
ATTCTGCGACCGGAGTTGCTTTCACGCGTGATGCCGCTACCGGTGAAGATATTTTCAACGGAGAGTACCTGATCAATGCGCAAGGAGAGGATGTTGTTGCCGGAATCCGTACCCCGCAGGAGATTACCATCGAGGGATCTCGCCGCTGGGCTAAAATGCAGAATATTTCAGAAGAAGAGCGTGCCGCTAAATATCCTTCACTGGAAGAATCCATGCCAGCCGCCTACGCAGAATTAAATGCCGTTCAACAAAAATTGGAAGACTATTTCCACGACATGCAAGACCTTGAATTTACCATCCAAGACGGTAAATTATGGATGTTGCAAACCCGTAACGGGAAACGTACCGGTACGGCTATGGTAAAAATGGCGGTTGACATGCTCGAACAAGGCATGATCAATGAAGAAACCGCTATACTTCGCTTGGAAGCGGCTAAACTGGATGAATTACTTCACCCGGTATTCGACAAAGAATCACAATCCAAAGCAAAAGTATTAACCAAAGGTTTACCGGCATCCCCGGGTGCCGCTTGCGGACGTGTCGTATTCTTTGCTGACGAGGCGGAAGAATGGAAAAACAGAGGCGAGCAAGTAGTATTAGTTCGTTTGGAAACTTCTCCCGAAGATTTACGCGGAATGAACGTTTCCGAAGGTATCCTCACCGCACGCGGGGGTATGACCTCTCACGCAGCTGTTGTTGCCCGCGGTATGGGTAAATGCTGTGTTTCCGGAGCCGGAGAAATCGTTGTTGATTACCACAAACGTTCCTTTACAGTGAAAGGTGTTACTATCAATGAAGGCGACTGGATTTCTTTGAACGGTTCTACCGGAGAAGTTTACTTGGGTAAAGTAGCCACCACCGAGGCGTCACTGGACCATGACTTCAGAACTATCATGGATTTGGCCGAGAAACATACTCGCATGTACGTGAGAACCAATGCAGACACACCTCGTGATGCCAAAGTAGCACGTGATTTCGGAGCCAAGGGTGTTGGTCTTTGCCGCACGGAGCACATGTTCTTCGAGGGCGACCGCATCAAGGCGGTCCGTGAGATGATCGTGGCCCGCACCGTAGAGGCGCGCCGCGCCGCTCTGGCCAAGATCGAGCCCTATCAGGAGGGCGACTTTGAGGCCATGTACATGGTAATGGGCGAGCGCCCCATGACCATCCGTTACCTGGATCCCCCTCTGCATGAGTTCCTGCCCACCAAGGAAGAGGACATTGTGGAGATCGCCGGCGAGCTGAACATGAGCGTGGACGAGCTGAAGGCCGTTATCGCTTCCCTGCACGAGTTCAACCCGATGATGGGCCACCGCGGCTGCCGTCTGGCGGTTTCCTTCCCTGAGATCGCCGAGATGCAGACCACCGCTGTGATCAAGGCTGCCATCTCCGCCTCCAAGAAGCTGGGCACCATGATCACTCCTCACATCATGATCCCGCTGGTAGGCGAGGTGAAAGAGCTGAAGTTCGTTAAGGATATCGTAGTAGAGACTGCCGATAAGCTGATTGCCGAGGCAGGCGTGGACATGAAGTACGAAGTAGGCACCATGATCGAGATCCCCCGCGCGGCCCTGACCGCCGACGAGATCGCGACCGAGGCGGACTTCTTCTCCTTCGGCACCAACGACCTGACCCAGATGACCTTCGGCTTCAGCCGTGACGATGCCGGCAAGTTCCTCGGCGCGTACTACGACAAGAAGATCTACGAGAACGACCCGTTCGCCAAGCTCGATCAGGTCGGCGTGGGCAAGCTCGTGAAGATGGCCGCTACCATGGGCCGTGAGTCCAATCCCGACATCCACCTCGGCATCTGCGGCGAGCACGGCGGCGATCCCGCTTCCGTCGAGTTCTGCCACAAGGTCGGTCTGGACTATGTTTCCTGCTCCCCGTTCCGCGTGCCCATCGCCCGCCTTGCTGCTGCACAGGCTGCGATAAAGGAAATGTGAGCGATCTTTTGAGCGTTCACAAAGCGGCTTGAAACTTGCAAACCTTTGATGTAACTGCGTTTGCAGACATCATTGGCTGAAAACAGACAAAAATCCGGTATTGTTCCGTTTGGAGCGATACCGGATTTTTTGCATCTTCTGCGGGGCAGGTTGAGAAAAACCGCGTCATGGACAGATTCCGTGTGCCGCCGGCACTCGGAATGGCACTCGGAATGGCACGCGGAAGCGGCACTCGGAAGGGTTGGGGCATCGACATGACAAAGGAGGATACAGACAAGGAGGATGACGGTGGAACCGGCGGTGATGATGCTCCTGGAGGAGATCAGGCAGAGAGTGGTGGCACAGTCGGTGCTGCTGATAGCCATATTTCTGATGCTGACAGCGGCACTGCTGGCATTGCTGATGAAATGGCTGTACAGAAGGCTGGAAGCCCTGATCACAGAGATCATGGTGAAGGCAGCACAACAGATGCAGCAGAACCCACAGGAGCCACAGTTCCCGAAGGAGGACTGAGTAACCCCAATTCCATCTTCCCCGCTGTGGTTGCTGTTCCTGCGGAAGCAGTGGATCGACTTAATGAGCTGCTTGCTGATACAACTGGTGAACCCGCCACAGACAGTAAGCAGGCCGAACCTCAGCCTGCAACGGGAAAAGTTGAACAGGTTATCTGGGATGAACAGCCCACATCTTCCCTCTCCGAAGCAGGGATTTCTAGCGCTGATACAAATGACAAAGTGAAACCCGAGCCTGATGCAAACCCTGAGGGCAGCAACTCCAAGAAGGTCAAGCAGAAGAAGTCCAAGGCCAAGACAAAGTAAAATCCCCTCATTGGCATAAGTCCAACAGCCATGACCGGAAACCATTGCAATTACTGCATTTCCTGCGTTTTGCTCATGGCTGTGTTATAATTATTTCGTGAGGTGATCCTATCCGGCTCCCGCGCACGAGAGGACTTCCGCCGCACAAGCGACGGCACACGCCAAATGCCGGAAATGCCAGAAAGGACTTTACTTATGCGGCGCAGCCCTGTATAATCGTTTAAGATGGAAAATCGTCGAAAGACTATGCTGCAGGGCCATATGTCTGAGCGGGAGCCCCTATGATCGACCGACCGCACTCTTAAGGCAACACCGCGCAGTGAAAGCTGCGGTATTGCCTTAGCAGGACTGCGGTCAGTTTCTTTCTCTGCGAAAGGAGGGAGCATCGGTGAACCGCGTGTTCCGCGAGGAAAAGAAATATCTGATCTCGCTGCCGGAGGCGCTGCAAGCCTGCCATCGGCTCGCGCAGGTCATGCACGAGGACCCGCACAACGGCATAAGCGGCTACCCTGTCCGCTCGCTTTACTTCGATACGCTCGACGACAGGGACTTCCGCGAAAAGGCTGCGGGCGTAGAGCTGCGGCGCAAGCTGCGCCTGCGCTGCTATGATCCGGCGGCAGACTTCGCCATGCTGGAGATGAAGCAGAAGCAGGGCGCAAGTCAGCTCAAGCGCTCTCTGCGCGTGACACGGGAGGATGCCCAAGCGCTCACGCGCGGCGACTACGCGCCGCTGCTGCGGTATCCGGAGTCTTTTGCCGCGGAGTGCTACGCGCTGATGCACAGCCGGTGCTATCGCCCCAAAACGATCGTAGAATACGACCGCAAGGCATTTATCGCCAAGGAGAACAAAATACGCATTACCTTTGACAGCCGCATTGTTTCCGTCGAGAGCTGCTTCGACCTCTTTTCGCCGCGGCTGAACATGAACCCCGTGCTCGATCCGTACTGCGTGGTGCTTGAGGTCAAGTACAACGGCTTTCTGCTCGATTATCTTCGCGAGCTGATCAACAGCGTGGATCGCAGTGAACTTTCTGTCAGCAAATATGTGCTTGCCCGCCAAAACGGATGTCAGACGAGGCTATAGGAGGAAAACACCATGAGACAACAGATCCTGAACCTTTTTACCACACCCCGCGATATGTCGTGGGAGGATATTCTGCTCAATATCGTCCTTGCCGCCGTGCTGGGCTTTTTTATCTTCCTGTCCTACGCCATCTCCCACCGCAGGACGATCTACAGCCGCAAGTTCAACGCCTCACTCGTCATTCTCGCGGTGCTGACGGGGACGGTCATGACCGTCATCGGCAACAACATCGCGCTGTCTCTCGGTATGGTGGGCGCGCTGTCCATCGTCCGCTTCCGCACCGCCATCAAGGACTCGCGCGATACGGTTTATATTTTTTGGTCCATCATTGTCGGCATCTGCTGCGGCGTGGGCGATTATGCCGTGGCCTGCATCGGCAGCGCCGTGACCTTCGCGGTGATCCTGCTGCTCGGCTGCATCAAGAGCGATAACCGGATGCTGCTCATCATCCGCGCCCACCGCAGCAAGCAGGAGCCGATCAAGGCGCAGGTCTACAAGCTCTTTCGCGCCAAAGCGACGCTGCGTGTGGAAAACACGACGGAGGATACGGTCGAACTGATCTACGAGATCACGCAAAAGCTCCTGCGCCGCGCGGAGCAGACAACGCCGGACATTCCCGGCAGCATCTATTCGCTGGGAAGCATCGACTATGTCAATCTTGTCATGCAGAACGACGAGGTGTCGAACTGAGAAACCGGAAAGAGGGGAGCGGAGACGAACATGAAATACAAGCGAATGGCTCTTGCGGCCTGTGCGCTGCTGCTCCTCCTATCCGCAACAAACCTGTCAGCCGTGCTGACCGATGAGCACCCACGCTATCATCAGCATCTTGAGCGCCCCGCCTATACACCCTGTGCCGAGCATGACGGCGAGACGCTCTGCACGCATCTGCCGCTCGTTCTCATCGACACAGGCGGAGAGGCGATCCCGGGCGTGCCCATCCGCGACGGCGACGGGAGCCGAAGCAACGACACCTTCACCACGACCGCGGACGGCGGAACGCTGCTGCGCGCTGCGATCTCTGTGATCGACCACGCTGCCGGAAATAACCATCCGGACGATGCGCCGACGATGGAGAGCGTCATTGATATTCGCGTGCGCGGCAACTCCTCGCGCTATTTTGATAAGCACAGCTATCTTGTCAAGACGCTGACGGACGACGGTGCGGCCTCGCGCGATGTCGCCATGCTGGGGATGGATGCCTTCGACGAGTGGGCGCTGCATGGGCCGTACCTCGATAAGACGCTCATCCGCAATTATATGTGGTACAATCTTGCGGGCGAGATCATGGACTACGCGCCGAATGTGCGCTTCTGCGAGGTACTGCTCAACGGAGTGTATCAGGGGCTTTATGTTATGACGGAGACTGTCAGCTCCGGCGCGGATGCCCGCTTGAAGCTCACGGAGCCGTCGAAGGACACGGTGCAGACGAGCTATGCTCTGCGCCTTGACCGCGGCAGCGGCAACGAGGTCAAAAACATCGAGACCTTCTCCCAATACGCCCTGCGAAATCTGCAGGATATGGACATCGTCTATCCGGGAACAAAATGGCTTACGCCGGAGCGCGCGGCGTGGATCGCACAGGATTTCTCCGACTTTGAAAAGTCACTCTACTCCTATGACTATGATACCGAGCCCTATGCATGGTGGGAGCAGGCGGACATGAGCTCTTTCGTGGACTACTTTATCCTCAACGAGTTTACCTGCAACTATGATGCGGGCTGGCTTTCCACCTATATCTACAGGGATGTGCGCGGCAAATACAAAATGTGCATCTGGGACTTCAACTCCGCCTGTGACAACTACAGTCATCTGGTCACAGAGCCGCAGCATTTTGAGCTGCAATACAATGTCTGGTACTATATGCTCAGCAAGGACGAGGACTTTATAAACGCCGTGATCGAGCGCTACCGTGCGCTGCGGCAGGGTGTCCTGAGCGATGCATATCTCAACGGCTATATGGATGCCGTGGTGGAATGGCTCGGCCCCGCCGTCGACCGCAATTTCTCCGTCTGGGGCTACACGCTGGATAAGGATATGATCTCACCCGCAGAGCGAAACCCGCACACGCACACCGAGGCCGTCGCGCAGATGAAGCGCTTCTGCACGGAGCGCGGCGCGTGGATGGACGAGAATATCGACATTCTTCGCCAGTACAGCCACGAATCCAAAAACAAGAAATTCAACCACTGAGAAAGCGAGGGCGGAGCCGTGAAAAAATTTATCATCGCGCTTTCCGCTCTGATCCTGCTCTATCTTGCTTATGACACGGCGCGCTACCGGCTGGGATGGTACATCGACCTGAAGCCGGACGAGCCGGTGACGGCCTTTATGACCACGGATACGCAAAGCATTTACATGGATCGCGGCAGCGGTCCCGAGCCGTTTATCGTTAAGGGCGTGAACCTCGGCGTGGGCATCCCGGGCGAGTGGGCGACGGACTACGCCGTCAGCAAGGAGACCTATCTGCGCTGGTTTGCCCAGATGCAAGAGATGGGCGCGAACACCGTGCGCGTCTACATTACGCTGCATGACGATTTTTATAATGCCTTCTATGAATACAACACGCTGCGCGAGGAGAACGGCGAGGAGCCGCTCTGGCTGATTCACGGCGTGTGGGTCAACGACTATGTGCAGAATTCCCACCGCGACGCCTACGATAAGGACTTTCTCGATGCGTTTATCGAGGACGGGCGCACGCTGGTCGACGTTCTGCACGGCAACAAGAAGATCTCGCTCGGGCGGGGCACGGGATCGGGCTTTTACAATAAGGACGTTTCCCGCTGGGTCATCGGCTATATTCTCGGTGTGGAGTGGGAGGATGTGACCGTCGCCTACACCGACCACAAGTATCCCGATATGGCGCCTTATCAGGGCGCGTATCTCTCCGCGACGGAGGACGCCTCCGCCTTTGAGTCCATGCTGGCGCAGGTGGGCGACCGGATCATTGAATACGAGAGCCGCCGCTATAAGAGCCAGCGGCTCGTCGCCTTCTCCAACTGGCCGACCACCGATCCGTTCCTCTATCCGGAGGATATCACGACCTTTTTTATGAAGTGCGCGCAGGTGGACGTGGAGCATATCCGTGCGGAGGACGCCTTTCTTGCCGGGCAATTCGTTTCCTATCATGTCTATCCCTACTATCCCGACTATCTCAACTATAGCCTCAACCCCGCGGTGATGGACCGCACGCCCATCTGGGACGGCAAGGCCGTCATCTCTCGTGTGGAGACCGGTCCCGGCACGCCCATCGGTTCCGTGCTGCGCCGATCGGACTTCTACGATGAGACCGGCGCGGTGAACACCTACCTTGCCTATCTGCGCGCCCTGCGGCGGCATCACACGATGCCCGTCGTCATCTCCGAGTTCGGCGTTTCCACCGGGCGCGGCATGGCGCAGATCGACCGGAACACCGGACGCAATCAGGGCCATATGTCCGAGCAGGAGCAGGGGCAGGCGCTCGTGGACTGCTGGCGCGACATCACCGCGGCAAACTGCGCGGGCGGCTGTGTCTTTACCTGGCAGGACGAATGGTTCAAGCGGACATGGAACACCATGCACGCGGTGAATCTCCAGCGCACGCCGTACTGGAGCGACTATCAGACCAACGAGCAGTATTTCGGTCTGCTTTCCTTCGACCCCGGCGAGAAGGAAAGCGTCTGCTATGTGGACGGCGACCTCTCGGAGTGGACGGAGGAGGATAAACTCTTCGACACGGGCGAGCGAGCGCTTTCCATGAAGTACGATGAGCGCTATATCTACCTTCTGGCCTATCAGAAGGGCTTTGCAAACGGGGAAAAGCGGATGTTTATCCCCATCGACACCACGCCGAAGACCGGCAGCACCTACTGCAAAAACTATGGCCTGCGCTTTGACCGCGCGGTTGACTTCGTCCTCGCCATCGACGGCAGGGACAACAGCCGCCTCCTGGTGCAGGAGCGCTACGAGGTGCTGCGCGCCATGTTTTACCACGAAACTCACGACGCGGACGCCTACCTTGACCCGCCCGACGCGGACACGCCGCTGTTCAAGCCCATCGAATTGATGCTCCAGACGGCCACGCCGCTGCTCACCGGAAACTGGCAGGCCAGCTCGGAGGTTTACGAAACGGGCAGGCTGCTCTATGGAAACGCGAACCCGTCGTCGCCCGATTTCAACTCATTGGCAGACTTTATCTTTGCGGGCGACTATGTGGAGCTGAAGCTCCCCTGGCAGCTTCTGAACTTTTCAGACCCCTCGCGCATGACCATCCACGACGATTACTATGAAAACTACGGTGTGGACTACATCACCATCGACACGATGTACCTGGGCCTGACAGACGGTGAGGACGAGGGGCGCGCGGCGCTCTGTCCCGCGTCGCTCAAGGGCTGGGGGAACAGGGTAGCTTATCACGAACGGCTGAAGGCTTCGTATGATGCGATGCGGAGACTCTGGCGGTAAGAAAGAGAAAGGGGAGAGCGCCGGTGCCTGTTGAAATTCTGATCTACATCTACCTCGGTATGTGCGCCGGCATGATCCTCTTTAACATTGCAACGGCGCTCCTTTCGCGGCGCAGGGAGCATCGCTCCTTCCGCGACGGCATCCGCCTTGAGCTGACGGTCTCGCGGGAGCTTGACCGTCTCGCGGAGACCGGAGCGGTCAGCGAGAGGCATCTTCGCTTCATGGAGCGCAGACTGCGCCGCGTGAACGGCATGGCGGCCTTTGACGCCGCGCTGGAGCGCCTGTGCGTGAGGCGGCCAGAGCTGACCCGCTCCTATCTGACGGCGCTTAACGGTGTGACGATCACGCTGGCAGAGGATTACTGCCGCCGCGATGAGATCGAGGCGGCGTACTTCCCCTACATCATCAAGAAATACCAGCTGCTCGGCGGCGCGGACGACGCGCCGCTCAAGGAGGAGCTGCTCAAACTGCTGAACGAGCCGAGCATCTACTGCCGCGAGAATGCCATGCAGGCGCTCTACACGGCGGGCGATCCCGCCGTCCTTGTGCGTGCGCTGCGGATCATCGACGCAAGCAGCCTCTATTATCACAGCAAGCTCCTCTCCGACGGCTTGCTGAACTACACGGGCGACACATGGGAGCTTGCCGACGCGCTTTGGGAGGCGTTTGATGCGTTTCAGCCGTGGATGCAGGTGACGCTGCTCAACTATTTCCGCTTTTCCTCCGGCGCATACTGCGAGAAAATACACGCGCTCCTCAACGATCCCGCGCAGGACGACGAGGTGCGCTTTGCCTGCCTGCGCTACCTCGGACGCTACCCCTATTCCCCCGCCTACGCCGATCTGCTGCGCTATGCGACGCCCTCGGAAAACGCGCGCTGGGAGTACGCCGCCATCGCCTCGTCGGTGCTGGCGAGCTATCCCGGGGCGGAGACTGCGGCGGTGCTGAAGAGGAACCTCTATCATCCCAACTGGTATATCCGCTTCAACGCGTCAAAAAGTCTGGAGCGGCTCGGCTTCGGCTACCGCGATCTGATCGACGTGATCGAGGGGCACGACCGCTACGCCTCCGAGATCCTGCGCTATCGCTTTGATGTGCGGGAGCTGGAGGAGCGAAAGGAGGACGCAGTATGTACGACGGTATAAAGCTGTTTCTTGAGTGGGTGGGCTATTTCTTTATCGCTTATCTGATCGGCTACTCGACCTTTCTGTTTCTGTCGGTCGTCGTCGGCTCACTTGAGCTGTACAAGCACCGCTGGCAGGAAATGCTCAAAAGCATTCTGCCCTCGGATTACTACCTGCCCATCAGTATCATCGTTCCCGCCTACAATGAGGAGATCACCGTGGCAGACACCGTGCGCTCACTGCTTGCGCTCGACTACCGCTCCTATGAGATCATCGTGGTGGACGACGGATCGAAGGACCGCACCTCGGAGGTGTTGGCCGAGACATTTGATATGCACCTTGTTCACCAGCCCATTCGCCGGCAGATCAACTGTCAGCGCGAGGAATACGTCTATGAGACACGCGCACAGAAGGTACCGGTGACGCTCATCCGAAAAAAGAACGGCGGCAAGGCAGACGCGCTGAACATGGGCATCAACGCCGCAAATTTTCCGTACTTTATCTGCATGGACGCGGACTCCGTTCTGCAGTACGACTCTCTGCGCCGCATCGCCCAGCCGATATTGGAAAACGGCAATGTGGTGGCGGTCGGCGGCATCGTCCGCATCTCCAACGATGTTGAGCTGGAAAACGGACGGGTGAAGCATTACCGGCTGCCGCGCAATATTCTCGCCTTCATGCAGGTGCTGGAATATGACCGTTCGTTTCTTGCCTCCCGCATTCTCTTTGACCGCTTCAACGGCTCGCTCATCATTTCCGGCGCCTTCGGGCTGTTCAAAAAGGATACCGTCATCGCGGCAGGAGGCTATGACAGCGGAACGATGGGCGAGGATATGGAGCTTGTGGTCAAGCTGCACGAATACTGCACGGTCAACAACATCGACTATGCCATTCGCTACGCCACCGACGCCATCTGCTGGACGCAGGTGCCCGAGCGGCTGCGCGATCTGTGCAAGCAGCGCAAGCGCTGGCATCTGGGCCTGTTCCAGAGTATGTACAAGCATCGCGTCATGTTTTCCAATCACAGGTTCGGCGCGGTGAGCTTTGTATCCTATCTCTATTTCCTCATTTACGAGCTGCTTTCGCCGTTTATTGAGATATTCGGCGTTTTTACAATGGTACTCGCGTGGTGGTTCGATTTGATCAACGTCCCGTTTATGCTGCTCTTTTTCCTGATCTACGCCGTGTTCGGCTCGGTCCTGACGCTTACTGCCTTTTTCTCGCGCATCTATACGGCGGATCTCACGCTCTCGTTCGGCGACGGCCTCAAGGCCGTCTGTCTGTGTCTCTTTGAGCTGGTGTTCCTGCGCTTTATTCTCGCATGGGTGCGCTGCACGGCCTTTATCGGCTATAGGAAGAAAAAACTCAGCTGGGGGCGCATCGAGCGCCGCAAGATCGATTTGAAATAAAGGGGGGTGCCGCCTGTGCGCCGAAAAAAGCTCTTGAAAATCACGCTCTGCGCTGTGCTGACGATCGGAGCGCTGCTGTGCTGTATGCAGGATGCAAGCGCGAGGGAGACGCTTCTGATCTCGGGAAACGCCGATCTCTATCCCATCGAGTCCTATGACCGCGGCAGAGAATGCTATGTCGGATTGCTGCCGGAGCTGTACGAGCGCCTGAGTGAGCAGACAGGGTACGATCTTGTCTATCTGCCGTACAGCAAAAATACCACGCAGGCGCAGCAGGCGGAGAACCGGCAGGCGGACATTATTTCCGCCTATCCCTCCGGCGCGGTCGACAGCGGCGCGATGCGCCGTCAAGTGCTGCTCTGCACGATAGAACATGACGGCGCAGAGCGCGCGATATATGTTGGCTTTACCAACGCACTCACGCCGGAACTGGCCGGCGCGCTTGCACAAGCGCTGGAGGACCTCTCCGGCGCGGAGAGCATCGGCGTCCTGGCAGACTATACGAATAGCAGCGGCGCGGAAGCCTACCGTACCAGGTGGCTCATTACGCTCGCCGCATTGATCGCGGCGATGCTTGCCGCAGCGGTCGCGCTGATAGTCTTTGCGCGAAAAAAGCGTGCCGAGCAAAAGACCAACGCCCTCATCGATCCGCGCTACGGCATCGGAAATGACCGCTTTTATCTGCATTGCGTGGAAACGCTGCTCCCCGTTCCGCTGCGGAATCTTACCTATGTTGTCTGCGTCGGCTGCGATATGCCCTCGCTGGAGCATCGCTGCGGCGAGGCGGAGCGCGAGGAGCTGTTCTGCCGCGCGGCGGAGTATCTCCGGCGCGGCTGCGCCCGCGAAGATTACCTTGCCTGTGTGGGGCGCGGAATGTTCGCCCTGGTGTGCCAACGCAGCAGCCGCGAGGCGGCACAGCAGCGCGCCGAGGGGCTTATCCGCGGGCTGGACGGCTACCTTGCGGGCTTCCGCGCCGAATATGCCGGCGCGTTCCGCGCGGGCATCTGCTCACTGGAGGAAAACCCGGACTACAGCGGCGAGGCCGCGCTCTATAGCGCGCGGCAGGGCTGCGCCTATGCGTTCGGTCACGGTATGCTCTGCGCGTTCGGCAATAAGCGTATGGTCGGTGAAAGCGAGCAGCTCGACCGGCTGCGCCGCCGCACGGCGGAGGCTGTCGCCAAGGGCGAGTTTGAGCCGTACTTCCAATTTGTGGTGGATCGCGGCGGCACGATCATCGGTGCGGAGACCGTATCCCGCTGGCAAAGCCCCGAGGATGGACTGCTGCCGCCGTCCAAGTACATCGACCTGATGATCCGCGCCGGTACGGTCACAGAACATGATCTCTATATGCTCCGCTGCGCCTGTGCACAGCTCCAGTCATGGAGACGCGAGGGGCTGGAGAAGCTCTGCCTGTCCTGTAATTTTACGCGCCAGTCGCTCTCGGACGAGCGGACCTTGCCGCGTGTGCGTGAGATCGCGGAGCAGTATGACTTTTCACATGACTGCCTTATTATCGAGATCACGGAGGATTGCCTTGTGCATGACCGGAGCGCGGCAGCGGAAACGCTCAACGGTCTGATCGCGCTGGGCTTTCATATTGCGTTGGACGATATGGGTGCCGGTTACTCCTCGCTTTCGGATCTGTGTACCTACCGGTT
>OMCT01001715.1_pt1 | contig 12448 bp, 9 predicted proteins | sample 1674301 | NCBI WGS metagenome assembly OMCT01 (sample SAMEA103958158, study PRJEB25191) | human gut metagenome
CAAACTCCGCGTCGGTCATGGCTTCGAGCTTCCGGACGGTCTTATACATCAGCTCTGCGATCTCGCCGTCCATGTCGTTCAGGGTGACTCTCTTCATATCGTCAATCAGCCGCTTCCGGCTGGACGTGTTGAAGCAGCACATCAGGTTGGTTTCTTCCACGGTAAAGTTTTTCATATCAGAGTTCCATATCCTTTCCTTTTGATTTCTGTGGTTTCGGTGTATGGGGCGGCTGGGCTTTCTGCGCGGATTTCAGCTTGTCGCGGATGGATTCACGGGCAGTGGGCTTCTTCGGGATGGTGTCGTAGATGGCAGTCCCGGCATCCTCCACATAGGAGCGGACATACTGGATGCTCTCAGAAAAGCGGATGGGGCGGTTCTTGTCCTCGATATTCGTCAACCGGACTTCATCGGCGGCAAAATCAACCGCGTCGATTCTACACTTGATCCCATCCACATTCAGCGTCGCACCGACAGGAATGTAATCTGCGGCTTTGAGTTCCTTGAAGGTCTCGCCGTCCTTGCTGAGAAAGACATCCACGCCGGACTTCCAGAGCTTGTGAGAACCGGCTACCCATGCGCTTTCACGGAAACCAGTAACCGGCATGGAAGGCTTGCCGCGCACCTTCTTTTCAAGGAGTTTTGTGCCGAGAAGCGGCGCGGCTTTCTTTGCGTCCTTGCCGTACAGCTCAAAATAGCCGTTCTGAGCAAAGCAGACCAGCGCATCCGGATGAGCCTTTTTGACTGCCTCATATTTGCGGAGTTCTGCGACGGGGAGCGGCGAAAGCACCTCTGTCCTATCTGCCTCCGGCAGTCTGTCACGGCGGCTTTTCTGCTTGGTCAACACTTCCACCAGAGCATCCGCATCCTTCGGGAGCGTCCGGTGTGTTTTGACGCCGCCATGCTCACCAACCAGAGCCATTGCTGCATCAAAGCTGCTGCGGCAGGGAGCGTCCAGCATATAGCCGTCCGCAAAAGTAAGACGGTCATGATCTGGCGCGACAGAGTTCTGCGCCACATTCGCCGCCTGTTCGCGGTAATTGACCTCGAACACATCTCCGTACACCTTGCCTTTGCGCACTTCCTTCGGTACGATGACACGGGCAATGCACTCGTCACGGGTCTGCTCGGCATAGAAACGATAGGTGTTGTGATCCCTTGTTCCCTGAATGAAGACCTGATTCTCTCTGAGACAGTGCGTCCCATGCGGGCGGCAGAACCACATCAGCACCTTATCCTCCGGTTCCTTGCTTTCCGCTGCGCAGCGGATGATGCGCTTGTCGATGTCAAAGTCCTCCTTGTAACTGTCTACATGGGAGTCCACCAGCTTTTGCAGCTCCGCGATAATATCCACATTTGTATGTTTCTTCTTCATGGGCATCACTCCAATCCAATGTCGTGAGATTTCTGCTTCGCAGGAGCTTTCTTCTCTGGCTGGGATTTGGCAGCAGCCTTGAGCTGATCTCGGATGGACGGCTTTTCCTGCTTTGTTTCCTGAGCTGCCTCGCGTCCGATGTATTCCAGCGTCGGCATCAGCTCCCGATAGCAGCCCTGTGTCTTTCTTGCGGCGTGACGGCGATGGACTTTGAACATCGGCTCACCGTTGCGGGTGACGGTGCTGCCCTCGATTTTCACCTTGTACTGCGCCATCGTGCGGAATGACTGCTCGGACGAGCGGTAGGTTGACCTCATGCCGTCGTTATGGTAGGCGATCTGCCCCTTGAGCGTGTCCATGACGGCATCCTTGATCTTCTTTTCCTCCGGCGTCAGGCGGTGGAGCTTGGGAGCATCTGCTTTCTCCGGCAAAGGCGCAAAGGGAGACTTGACCTCCATGGTTTTTACCTCAATAGAGGTAATCTCATCGTTTTCCCACGCAACGACTTCCGGATCTCTTTCCTCTGCCTTTTCGGAAGCGACATCCTTTTGCGGTTCAGTCTGATTCCGGAACGCATCGACGAAAAGCGCAGTCAGACCGGGATTGCATTTGTCCACAAGAAAGTGTGAGGCATTCTCCGAACAGACTTCAACATTCTTCGCCCATTCCTTGAGAGGCTGCGGAATCCGTCCGTCAAAATCCTTCTGCTGAATGGTATTTGCGAGAACATATCGGATGCGCTCCGGCGAGAATTGCTCAAGAACACTTTTGACGGCAGCATCCGCATCCAGCCGATTCTCAGCGTAATTGCCGCTGATTGCAGCTTCAATCGCGCTGCGGCATTCCTCATTTGCTGCAAGAGAGGCGTGATATGCTTCCAGCTCACCGGCTTCGTAGGCGTAATTTGCCGTCTCTCGGTAAATGGGGACTTCCTGCATCGGCTCTGCGGGCGCTTCGGCATCTTTCTCTGTGGACTGTGCTTTCTCTGACAGCAGCACCTTGAGCTTGGCGTCAATGCCCTCGATCATCTCAGCCGCCGTCTTGCGGATGGTGTCCAGAGAGCTTTTCAACTCCTTAGTTTCCTTGCCGGATGACCAACCAGCGATGTACCCGAAAGAGTAGTCCGAGGTTTCAATGCCGTACCGCTGGCAGACAGTGTAGGCTACGCTTTCTGCCTCAACCTCTTTGGTATGCCGATCCTTCTTATCTTCGGGAGCGGCTTTCTCGTCCGGCTTGAAGGCATGGAGCTTGGCATGAGCGATCTCGTGAATGGCGGTCTTGACCGTCTGGATTTCGCTCATGCCCTCCTGAATGGCAATGCGACTTTCAACCGGAGAGAAGAATCCCTTCGCGCCGCCCGGAATATCCTCAAAGGAAATGGGGACGGGAGACTCTTGCTTGAGTGCATCGAAGAACGCCTCGTAGTTTTCGACGGTGCCTTTCAGCTCATCAACGATAATGTCTGGAAGCTCTTTGCCGTCCGTCTGAGAAACATCAAAGACGCTCACCACCTTGAAGGCGGGACGCAGAACCTCGACCGTCTCCGTGACAGCATTTCCGTCTGCGCCGATCACCGGTTTTTGCGTCACGGGGTCAATCTTCTCACGCTCTTCCTGCGTCTTGTACGGCGCGGGAGCAAGAATCTTGATGCCCTTTTCGCCCTTCATGACCTGACGGTCAAAGTTACGCTGCCACGAGGTATAACCGGCAACATAGGTTGCCTCCGGCTTCTGCATCGCAATGAGCAGCGTGTTGTTGAAGGAATAGTTGTAGAACTTGGACATCGTGCGGAGGTATTCCTTGAAACGCTCCGATTCAAACAATTCCTTGATACCCTGTTCCAGCTTGTCCGTAATTTCTCGGACTTGCTGGGCATTTTTGTTTTCAGCCATTTACGACCTCCTTATCCTTGATTTTGGTTAGAAAAAAGCCCCGGCTGAGGATTGCTCATCAAACGAGCCTTGATCTCAGACGGGGTTTCTTTTCGCGTCAACCGACGATGGAAAACATTTTCTTCATGCTCCCATTCAATAATCCGGTCAAACATTTTCGGGTGATGAGTAATCATGTGGCGCAGCTCGGCATCGCTGGCATTAGGGCAGAACCAGCATCCGTTTCTCCGGCAGTGACCATAAATCGGAGAAAGCAGACCATGCTCTTCACAAAGTTTTCGCGCGTCAGCCTCGGTGTACCCATACTTGGCGAGAAGACTAACTTTGTTTGTACCGTCCAGCCGCGCAAGGCGTTTCGGCTCATCGGTGGCAATTCCAATATAGCTGACGGCATCAGGAGACAGAGACTTGTTGTACTTCCTCATGGGATTGGTTTTACACTCTCGGTTCGCAGCGCACATTCCAGCCCACGCAAAGCCTCGCTTTTCTCCCTCATGAGGTCCACGGACGATAATGTGATGAAAGATGTCATCATAGGTTTTCGGACCGTGAAGGATCGTGAATTTAACACCAAGTTCCTTTTCGCAGAACGGCTTGAGCCTGTCATAGATGAAGTCTCGATGTTCCGGGACTTCTCCGGTAGTGTTCTGGTCGAACATCACCTCGCTGAACACAACTTCATCCAGCGGATCGCCATACTGTGCAGCCAGTAGGATTGTTGCTACGCTGTCTTTGCCGCCACTGCAAGCGGCAATGTGCATCGGACGGTTCATCGGTCAAACTCCATCTTGAAGCTGACATACTTGCCGCCGGTATCATCCAGCCGGATGACAGCATCGTAGAGCTGCGGCTTTTTAGGCGTATAGAGTCCGGTCACTCTGCACCATCCCTTATCCAGTAGCTCTTTTGCAATCTTCTTTGTCAGCTTCTTTTTCTTGGAAGAGAAGAACTTGTTGTCTTCCCACAGACAGAAAGAACACGACTTGCTGGAACAATAGTAGTTGCCTTTGCCGACATAGACCGGAGATCCGCAGCGGGGACACTTGCCGATAACCTCTTTACCGCTTTCAAAACGGTTTGCCTCTGCGTCCGAGAGGAAAGGATAGGCTTTGATAAGAGATGTGGTCATATCCACGATTCCGGCAAGGAATTTATCTGCGTCTGCCTTGCCGCGCTCAATCTGCATGAGCGTGTTTTCCCATTCGGCGGTCATGGTAGGCGATGTGATCTGCTCCGGCAGGACAGCCACGAGATTGATACCGTCCTTTGTCGGTATGAGAGACTTTCCTTTACGCTCGACAAAACCGGAACGGACCAGCTTTTCGATGATCCCGGCGCGGGTGGCAGGAGTACCAAGCCCTTTCTTTTCGGTGTCATCCTCAAAGTCTTCGTTTCCGGCAGTCTCCATAGCCGACAGGAGTGTATCTTCTGTAAAGGCTTTGGGCGGGGTTGTGAAGTGTTCCGTCACGCTGGCAGATACAGACTGGATTATGTCGTTTTCTTTGAAGCTGGGAATGGCTTTCCCATCATCAGCCGCTTCCTTGTCTTTGAGGGAGTTCTTGAAGCGCTGCTCAATGGCTTTCCAGCCGTCCTGAACAACTGTCTTGCCCTTGGCTTTGAACGCATACCCCTCACAGGAGAGCGTCACGGATGTTTCGTCATAGATGTGCTTTTCTCCGGTGGCGCACAGAAGACGCATAGAAACAAGGCGAATGACCTTCTGCTCGGATTCCGGCAGCTCGGAGATGTTCTGCTTTTCAAGCTGGACGGTGGGAATAATGGCATGGTGGTCAGTAACCTTAGCGTTATTGGTGATCCGCTTGATGTCAGGCGTATGCGTCAAGCCGCTAAAAATCGACACTTTCCGACAGACCATCTCAATCACCTGACGGGCAGTAGCCTCCATGTCATCGGTGATGAACTGACTGTCCGTGCGCGGATAGGTCAGGAGCTTTTTTTCGTAGAGCGTCTGGACGAGATCGAGCGTCTGCTGGGCAGTGAAGCCGTAATAGCGGTTTGCCTCGCGCTGCAAGGTGGTCAGGTCGTAGAGCCTCGGAGGATTGACCGTCTTAGTCTCCTTTTTGAGAGAAGAAACGACGGCTTGTTTTTTATCGCAAGCCGTCGCAATCGCATTCGCTTCATCTTCGGTTTTGATCTTCTCCATATCAGCCGTCAGACCGTCAGCATGAATATGGGCATTGAAGTATTTCTCTTTCTTGAATGTGCTGATCTTGCCGTCACGATCAACAAGCATGGCAAGCGTTGGTGTCTGCACTCGACCAACTACCAGCTTCTTGTTGTAAAGAGTGGTAAACAGCCGTGTGCCGTTTATGCCGACAATCCAGTCAGCCTTGGAACGGCTCAGAGCCGCTTCATATAGACGGTCATATTCTTTGCTGTCTTTCAGGTGATTGAAGCCCTCTCGGATAGCAGCGTCCTCAAGAGAGCTGATCCACAGCCGCTTGAACGGCTTTGTGCATCCGGCTTTGTTGTAGACAAGCCGAAAAATCAGCTCGCCCTCGCGTCCGGCATCCGTTGCACAGACAAGCTCGGTGACGCGCTTGTCTGTCATAAGATCACGCAGGATTCTGAACTGTTGCGCCTTGTCCTTTGGGACCTCAAAACACCACTGCTCCGGGACAATGGGCAGATCGTCATATCTCCACTTGGCATAGCGTTCATCGTAGGAGCTTGCATCCGCAAGCCCCACCAGATGACCGACGCACCATGAGACAATGTAGTTGTTTCCTTCCGTGTAGCCGTCCTTACGGGATGTTGCTCCCAACACCTTTCCAATAGACTGAGCTACACTCGGCTTTTCAGCGATCACTAAAATCAATCGTCTCCCTCCGTTTCCTCATCATCGGCAATTTCAGGCTCTCTGTCTTCGTTGATATAAGGCTCTTCCTCATAACCCTCATCATCAAAGAAGTCCATATCATCATCCTTCTGCTTTTTGCCCTTGATGAACTTGAAGTAGTAATAAGCCGCACCGCCGATACCGGCAATGGCAACAATGGCAATGATCATGCCCATATTGGAAGACTGCTTCGGCTCTTCTCTGACGGGAGGCTCATCTTCTGTAGGCGTTTCAGGGACAGGCTCGGTGCCGGTACATTCACTCATGTTGGTCTTGCAGACAGCGCAATCGGTATTCACATCACCGACTACGCATTTGTCATCGCAAATACAGGTTTTCAGCTCGTTCGCTTCCTCATCATCCAGAAGGGCGAAGAGGTCACGGTCATCCACGACATTCAGGAAATAGGTTTTATACTGTTCCTCTTCCTCATTGATGGGCGCATCGTAGTCAATGACAATGTAGAAAGTGTTGCCGTTTTTGGTTTGGACGGTAATGAACTGCTTGTTCGTTGCCTTATCATAGAGCAGATCACGGGTGTAGGCGTTGCCCTCATCGTCGATAGGCTCTCCGTCAGAAGGCTTCTCGATGGAAGCGGTAGGCTCAGGCTGAGGCGTTTCCTCCGGCTGTGTTGCCTCGGTAACAGGCAAGTTCTGGTCGGTGTCATCCGCGTAGGCAAATGCCGTCATAGAAAAGCTGCCCACCAGCAAAATGCAGACGGTCAGCATAGTGATCAGGCGAAATCCTCTTTTCTTACTCATCAGCAGATACCTCCGTAGTGTCTTCGTTCTTGGTGGACTTACCGTCCTTCATGGTGGAAAGGAAAGCCATGATCTGATCCTTGTCCATGACCATTGCACGGACAGTGTTCACGATCTCAAGGTTTTCCAGCTCCGTCTTCTTGTCATACAGCTCTTTAAGCTGCTCCTGAAGGTCCTCAACCTTCTTTTCAGTCTTTGCGATGTCCGCACAGACCTTCTGATACTTGGGATTCATAGAAAAATCTCCTTTCGTTTAATAGTTGGGTCTTCCAAAGGCATAGAAATGAGACTGCCAATAAGAAGAGTTGATGGATGTGTACTGGATGGGATCGCCGCAGTGCAGCATGACTCCATCACCCACATAAATGCCGACATGAGAAACGCCCGGTGTGTCATAGGTTCCCTGAAAGAAGATGAGATCACCCGGCTGCACATTCGCCTTTGAAACCGGTGTGCAGACATTGTAAAGCCCTTGCGCACCGAGCCGTCCGGTATTGACAAGTCCGCTGTTTGTCAGCACATAGGAGACAAAACCGGAGCAGTCAAAGGATGTGTCGGGATTGGAGCCGCCCCAGACATAGGGATAATTCAGATATTTCTCAGCCTCTTCGATAAGTGTTGCAAACTTGGCATCGGAGAGATATGCCGGATTGACGGTGTACTCATCCGGCGGATTTGTGATGTACTTGCCCACATAATCGGAATTGGGAAACAGATCCTCTCGGTTGCCAAGTCCCGACATATAGGTTGCGTACATGGAAAGCTCATCCTGAGACATGATGTAGACCGGAACATGGGAAAGATTGAAGTTTTCCAGCGTCACATAGCAGATATAGTAGTCATAAGGAACACGGTAGGTTTCCGTATGGGTATTGCCGTCTGCATCCGTCCATGTGTCGGTTTCTGTCCGGTATCGGGTTTCGACGATGACCTCTTCGGTAAGGATATACTGTTTATCGAACAGCATTTGAAGTGTCCCCTGTACCTCGTCCAGCGTGAACTCGCCCTCGTGAAGAGCAGAGAGGATGGAGATCAGAACATAGGGATCATGCTCGATGTCATCCAGATCGAAGTGATACTCGTCATAGTCGTGAGTGCTTTCGTAGGTGTCGAGCTTGCGCTGCAACTCTGCCTCCATGCGGCAATACTGTTCCTCCGCACCCAACATCGCATCATCCTCACTGAGATAGGACGAAGCAATCACGGATGAAGTAGTAGAACTGAACATCGCTGTGCATGAGCTGACACCGGCAGCAAGCAGTACAAGGATCATCACGCCTAAACCGATCCAGACAAAGACCTTCTTGTTTTCTGTGAAGAACTCCTTGATCTTATCCGCTGCTTTCTCCGAAAACTTCTTGCCGGTGTTCTTGGTGGCAGCATTGGAGGCGGTCTGAGAACCGGCTTTTCGAGCCGCAGCATATTCCTTCTTGATGTTCTGCTTCTGATAATGCTTGTTCATGTTGCGCTGATTTTTCATCTCAGGATGTTCCTGCTGGGTTTTCTCATAGTGTAGCTTTGCGTCGGCAACCTGAGCCTCGTGTTCCAGTTTGGACACCTTCTCGTAAGGCTTATTAGCGCTTTTCTGCTGATGATGGCTGTAATGCCTTATTGCCGCTTCTGCCACAATTTCGGAACGGTGCGCCGCCTCAACCGCTGAGTTTTCCTGCTCAACCTCATGGATTTTGCCGTGAATGCCGGAGGCAAGCGTATCACCGACCTTGCGGACGGTTTTATCTGTCTCAAACTTCAACTTGCTTTGTCCCTTGGGCTTTTTCAGTTCATCTTCAAAGGACAAACGGGTTGTGGCTTTGCCTTTTTCCTCATCGAAGACACGCTCTTTTTTGAGAACTTTATGCGTAGGCAGCTTCTCACGGGCGGCATCTAAACGCTCGTGTGCCTTTTCTGCTTTGCGCTCCAATTTCTGAACTCTTGGAGAAGACGGCTCTGCATCCGTCTTTGGGGCATTTGTAGCGGTTTCAGCCGCTTTGGACAGCACATCATCGGCATCTGCATTTTGAACTGCCGCCGTTTTCCTGAGCTTGTGGGTGACAACCGTTTCGGCAATTACCGCACCGGTATGGGAAGTGCTGCTGTGTGGCTCTGAAAAAGGCGGCTTTAGCGGTGTTTCTGACACTGGCATAGTTTCGTGTGCGTTCTGGGGTGGATTTTCTGGCTTTTTCTCTTCTGAGACAGGCGTTTCGGAAGTCGGCTGAGTGCCGGTATCATCCTTATGTTCCTCACGAAACTGACGCTGTTGTCGGCGCATTTGCACCTTTTTCTGCTCTTCCGCAGAAAGCCCACCGGAAAGCTCAGGCTCTTCAATGGGCTTCACAAGCTCGGCATCTTTCAATCGCCCGGAAATACTTTTGCTTGTGCCTTCGGTCAGATTTTCTTCTACCGCGCCGTCGCGGGTCATCTTCATAACCACCTTGTCACGGGCTTTTAGCTCCGGTTCCTTCGGCATCAAATCTCACCTCCGATCCGCTGATAGGCAAGCTCGGCAAACTCAGGATTCAGCTCAATCCCGACATAGTGCCGCCCCATGTTCTTTGCGACCATTGCCGTTGTCCCGCTGCCTAAGAACGGATCAAGGACAATGCCGTCTTCGGGACATCCGGCAAGCAGACAGGTTTCAACCAGCTTCGGAGGGTAAGCGGCATAATGACCACCCTTGAACGGAACGGTATTGATCGTCCACACATCTCGTTTATTCCTCAGCGGATTGATCTCGGCATCTGTGATCTCGCCATGCCCACGGGGGCGGTTGATGGTTTGCACATGAGCCTGACCGGGAATTGCTTTCCCGAACTTGTTGCCGCCCTTCATGCCGCGCTTGAGTCGTTCAGCAGTAGCCGGTGCAATCGGCTCAGAGATTGCCTTGTAGTCAAAATGATATTTCCGAGACTTAGAGAACAGAAAGATATGCTCATAACAACGGGCACAGCGATCTTTCACGCTTTCAGGCATTGGGTTTTCCTTCATCCAGATGATGTCGTTTCTCAGATACCAGCCGGAGTCACGGAGGGAAAATGCCAGCATCCACGGAATGCCAATCATGTCTTTGGGCTTGCAGCCCTCAACCTTGTGGTTGAGAGCTACCGCCTGACCGTTTCTGCCGTTGGGGTTCTTCGGGTCAACATAGCCGCCCTGATTGCTTTTTCCGGCATAGGTGTCCGAGATGTTCAGCCAGAGCGTACCGTCAGGACGCAGAACGCGCCTGACTTCGGTAAAAACTTCGGTCAGGCGCGAGATGTATTCTTTGGGCGTTGTCTCTCTGCCAATCTGCCCATCCATGCCATAATCACGCAAGGCGTAATATGGAGGGGATGTCACGCAGCAGTGGACGCTCTCATCTGGCAGCGTCTTCAGGACTTCGAGACAGTCACCGGTATAAATGGTGTCGAGTTGTATAGCTATTTACCTCCTATCTTTAGAAGTTGTTGGAGCAGATTGATTAGTCGGAGAAATACTCATCCGGCTCGTAATCGTCCTCATCCTCTTCGTCTACACGGTCTGCCCAGCGGTCGAAGATTTCTTCGGCTTCCTTAGCAGCCTCACGGTAGAGGCTCAGGCGGTTCTTCTCGTAGGCTGCAAAGGCAGGAACAAACTTGCCGAACTCACAGATTGCCTTCGCATCCTGTGTGCGCATATCCGCAACACACCGGATGATTTCAGACATCGTGAGCAGATCGTCGATCATCAGATCATACTCTTCCTTGGGGAGGGAGACGCTTTCAGCATCCTCGGTATCAGCGAAGGGAGTGTCCTCGTCACACTGAGCGCACTTGGCGACATCTACCACAAAGGGCAGCGCCAGCATATCCACAGATACCTTGGTCATAATCCGGCGCGTTTCCTTGACCTTTTCGTCAATAGCCTCTCTCACATGGAGGTAAGCGCGGTGATGCTTCTTGAGGTCACTCTCCTGACGGATCAAATCGGTCAGTTCCCACAGAGCCTTGAAGAGCGCAGTGGTGTTCTCTGCGTACTCGATAGCGGCTGCGTAAGGCATGGTAATCATCTTGTTGTTCATATTCAAATCTCCTTAATTCTGTAAAGTTTCTTCGGGTTTGGTGGTCATGATGCGATATAGCATCGTATTTTTCGGGAAGTTGTCCTTAAACGGGACAATGGTAGATCCGTAGAAGATCAAGCCTTCACCGGCGTTGGAATTGGTGATGTAGTTCTGCTGGCTGGGGGAGATATTCAATGCGGAGCTGAGAATCTTTCTGTCACCGGAAGCCTGATTCAGAAGATACACAAAATCAGAGTTCTCGAAGATGTTCTCGACTTCACGGGAAGCCAAAAGGTCTTTCACATTCTGGGTAATTCCGGTGGGGATGCCGCCCCATTTTCTGAATCTCTTCCAGATTTCCACACTGTACGCCGCAGTCTGCTCTTCTTTCAACAGAAGATGAAACTCGTCCATGTAGTACCTTGTGGACTTGTGCTGGGCGCGGTTGATGGTTACGCGGTTCCACACCTGATCCTGCACAATGAGCATTCCGAGCTTTTTAAGCTGCTTGCCCAGCTCCTTGATGTCATAGCAGACAAAACGGTTGTTGACATCCACATTGGTTCTGTGATTGAAGACATTCAAACTGCCGTGGACATAGATTTCCAGAGCTGTTGCGATGCGCTGCGCCTCCGATTCTTTCTGGTCGCGGAGAATGTTGTAGAGGTCTTCCAGAATGGGCATCTTCTCCGGCACGGGATCGGAGAGATAGTCCTGATAGACCATGCGGACGCTTCGGTCAATGATGGTTTTCTCAACCGGCTGCAAGCCATCCTTGCCGCCTACAATCAACTCGCACATCGAAAGAATGAAGTCGGATTTCAGCGTCAGCGGGTTTTCCTCTTCGGAATAGTTGACATTGATGTCCAGTGGATTGATGTAGTCCGTGCTGATCGGAGAAATACGGATAACCTGACCGCCGAGCTTCTGCACCAGCGGATAATACTCGGCTTCGGGGTCGCAAACGATGATGTCATCCTCTGTGATGAGGAAGGCATTCGTCATCTCTCTTTTTGCCGAGAAGGACTTACCGCTGCCGGGAGTTCCGAGGATCAGCCCGTTGGGATTTTTCAGCCGCTTTCTATCCACCATGATCATGTTGTTGGAAAGCGCATTAAGTCCGTAGTACAGAGCTTCGCCGCCCTGAAACAATTCCTGCGTGGTGAAAGGAACAAAGATCGCCGTAGAAGAGGTAGTCAGCCCACGCTCAATCTCAATCTGGTTCAGACCGATGGGCAGAGAAGACATCAGCCCTTCTTCCTGCTGAAAGTCCAGCCGCTTGAGTGCGCAGTTGTATTTCTGAGCGATGGATGCAGTCTGAAAGATGGCACTTTCGAGCTTCTGACGGGTAGTAGCCGTGTTCATCAGGATGATGGTCACAAGGAACATTCGCTCATTTCTCGTTTGGAGATCCTGCAACAGACGCTTGGCTTCACCGCCGTAGGTTGCCAGATCGGAGGGGATGATTTCCATATCGTAGCCGGAACGAACTGCCTTTTTCTGCTCTTCGATCTTCATCTTGTCGAGGTCGGTGATCTTCGACT
>OMCT01001717.1_pt1 | contig 12432 bp, 8 predicted proteins | sample 1674301 | NCBI WGS metagenome assembly OMCT01 (sample SAMEA103958158, study PRJEB25191) | human gut metagenome
TGTGGATAAAGGTTACGTTGACGCTCCTGTAGAGGAGGGTTTGAATCTGGTGGAAGAGATTGCCAAACTGAAGAAAGAGAAGAATGCAGTCATCCTGGCGCACTACTATCAGCGCGACGAGGTGCAGGCTATAGCCGATTTCATCGGCGACAGTCTGGCGTTGGCACAGAAGGCTGCACAGACGGATGCCGACGTGATTGTCAGCTGCGGAGTGAACTTCATGGGCGAGACGGCGAAAATTCTGTCACCGCGGAAGAAGGTGCTTGTGCCCGATCTCAATGCCGGATGTTCGCTTGCCGACAGTTGCAAGTCCGCCGACTTGCAGCGGTTCATCGACGAGAATCCCGGCCACATCGTTATAAGTTATGCCAACACGACGGCAGAGGTGAAGGCGCTGACCGACGTGGTTGTCACATCATCCAACGCATGCCAGATAGTGGAGAGTTTCCCGAAAGATCAGAAAATGATTTTCGGACCAGACCGCAACCTCGGCAATTATATCAACAGTCTTACAGGACGTCAGATGAAACTGTGGGACGGAGCGTGCATGGTGCATGAGAAATTCTCACTTGAGAAACTCATAGGATTGAAGAAGCAATATCCTGAAGCGAAAGTGCTGGCGCATCCTGAATGCAAGAAGAGTCTGCTTGTTCTTGCCGACAAGGTGGGCTCGACAAAAGGCTTGCTCGACTATGCTGTAAAGTCAGACGCCCGTCAGTTTATTGTAGTGACGGAGTCGGGCATACTTTACGAGATGAAGAAGGCTTGTCCGGACAAGGAATTCATTCCTGCTCCTCCCGACGACAGCACATGTGCGTGCAACGAGTGCTTCTATATGCGTCTAAACACACTTGAGAAAATCTACAACTGCCTTAAATACGAGGCTCCGGAAATAAAGATAAGCGAGGATCTTTGCGAGCGCGCAGTGCGTCCGATAAACAAGATGCTCGACATTTCTAAACAACTTGGTTTGATAAAATAAGAAAAGAAATATGGAATATAATCACAAAGAAATAGAGAAACGCTGGCAACAGTATTGGAAAGACAACAACATTTATAAAACCGACATCGATGCAAAGCGTCCGAAGTTCTACGTCCTCGACATGTTTCCTTATCCTTCGGGTGCGGGACTTCACGTAGGACATCCGCTCGGTTACATTGCGTCCGACATATTCTCACGCTACAAGCGTCTGCAGGGATTCAATGTGCTTCATCCAATGGGCTACGACGCATATGGTTTGCCTGCCGAGCAATATGCCATTCAGACTGGTCAGCATCCTGAGGTGACAACCGTAAACAACATCAACCGTTACCGCGAGCAGCTGAACAAGATTGGTTTCTGCTACGATTGGAGCCGCGAGCTCAAGACGTGCGATCCGCAATATTACAAATGGACACAGTGGGCATTTGTAAAAATGTTCAAGAGTTACTACGACTTGAAGACAAACAAGTCTGAGTGCATCGACAAACTTATAGATGCGTTCAAGCAGAACGGCACGGAAGGCGTGGAGGCTGCATGCGGCGAGGAAATGCACTTCACGGCTGCCGAATGGAACGCAATGAGCGAAAAGGAGCAGAGCGACGTGCTGATGAACTACCGTATTGCTTATCGTGGCAAGACAATGGTCAATTGGTGTGCGAAACTCGGCACAGTGCTTGCCAACGACGAGGTGAGCGAGGGTGTGTCTATTCGTGGAGGCTACCCTGTAGAGCAGAAGGTGATGAACCAATGGTGTCTGCGTGTGTCGGCTTATGCACAACGTCTTCTCGACGGTCTTGACACCATCGACTGGACCGACTCTCTTAAAGAAACACAGCGCAACTGGATTGGACGTTCGGAGGGTGCTGAAATGAATTTCAAGGTGGTGGGACAAGATCTCAATCTTGAAATCTTCACAACCCGTGCCGATACAATCTTTGGTGTGACATTCATGGTGCTCGCACCGGAAAGCGAATATGTTGAAAAACTCGTTACTGCCGAACAGCGTGAAGCAGTAGATAAATATTTGGCTGAAATAAAGCATAAGACAGAGCGTGAGCGTCTGATTGACAAGCAGGTTAGCGGTGTGTTCTCAGGATCGTATGCCGTGAATCCGCTTACAGGCAAGGAAATACCTGTGTGGATAAGCGACTATGTTCTTGCAGGCTACGGCACGGGCGCAATCATGGCAGTGCCAGCCCACGACAGCCGCGACTATGCTTTCGCTCGTCATTTCAATCTGCCCATAGTGCCTCTTATTGAGGGATGCGACGTGTCGGAACAAAGTTTTGACGCAAAAGAGGGCAAAATGATAAATTCTGAGGGTGCGGAGTTGAATCTCAACGGAATGGAAGTGAAAGAAGCCATTGCCGCGACAAAGAAGTTTATCAAAGAAAAAGGCATAGGCAAGGTAAAAGTGAACTATCGTCTGCGCGATGCTATCTTCAGTCGTCAGCGCTATTGGGGCGAGCCGTTCCCTGTATACTACAAAGACGGCATTCCTCATGTGCTCGATGAGGACCAGTTGCCTCTTGAACTGCCCGAAGTTGACAAATTCCTGCCTACGGAGACTGGCGAGCCTCCATTGGGACGTGCCAAAAACTGGCACACAGCCGAAGGCTATCCTTACGAACTTTGCACAATGCCTGGTTTCGCTGGCTCGTCGGCATATTATCTGCGCTATATGGATCCGCGCAACAACAATGCTCTTGTGTCTAAAGAGGCAGACGAGTATTGGCGCAACGTTGACCTTTACATCGGCGGTACGGAGCATGCCACAGGTCACTTGATTTATAGCCGTTTCTGGAACAAATTCTTGTTTGACAACGGTGTTGTATGCGAGGAAGAACCGTTCAAGAAACTCATAAATCAGGGTATGATTCAGGGACGCTCCAACTTTGTTTACCGCATAAAGGATACCAACACATTCGTTTCATACGGATTGAAGAAGGACTACGACACAACACCTATCCACGTTGATGTCAACATCGTTAGCAACGACGTGCTCGATATTGAGAAATTCAAGGCGTGGCGTCCGGAGTTTGCCGACGCACAGTTTGTGCTTGAGGATGGCAAATATGTTTGTGGATATGCCGTTGAGAAGATGTCAAAGTCAATGTTCAATGTTGTGAATCCAGACGATATTGTAGAAACTTATGGTGCCGACACATTGCGTCTTTACGAAATGTTCCTCGGTCCGTTGGAGCAGAGCAAGCCGTGGGACACCAACGGTATCGACGGTGTGAACCGCTTCTTGAAGAAATTGTGGAACTTGTTCTACAAAGGCGACACTTTGCTCGTCGACGATGAAAAAGCTTCGGCAGAGGCGCTCAAATCGCTTCATAAACTGATAAAGAAAGTGACATGGGACATTGAGCATTTCTCTTACAACACATCGGTCAGCGCGTTTATGATTTGCGTAAACGAGCTTGCTGCGGCTAAGTGTCATTCGCGCGAGGTGCTTGGCGAACTTGTGGTGCTTCTCGCACCGTTCGCTCCTCACATTGCAGAGGAATTGTGGCATGCTGTAGGCAACGACTCTACGGTGTGCGACGCAGCTTGGCCAAAATTCAACGAGGCATATCTTGTTGAGGCAAACGTGAACTATGCTGTGTCGTTCAACGGAAAGGCACGTTTCAACATTCAAGTGGCAAACGGCACCGACAAGGCTGAAGTTGAGCGTCTGGCTCTTGAAAATGAGAATGCCGCACGCTGGCTTGAAGGCAAAACTGTGGTGAAAGTGATAGTTGTGCCAAACAAGATTGTCAACATCGTTGTGAAATAAAGCGTGTAAAACAACGTTTAAATAAATAGAACAGCTGAATTATTAGAAAGATATGAAGAATATTGTATTCGCTACAAATAATAAAAACAAGCTTCAGGAAATCAGGGCTATTGCAGGAGGAGAGTACAATATTCTCAGTCTTTCTGAAATAGGTTGTCACGACGATATTCCGGAAACGGCGGCTACAATCGAAGGCAACGCCATGCTTAAAGCGCGTTGGGTGAAGGACAAATACGGATACGACTGCTTTGCCGACGACACCGGTTTGGAGGTGACGGCGCTTGACGGACGTCCGGGTGTCTACTCCGCACGTTATGCAGGCGAGGACTGCAATTCGGAGCGCAACATAGACAAGCTGCTCGGTGAATTGGCTGGAAAGACCGACCGCACAGCGCGTTTCCGCACGGTGATAGCACTTATTGAAGGCAGTGAAAGCATTGAATTTGAGGGAAAAATAGAGGGAACAATTGCCACAGAGCGTCATGGAGAAGGTGGATTCGGATACGACAAAGTGTTTCTGCCGGAAGGCAGCGACCGCACTTTCGCAGAAATGGAGTCGGCAGAAAAAAATGCCATCAGCCATCGCGCAAGGGCTACAAAAAAACTTATAGACTATTTAAAAAAGACACTATGATAAAGAGAATATGTTTGGCAGTTGCATTACTGATTGTGATGGCTGTTGTGCCGGCGAAGTCCCAGCAAGTGGGCAGTTGGAGCATTTATCCCGTATTTTCGGGCAACAACAACAATTCGCTTGTCGACACCGACAACAAGGTGTTCTATCTCGCCGACGGTTGGTTGTATTCCTACGACAAAGATAACGATGAATCGGTGTTTTATACGAAAATGAACGGAATGTCGGACACTGACATTTCGGGCATATACTATAACTACGACAAGAAATTTTTGCTTGTGGCATACAGCAACTCAAACATCGACATTGTGCGCGAAAACGGACGTGTTGACAATGTGCCTGACCTCAAAAGCGTTATTCTCACAGTGTCGAAAGCAATCAACAGCGTGGATTTCAGCGGCGATTATGCATACATTGCCACTGATTTCGGATATATGGTCGTAGACTGCAACAAATGTGTGGTAAAAGAGTCGTTCAACTATGGAAAGGCTTTCAAATCGATTGTAGTGACCGACAAAAACATATTTGCCACGTTCGACAAAAAAATCTATGTGTCGTCGGTTGGTGAGAGTCATTATGAATTGAGCAGTTTCAAGGAAACCAATATCAAGCAGGAAATGCAGTTGCGGAAAATAGACAACAGAAGTATGTTGACCACGACTGGTTGGTTTTATTATATAAAAATAGGAGAGGATCCTACCAACCTTGCAATGTCGGTTATAGAGAAGTCGGCGCCGTCAAACGTGTCGATGTCGGGCAGCAATATGGTGGCTTCGTATAAGGAAAAATATATAGTTGTAAGCCCGGATGGAACGTCGCAGACAGTGGCGATGCCTTCGGAAATCGACGGTAGCCATCTGTCAACAATCGATGGCAAAGGATTGTGGAATCTTGACAGCAACGGATTGAAGGAGTTTTCAATCTCCGACGGCTCTGTCACCATTCTTCACGACACTTATCGCCCAAACACCTCTACCGTCAGCGAGCCTTACTACCTCACTTATCAAAACGGCACGCTGTATTCAATGAATTCGGGTACAAACTACAAGGATGCTACCAATAGAATGAAAATAGCATTTTGTGAAATGAAAAATGGTGAATGGAAAGATGTGTCGCCTGTAAATCCTACATTCAACAATAATGTAAGCATATCAAAAAATGCATTGATGGGTCCATACAGTCCTCAGATAGATCCAAACAATAAGAATAGAATTTGGTTTGGTTCTTATTTTGAGGGGTTGTATTGCGTTGAAGATGGCAAACAGATTCAAAAGGTTGATCAAACAAACTCTCCTTTATTTCTTAATTATGTTTGTTGCGTAAGCGACTTGAAATTTGACAAAGAGGGAAATCTGTGGTTTTCTTTCTATAATTTCAATAAGACAACATACGCACCTTTGTATATTTTACCAAAGGACAAACTTTATAAAGAAAATCTGACTGCCGACGATTTTATATCTATTGATTTAGGCAATTTTGCCACAACGTATGGCAGCCAGTTATGCATTTCTAAAGATGGCAGATACGTGTTGTTGGCATCAAATATGTGGAAATCAAAACTGGCTATAATTGACACCAATGGTACATTGACTGATATTTCAGATGATAGGGTTGCAATTGTAACAACCTACAATGATCAGGACGGAAAAAATTTTGATATAGGTTATATACATTCCATTAAGGAAGAAAACAACAAATACTGGCTCGGCACCAACACAGGAGTCGGCTTGATAAACAATATTAAAGCGGCTTTTTCTGGAAATGTGGTTGTGAATAGAGTTAAAGTGCCTCGTAACGATGGTACAAATCTTGCCGACTACTTGCTTGATGGCGTATCGGTTAATGACATAGCCATTGATGGAGCAAATAGAAAATGGTTTGGATCCTCTACATCGGGATTATATTTGACCAGTAGCGACGGCAGTGAGATATTGGAGCATTTTTCTACGGAAAACAGTCCGTTGACAAGTGATGAGATAACATCTGTTGCATGTAGCACAGATGATAATCGTGTGTTTATAGGAACAAAGAAAGGTACATTTGTCTATGAAAGTGACGCTGCGCCGTCTCAAGATGACTACAGTGATGTCTATGCTTATCCTAATCCAGTGCGTCCTGACTATAGCGGACATATCACAGTGGCAGGACTTATGGACAATTCTCTCGTGAAGATTACAGACTCTATGGGCAACCTTGTTTATTCAGGACGCTCCACAGGAGGTATGTTTGTATGGGATGGACTTAACAGCGAAGGTTCACGCGTGAACACAGGTGTTTACTATGTATTTGCATCGCAGAACGAAAACGATAAATCGAGCGGTTGTGTCACTAAAATTTTAGTGGTAAAATAATATATGATTAGTTTATACGAGAGTAAAGGAAGAAAAGAGTGGGTTGATTTAGGAAAAGGAATAAGCATTCTTTTAGTGGTGCTGTTTCATTGCGAAGAATATCTTCCTATTGTTGACACTGGCACAAAAGAGATATTTTCTTTTTTCAGAATGCCTTTTTTCTTCTTTTTGTCTGGATATGTCTTTACTTCTGATTATAGAGAATTTTCTTTTGGAAAAAAATTGAAACAAATATTCCGTGGCATTGTTTGGACATACTTAATCATATCAACCATAATAGTTGTTCCCAAATATTTGTCAAACAGTGAGCCTGTTATATATGGCTTTAAGTCGATACTTTTAGGTTGGGCAACATGGTTTGTTGTATCTCTCGGTGTGGCTCAATTGATATTTGCCTCAGTTCTTAACGCCACAAAGAATCTAAAATATATCGGACTATTTTTATTTTTAAGTGTAGGTATTGGCATTTTTATAAAAAGCATTACTTCAGAAACATTGCCTTATCAGCTGGATAAAGTTTTTTTTGTTGTGTTTTTCTTCGGAATGGGATTCTTTTACAGAATTTATGAAGATAAGTTCAAAAATTTTATCAGTTGGAGGAATTTGATAGTGTCGGTCTTTTTGTACGGATCGCTTATGATGGTTGAATCGTTGTTTTTTAAACATTCAACAACAAATGTGTTTTGGGGACAGGAATTAAATAATTTTCCAATGTTTATGATATATACAATTTGCGGCATAATAATGATGTTGTTGTTAGTCAACAAGTTGTATGTCAAACACTTGAATTTGATTTGCTATATAGGAGCAAACAGTTTGCTATTCTATTATCTGAATGGTGGTGTAATTAAATTTTGGAGATTTTTCTATGAAAAATTAGTATCATATTTTCCTATAAACAATATTATAGGCTTTGTGTCTGTTTTCATATTTGTGGCTGCAACACTGTTCTTGATAGTGTATTTAGTGAAAAAACATTGTCCTATTTTAGTTGGAGATAAAAAAGCATTCAATCATTATTTTCCAAAGTTCAATTGGTAGTAGTATATTTGCATAACAAATAAGAAATATATGGAATCAAACAATAAGGGTAAAAGTATAAAGGAGCGGATATTATCGGCAAAAAGGTCACAGAAAATACGTTTTGCTATTGTCTCAGTGCTGTTTTTCGCATTTTTGACATGGCTTGGCAACTGGTGGTTTCTGCTGGTTTATCCCGTTTTGGTCGACATCTATCTGACGCGCTACGTGCGTTGGGACTGGTGGCGCACGTCGAAATCGTCGGTGGTGCGCACAGTGATGAGCTGGATAGACGCTATTGTCTATGCCCTTGTGCTTGTATATATAATTTTCACATTCATTGGACAGAACTACAAGATTCCGTCTTCTTCATTGGAGAAAACGCTTCTTGTGGGCGACTATTTGTGGGTCAACAAGATGTGCTACGGGCCGCGTGTGCCTATCACTCCAATCCACTTTCCGCTTTGTCAGAACACATTTCCTATAATCAATACAAAGAGCTATCTCGAACATCCGGAAAACGAATACCGTCGTCTGAAAGGATTCCGTAAGGTGGAGCGCAACGACATCGTAGTGTTCAACTTTCCGGCTGGCGACACTATTGCCTACAATGTGCAGAATCCGGATTACTACACAAGTTGCTACATCGAAGGTTTCAAGCAGCAGAATCCAACATCGCTGCAGGAATATTACAGCTACGAGTTTGGCAAGCGTTGCATTGAGCTGGGACGCCGTGTGGTAAACCAGCATCCGGAATATTTCGGAAAGGTGATGTATCGTCCGGTGGACCGCCGCGAGAACTACGTGAAGCGCTGCATAGGTTTGCCTGGCGACTATCTGAAGATTGTCGACCAAACGGTGTATATCAACGGCAAGCCGCTTGATGAACCGGAAAATTTGCAGTTCAACTATGACATCTATACCAACGGACAGTCAATTAGCGATGAGGATTGGGAAAAGGCAGGCATCAGTCTTGCCGACCGCAATGCTCCGGTTGCCAATGCCGATGGTGAGATGGTCTACGACAAGAAGATGAACCGCGACGGATCTTTCTATTCCGGAGGTGTGCCTCTGACAAAAAAGGCGGTGGCTTATTTCAAATCGTTGCCTTATGTCACGGCTGTGGAGCGCTCGGAAGTGATGGAGCCGTGTCCACCTTATCCTATTACGCGCTATTACGGATGGACGCGTGCCAACTATGCCACAAATATAGCTCAGGGCGGAATGTGGATACCTAAAAAGGGTGTGACGCTGAAGCTTAACATGTTCAATCTGCCTGTTTATGAGCGATGCATCCGCAACTATGAGCGAAACGACTTGCAGGTGCGCGACGGCAAAATATTTATCAACGGCAAACAGACCGACTCTTATACGTTCAAGATGGATTACTATTGGATGATGGGCGACAACCGCGACAATTCGCTCGACTCGCGCTATTGGGGTTTTGTGCCTGAAGACCACATAGTAGGCACGCCGATGTTTGTCATCATATCATTCGACGAGGATAAACCGTTATTCTCTGGAATCCGTTGGAACAGAATCTTCAAGGATGCAAATCCCGACAAGTAGAATAAGATGGACACATTGAAAGCAGTGTTCAGCTCCAGATATGCGGGCAGCGTAGACTATTACGCTGCCATGCTTCGTTATGGCAAGGTGGCGATAGATTTGTCGGAGCCTTTCGACAAGCACCACAAGCATCTTAACCGTATGGACATTGTTGGTACAAACGGATGCCAGCAGCTGTCGGCGTCGCTGCAAAAGCCAAACCGACGGATGGCGGTGGGTGAGGTGGCGCTTTCCAGTCACGGCAATTGGCGACATACGCATTGGGGTGCATTGTTCTCGGCTTACGGACGCACTCCGTTCTTCGACTATTTTGCAGATGATTTGAAGCAAATCTATACAGACGAGTCGATACAAACAATAGCATCGCTTAATTTGACGTTGCACGCCGCTGTAATCGATTTTCTCGACTTGGATATAGAAACAGTCGTTATTGACAATAAAAACGATTTGGCGGCCTCTGACGCCTTCAATCTGCGCGACGGTGTGATGACGGAGCAAACACTCGAGCCATACTATCAGATATGGTCGTCAAAATTTGGATTTCAGCCCCATCAGAGCATTCTTGATTTGCTTTTCAACGTAGGACGCGAGGCTGTCTTTGTGCTGAGAAAAGGTTAGAAACAAAATATGCGGCCATTATGAAGATAAAAGGTAAGAACGGCAACTATTCAAAAATGTATATACAAACCTATGATTGTGACTTCTACTGATTCTCTTTGTTGATCAGATTAACCACAACTTTTACCATCACGTCCTTCTCTTCTGTGCGGCTCTCGGCTATGCACTAAAAGTCTGATATATCTGTCGGATGTTGCTCTTTAACAGCTCGCTATACTCGTCTGTGGTCACATTGTCCTGCAAGACAATGGAGCGCGACATGAGGCGCACAACATCCTTAAGCTCGTTGTAGCGGTCGAGTTTTATCTGTTGGTTGACAACGTAGCCCTTGATGAGGTATTGTTTGAGTACGGAGGTTGCCCATTGGCGGAAACGTGTGCCTTGTACAGACTTCACACGGTAGCCAACCGAGATGATGACATCAAGGTTGTACAATGTAATTTCTTTTACTTGCGTAAAACCACTTCTACGTCCGTAATTCTTGGTGTGTGCATTTTTTGCACATACCAAGCTTTCGTCCACCTTCCTTAAAAATATTAGATATATGGCGATTAATTGTTGTTCGGTCTTTTCCAAACAACTCTGCCATCTGACTCTGTGTCAGCCACACTGTCTCATTTTCCAGCTTTACATTAAGCTGTACGCTTCCGTCTTGCGAGTGGTATATTTCGATTGAATTGTTCTTCTTTTTGTAGGGTTAAAAACCAATCGCAAAAAGCCTTTGTCAGAACATCCTGCGCTCTGCCCAGTTGCCGAGGTCGAGGTTGGGGTAGCCGATAGCCTCCTGGATGTGGTAGGTGAGCACGCGGTCGCTGCCTTCAAGGTCGGCGATGGTGCGCGCCACGCGAAGGATGCGGTCGTAGGCGCGTGCCGACATGTTGAACCGCGTCATGGCGTCTTTCAGCTTTTCGAGTCCGGCAGCGTCGGGCTGTGCATATTGGTGCATCAGTGCGGTGGTCATCTGGGCGTTGCAGTGCACGCCCTTGATGCCTTCGTAGCGGCGTGTCTGTATTTCGCGCGCCCGAATCACGCGTTCGCGTATGGCTGCGCTGCTCTCGGCCGGGGCGGTCGACGAGATGTCGTCAAATTCCACTGGCGCCACTTCCACCTGCAGGTCGATGCGGTCGAGGAGCGGGCCGGAGATGCGGTTAAGATAGTGCTGCACCGCGCCGGGTGCGCAGATGCATTGCTTTGTGGGATGGTTGTAGTATCCGCACGGACAGGGGTTCATCGATGCCACAAGCATGAACCCTGCGGGATAGTCCACGGTGTATTTTGCGCGCGAGATGGTGATATGGCGGTCTTCGAGCGGTTGGCGCATCACTTCGAGCACCTGACGGCTGAATTCTGGAAACTCGTCGAGAAAGAGGATTCCGTTGTGGGCAAGGCTGATTTCGCCGGGTGTGGGATAGGAGCCTCCGCCAACGAGAGCCACCGGAGAGATGGTGTGGTGGGGTGAGCGGAAAGGACGTTGAGTCATCAGCATCGACCCTTGTTTCAGTTTGCCTGCAACGGAGTGTATTTTGGTGGTTTCGAGGGCTTCCTGCAACGTCAGCGGCGGAAGGATCGACGGCAGGCGTTTTGCCATCATCGACTTTCCCGAGCCGGGCGACCCGATGAGCAGTATGTTGTGGCCGCCGGCGCACGCCACCTCGAAGGCGCGTTTCACGATTTCCTGACCCTTGACTTCCGAGAAGTCGAAGTCGAAATGGTCCACTTGGCGGCGAAACATCTCGCGCGTGTCTACCACGGTGGGCTGAAGGTCGTAGGTGTTGTTGAAGAAGCCGATTACCTCAAGGATGTTGTCGGCGCCATAGACGTTGAGGTTGTTGACCACGGCGGCCTCCATCACGTTGGCCTTTGGCACGATGATGCCGTCGAGTCCGTGTTCGCGGGCCTTTATTGCCATCGGGAGCACGCCTTTGATGGGTTGCAGCGAGCCGTCAAGGCTCAGTTCGCCCATTAGCATGAAGCGCTCCAGGCGGTCGGCTGTCACCTTTTCATCGGCGGCAAGCACCGCGATGGCAAGCGGAAGGTCGTAGGCCGACCCTTCTTTTTTCACGTCGGCGGGCGACATGTTGACCACCACCTTGCGGCGCGGAAACTCGATGCCGCACATCTTCACGGCTGAGAGGATGCGTTGGTAGCTCTCCTTTACGGCGGTGTCGGGGAGTCCGACAATGCAGAATCCGAATCCTTGTTCCACCGACACTTCTATCTTTATCATCAGGGCGTCGATGCCTTGCACGGCGGCTCCGTTGGTCTTGGTAAACATCTGTGTTATTTGATTTTTTTCTTGTTCAGGATGTCGCGCAGTTTATCAAACTGTGTGCCGCGGTAGATTTGTGTGCCGGTAGAGTCGGCGACGATGAAGTATGGCGAACCCTTGACGTTGAGGTCTACGATGGTCTTGTCGACAACGCCGCCGATGGCTTTGTAGTGACCCCATTTCACGGAATCTCCATCAATGGTGCGG
>OMCT01001733.1_pt1 | contig 12356 bp, 8 predicted proteins | sample 1674301 | NCBI WGS metagenome assembly OMCT01 (sample SAMEA103958158, study PRJEB25191) | human gut metagenome
CTAGGAGCTTTTGGGCCTTCAGCCCGTACTTGAACCACATGCGAAACTTCAGTGAGTAACAATTTTTATTTCATGACACTTTTCTCGCCACGACTATTCCAAAGCAAGTTTAGTTCTGTTCATTTAGCTTAATGTAATTTCTCCACCGATTATATACTTCTATATTACTGACCTTATTTTTCCATAGAATAAAAAATACTATAAAATTTGTTTGCATCTTAAAAAAAATAATTATACCTTTGCCCCCGTCTAAGAATAAGAAGTTTAAAACACATCCTATTGGACAGCAGAACATTCTTGTTAGTAAGTTTGTGCAACACATTATTATTAATTTATAAATTCAGAGAGTATGAAAAAATTATTGGTTATGGCAGCTATGGTGCTGTCTTCAGCAGGTGCATTCGCACAGTATTCAGCAGGCGACATCACTATTCAGCCTAAAGTCGGTTTGAACGTATCTTCCGTTACTGAAGACGAAGCTGGTTACAAAGCAGGCTTTGTTGGTGGTGTAGAGGGAGAATATCACGTTTCACCCATGGTAGGAATCAGCGCCGGTCTCCTCTATTCTATGCAAGGAGCCTCAGTTAAGGACGCAGAAGGAGACCCCAAATTGGAGATGAACTATGTGAATATCCCTATTTTGGTAAATGCCTATGTTGCACAAGGCCTGGCACTGAAAGCTGGTATTCAGCCTGCATTCAATGTAAGCAATAAAGTAAAAGTTGACGGCATCAGTATCGACTACGACAAATACGCACCAGAAGGAGCAGAGATAAAAACTTTTGATTTCTCTATTCCTGTAGGAATTTCTTACGAGTACATGAACGTTTGCCTCGATGCTCGTTACAATATCGGTGTATCAAAAATTGCGGATGGTGATGCAGGTCGCAATTCTGTATTCCAGATCACTTTGGGTTACAAGTTCAAGCTCTAAGCTTTAGCGATGACCCATGACAGGCATTTCTCAGTAGAGCCTGTCGCTTATTCATAGAGATGCCCCCGCAGACTCTTCCCCACGTCAAGGAAAGTCTGCGGGGGCTCTGTTTTTATAGCTCGTTAAGAGGACATTAGTAAACTTTAGCAATGAAGTCTTGGCTGTATCAACAGAAAGTAGTATTTTTGCAGAGCAAAAAACAACAACAAAACAAAAAAGGAAATGAATATATTAGTGACAGGAGCCAACGGACAGCTCGGCAACGAGATGAGAATCGTGAGCAAGAACACCACAGACCACTATCTCTTCACCGACGTGAACCAGGTGGAAGGCGTGGAAACCACATACCTCGACATTACAGACATGGACGCCATACGCAAGATGGTGAACGAGAACCACATAGACGCCATCATCAACTGTGCGGCATGGACCAATGTGGATGCCTGTGAAAACGACGAGAAGTTGGCTGCACTTGCAGAGAAACTGAATGCCGATGCTCCAGAGAACCTTGCCTTGGCAATGAAGGAGACAGGCGGACTGCTCGTGCAGATTTCCACCGACTACGTCTTTGGCAAGGAACCATACAATGTACCTTGCGGACCCCAGCAGAAGGGAACTCCTACAGGCGTATATGGTACAACCAAGCTTCACGGCGAACAGAAAATCATGGCAAGCGGTTGCCAGTATGTCATCATCCGCACCGCATGGCTCTACTCTGAGTTTGGCAAGAACTTCTGCAAGACAATGCTCAACCTCACTGCCACAAAGCCACAGTTAAAGGTAGTGTTCGACCAGTGCGGAACTCCTACCTATGCTCTCGACCTGGCCAACGCCATCCTCACTGTCATAGACAAGATAAAGTCGGCCGACGACAAGAGCAAATACACCGGCATCTATCATTTCTCTAACGAGGGAGTGTGCTCCTGGTACGACTTCACACAGATGATAGCCCGTATAGCCGGACACACACAGTGCGACATACAGCCCTGCTACAGCTCGGAATATCCTTCGCCAGTGGCCCGTCCTGCCTACTCCGTGCTCGACAAGCGAACCATCAAGGAAACCTTCGGCGTGAAAGTGCCCTACTGGATTGACTCGTTACAGCAGTGCATTGCAAACCTCCTTAAGTAACATTTTAAATAATAAATATAATGAAGCGAACCATCATCATCACAGGCGGCGCCGGATTTATCGGCTCACACGTTGTCCGTCTGTTCGTGAACAAATATCCCGAGTATCACATCATCAACCTCGACAAGCTGACTTATGCAGGCAATCTGGCCAACCTCAAGGACATCGAGGACAAGCCTAACTACACCTTTGTGAAGGGCGACATCTGCGACTTCGAGCTGATGCTCAAGTTGATGAACGACTATCAGGTAGACGGCATTATCCATCTGGCTGCAGAAAGCCACGTAGACCGCTCTATCAAGGATCCGTTCACCTTTGCACAGACCAACGTGATGGGAACACTCTCGCTCCTGCAGGCAGCAAAGACCTACTGGGAGAGTCTGCCCGAAGGCTATGAGGGCAAGCGCTTCTACCACATTTCTACCGACGAGGTGTATGGCGCCTTGCAGATGACACATCCCGAGGGCGTGGCAGCACCATTCTCCACCAAGGCATCAAGTGGCAAGAACCATGAGGCTTATGGCGAGGAGTTCTTCGTAGAAACCACCAAGTACAATCCCCATTCTCCCTACTCGGCTTCCAAGGCCAGCAGCGACCACTTTGTACGTGCTTTCCACGATACTTACGGCATGCCTACCATCGTGACCAACTGCTCCAACAACTATGGTCCTTACCAGTTCCCAGAGAAGCTCATCCCTCTCTTCATCAACAACATACGCCATCGCAAGCCTCTGCCCGTCTATGGCAAGGGTGAGAACGTGCGCGACTGGCTCTACGTGGTAGACCATGCCCGTGCCATCGATGTCATCTTCCACGAAGGAAAGGTGGCTGAGACCTATAATATCGGAGGTTTCAACGAGTGGAAAAACATTGACATCATCAAGGTGGTTATCAAGACCGTAGACCGTCTTCTCGGTCGCAAGGAGGGTGAAGACCTCGACCTCATCACTTACGTCACCGACCGAAAAGGCCACGACATGCGTTACGCCATCGATTCACGCAAATTGCAGCGCGAATTGGGTTGGGAACCAAGTCTGCAGTTCGAAGAGGGCATCGAGAAAACCGTGAAATGGTATCTCGACAACCAGGAATGGATGGACAATGTAACCTCTGGCGACTATCAGAAATATTACGAGAACATGTACGGCAACAAATAAATTTGTCAAGCCAAGGCGTGAAAAATTTTGATTTTTACGCATTAAGACATGAGCTTGAGCATTACGCATAAAAAAATTGAGCTATGAACATTGAATCATTATGAGAAAACAAATAACTCTCATCATGCTCAATATTCAAAGCTCAAAACTTATTGTGCTTTATAACGCTTTGGCTTTATCCTTCACGGAAGAAGTCGAAAGCCTCTTTGATTTCGTCGATGGTGGCACTTTGATTGATGCGAATATCACCGATTCCACCCAACAAGGTAAAGTTGATGATGCCATCCTGATTTTTCTTGTCATGGCGCATCAGTTCTATCAGTTCGTCGTAGTCATCGCAGGTGATAGGAAGCGAGCCATAGTACTCCTTGATGAAGTTCACTGTCTGTCGCATCTTCTCCGTTGGGAATCCCGTCTTCATCACACTCAGATAGAGTTCCGGAATCAGACCGAACGCCACAGCATAGCCGTGCAGAACAGGCTTGCGTTTCAGTGCCCAGCTTTCAAAGGCATGACCGAAAGTATGTCCCAAGTTGAGCGCCTTGCGGATGCCGTGCTCATGAGGATCCTGCTCTACGATGCGCTCCTTTACCGCCACGCTATCGCCCACCATGCGTTGCAACTGCTGCAAGTCGGGATGAGCCAAGTCGAAGCCAACCAACTCCGCCCACATCTTTTCGTCCGAAATCAAACCATGCTTCAGCATCTCGGCATAGCCCGAACAGATGTTCTCGGCATCGAGCGTGCGCAGGAACTCAGTATCGAGAATGACAAACTTGGAGTCGCAGAACACGCCTATCTCGTTCTTCAGTCCACCGAAGTTGATGCCCGTCTTTCCTCCCACCGAAGCATCCACCATCGAGAGGAGCGTAGTAGGGATATTGATGAAGTTGATGCCACGCTTGAAAGTTGCTGCGGCAAAGCCACCCAAGTCGGTAACCATTCCACCACCCAGGTTTATCATGCACGAATGGCGCGATGCACCGCCCTCGCCCAACGACTTCCATACGTGTACCATCGTGTCGAGGTCTTTGTGCGTATCGGTGGCACCAATGGTAATGACCTTCGCATCCTTGAGCGAGAAATAATTTTTCACAACAGGCCAGCACTTGACAGCTGTGGTTTCGTCGGTAAGCACAAAAATCTTGTCGTGCTCGCACTCTGCCAAGGCTTCGGCTATCTCACTTTCGAGATTGGTAGAAATGATGACTCTCTGACTCATAAATTTATCAATATATTATAAATAATGTAATTCTTGCGTGCAAAGGTACGTATTTTTCTGCATTTTGATGCAAAAGAACACACTTTTAGCATTCTTTTCACACATTTTAGACTAAGCCTTATCACAAAGGATGCGTCTAAACTATCAAGCGAATAAAAAAAACTATAAAATAAAGAAATGAGAAAATCAGTACTCACCCTACTCCTGCTATTCATCGCCATGATGATGCAGGCACAGCAACACCTCATCACGGGTGCCATTATAGACAAGGGAACCAACGACCCTGTCGAGGCATCGACCGTACAACTACTACGCGCGGACAGCACCTATATCTCAGGCGCCATCAGCGACGAGAATGGACTCTTCAGCCTTCAGGCTCCCGAAGACGGAAGTTATCTGCTCAAGATAACCAGCGTAGGATACAAGCCCACCGTGAGGCGCATCATGATGACCCAGGGCAAAGACCTCGCCATGGGCAAGATAAACATCAACGCAGAGGCCATCATGCTCAAGGCCGCCACCGTCACGGCCATGGCCAAGAAAGTGGTGCTCAAGGAAGACACCTTCGTGTACAACTCTGCGGCTTATCGCACACCCGAAGGCTCCACCATCGAAGAGCTCGTGAAGCGCCTTCCTGGTGCTGAGGTGAGCGACGACGGAAGCATCAAAATCAACGGAAAGGAAGTGAAGAAGATCCTCGTAGACGGCAAGGAGTTCATGACCGGCGACACCAAGACGGCCCTGAAGAACCTGCCCACCAGCATCATCGACAAGATCAAGGCCTACGACGAGAAGAGCGACCTGGCTAAGGTGACGGGCATCGACGACGGAGAAGAGGAAACCGTGCTCGATTTCGGCGTCAAGAGAGGCATGAACAAGGGACTCATCGCCAATATGGACCTCAGCATAGGCACCAAGCAACGATACAGCGAAAGAGGCATGGCGGCTTATTTCAACGACCGCAACCGACTCATGATGTTCGCATCAGCCAACAACACCAACGACATGGGATTCCCCGGAGGTGGAGGCCCTGGCGGATGGGGACCCAACAAGCAGGGACTCAACGCCTCGAAGATGCTGGGTCTGAACTACAACTACGAGAACAAGGATAAGCTCAAGATGGACGCCTCGCTGAGATGGAACCACAGCGATGGTGACATCAGCAGCACGGTGGCTTCCGAGAACTTCGTGAGCCAGAACTCGTCTTTCTCAAACAGCCGTGCCAAGAACTTCTCGCGCAGCAACAGCTGGGACGGACGTTTCCGCCTGGAATGGACCCCCGACACGATGACCAATATCATGTTCCGTCCATCGTTCACCATCAAGAGCAGCGATGCACTGGCACGAAGCTTGTCTGCACAGTTTAATGCCGATCCTTACCAGATCACCAACGACCCACTCGAGGACGCAGCACGTGCCGAGCTGGGACTTGAGGACGTAAGCCTAAGCAAGAGTCTGTTGCAGCAGGCTGGAGCTCTCGTCAACCTGCAGTCGTCGAGCAGCATCAGCTATAGCGAGTCTGAAAATCTGAGAGGCATGTTGCAGTACAATCGCCGACTCAGTGCGATGGGACGCAACATCACCGTGCGCACCGATGCCAGCTACGGCAAGACCGATGCCAACAGCCTCTCACTCACCAATGCCTACATGTACCTTGTAGATGTGGCCAACGGCAACGAGACCGACCACTACAACACTTATCGTTACAACGTGACGCCTACCCGCAACTACAGCTACTCTCTGCAGGCCACCTACAGCGAGCCACTCTGGCGTGCCACCTTCCTGCAACTGAGCTATAAGTTCACCTACAAATACTCGAAGACCGACCGTTCCACCTACAACTTCTCCGACTTCAGCGATGAGGAGGCAAACCAGTGGGCTTCCATCACTCCCGAGTATCGTGGATGGGGCAACTACTTGGGCACTCTGCGCTCGCCTCTCGACGAGTATTTCGACAGCGACCAGAGCCGATTCTCCGAGTACAAGAACTACATTCACGAGATGCAGCTCATGATGCGATTCGTCCGACCAAAGTACAACCTCAGCTTCGGAGCCATGCTCCAGCCACAGAGGTCGAACTTCATCTACGACTATATGGGGCAGCACATCGAAACGACACGCAACGTCACCAACTTCTCACCAACCCTCGACTTCCGTTATCGTTTCAGCAAGGTGAGCAACCTGCGCGTCAACTATCGCGGAACCACCTCGCAACCCTCCATGACCGACCTGCTCGACATCACCGACGACAGCAATCCGCTCAACATCAAGAAGGGAAATCCGGGACTGAAGCCATCGTTCACCCACAACTTCCGACTCTTCTACAACGACTATATAGAGAAGCACCAGCGAGCCCTGATGACCTTCGTCAACTTCTCGATGACACGCAACAGCATCAGCGACATGGTGACCTACGACGATAAGACCGGTGGACGAACCACACAGCCCGAAAACATCAACGGCAACTGGAACGCACGAGGCGCCTTCATGTTCAATACAGCCATCGACAGCGCTGGCGTATGGAACATCAACACCTTCACCACTCTCGCCTATACCAATGCCGTGGGCTATCTGAGCCTCGACGGGAAGACCTCGCAGAAGAACACCACCAAGCAGACACAGGTGGGCGAGCGAATCGCCATGGGCTATCGCAACAACTGGCTTGAGGTCAACCTCAACGGAACACTCAACTACAACCATGCCCGCAACAAGCTTCAGGCATCGAGCAACATGAACACCTGGCAGTTCTCTTACGGACCGAGCATCACAGCCACCATGCCCTGGGGCATGAGCCTGAGCACAGACCTGAGCCAGAGTAGCCGACGAGGATACAACGACAATTCGATGAACACCAACGAACTGGTTTGGAACGCCCAACTCTCGCAAGGCTTCCTCAAGGGCAAACCCCTCACCGTGATGATCCAGTTCTACGACCTGCTGCACCAGCAGAGCACCTTGAGCCGTGCCCTTACTGCCATGGCCCGTACCGATACCGAGTACAACAGCATCAACTCTTATGCCATGCTCCACGTCATCTACCGACTGAATATCATCGGAGGCAAGCAGGCACGCGAGACGATGAGGTATGGCGGACGCCCCGACTTCGGCGGACGCCCCTTCAATGGCGGACGACCTCCCATGGGACCACCTCCAGGAGGCGGACATCGCCGCTTCTAAGTTTAGAGAAGTTGAAACCCATATACATGATGCCCAGAACCATTCGTCATCGTTGGTTCTGGGCATATTTTTGTCTCATTGGCTCTAACATCTCAACACCTTTCCACATCCGTCAGTTTTAATTTTTATAAAATAATCTTTAAATAACTATAATTATACAGTAAGAAAACTATAACGATACAAATATTTTCCTAACTTTGCAACCACTTTTTATTGTAACAGAAATGAAACATCGTATTTTAAGCATGACAATGTCACTTTGCCTCACCTGCACGATGGGAGCGCAAAGTGCCGAAAAGATTGTACCCATCAAGTATGGAAACATGGATAATTGGGTTATCAGAAACATCAAGGAATCAGGTATCATAGGCGGAAACAAGAAGGTGGTTTATGCCGTAGGTCCGTCGATGACCATCAATGGCAATACCCCCTACACCAACAAGGGCGGCTCGCCCTGGGGAACCTCCAATGTGCTTGCCCACGTGTCAGGCATCTATAAGACCAACAACTCGGTATATCGCGACAAGCACGAGAACGGCCATTGTGCCAAGCTCGTCACCCATATCGAGAAGGTGAAGGTATTGGGACTCATCAATATCAAGGTGCTTGCAGCAGGCTCGCTCTTCCTGGGCGACGTGCGCGAACCCATCACCGGAACCAAGGACGGTCCTAAGGCCATTAACTGGGGTATTCCTTTCACCCATCGTCCCAAGGCGGTGCGTTTCGACTATAAGACACTGTTGCCCAACTCAGCCACCCGCATCAAGCAGAACGGCTTCAGCAGTGCATCGAAAGTGGCAGGACGCGACTATGCTGTCGCCATCCTCTATCTGCAGAAGCGTCACGAGGATGCCCACGGCAACATCACGGCCAAGCGTGTGGGCACCATGGTGGTGAAGTACAGCAAGAGCACCAATGGATGGGTGAACGACGCCACCTACACCATCCACTATGGCGACATCCGACACATGGCAGGCTATGACGCCTCGCTCATGGGACTTCGTAATTGTGACTATGCTCGTAATAGCAAAGGCAAGAGCGTCATCATCAAGGAGACGGGATGGGCTTCGGCCAACGAGACCCCTACCCACCTCATCCTGCAGTTCTCTTCCAGTCATGGCGGAGCCTATATCGGAACGCCCGGCAACACGCTCTGGATAGACAACGTGGCACTCGTATACTAACTGTTTATCACATATTAACACCCCTACACATTATTATATACTCAACTTTCGCAAATGGGGAAGTTAAAGAATTTAAAGAAGTTAGAGAAGTTAAAGCCATATGTTTTACAACTAAATTTACAACCCAAAAGGCTATTGGCTATAACTTCTAACGACCGAAGGGAGTGATAACTTCTTTAACTACTATAACTTCCGTACATGCGAAACTTCAATACATAACACATGAAGCAGCTTCTACTCTCATGCCTTACATGCCTACTCTTGCCTACTCTTGGTATGGCAGGGGAGGCTGACTCTACCTTCACGCCACATACCGGGATGGAAAAAGAGGAGGTAAAAATAGGAAAAAAGGTGGACGAAAATGTGGAAGTGAAGGTGGAAGCGAAGGCGGACGAAAAGGCGGAAGTGAAGGAGACGGAAGCGAAGGCGGACGAGAAGAAGAAATCGCTCATCACCCGTTTTCTCGACTACTTCAACGATGCCAACAAGAAGAACGACAAGCGGTTCGACTTCAGCATTATCGGAGGCCCACACTATGCCACCGACACCAAGTTGGGCTTAGGCTTAGTGGCAGCAGGCATCTATCGCTCCGACCCAGCCGACACGCTCCTCCTCCCCTCCAATGTGTCGCTCTTTGGCGATGTCAGCACGGTGGGCTTCTATCTGCTCGGTGTGCGCGGAACCCACATCTTCCCCCACGACCGTTACCGTGCCGTCTACACGCTCTACTTCTATTCCTTCCCCTGCAAGTTCTGGGGAATGGGATACGACATGGGCGACAACGACGACAACAAGAGCGACATGAAGCGATGGCAGGTGCACGTGAAGGGAAGCTTCCTGTGGAACCTTGGCAGCAACCTCTTCCTCGGTCCTTCCGTGGCCTACGACTACATCATCGGCAAGGACATCGAGCGCCCCGAGCTCTTGGCGGGAATGGACCGACATACCGACAACTATGGCATGGGATTCACCTTCATGTTCGACAACCGTGACAACCTCACCTATCCCCACCGGGGTTATTACGTGAACCTCACCCAGATGTTCCGTCCGCGCTTCATGGGCAACGACTATGCCTTCAGCACCACCGAGCTGCAGCTCAACGCCTACCAGCAACCCTGGCGAGGAGCCGTACTGGCCGAGGACCTTCGTTCCACACTCAACTTTGGCAATCCCTCATGGGGCATGATGGCACAGACAGGAGGCAGCAATGCCCTGCGCGGATATTACGAGGGAAGATACCGCGACAAACACATGATAGAAGCCACTGTCGAACTTCGCCAGCACGTGTGGAAACGCAACTCGCTCACGGCCTGGATAGGTGCAGGAACCGTCTTCCCCAAGTTCAGCCAGATGAGAAGCCGTCACATCCTGCCCAACTATGGTGTGGGCTATCGATGGGAATTCAAGAAGAACGTCAACGTGCGTCTCGACTATGGTTTCGGCAAGGGCGGACAGAGAGGATTCCTTTTCAATATCAACGAAGCATTCTGAAAGAATATTTCTGGAGTTAAGGAGTTAAGGAGTTAAGGAGTTAAGGAGTTAAGGAGTTAAGGAGTTAAGACAACAGTCTTATTGCTTGAAATCAAACATTAAAACATTGCCCACAAAGGCATTTGTCTTAACTCCTCAGCGACCGAAGGGAGCGATAACTCCTTAACTCCTGAAAATAACTCCTGAAACTTACACTAATTCAAACAACACACAACATGAAATCATTCAACAATATCATATACTGGTATGCCGTCATCGCGCTTACCGTGCCCAATGTGGCCCTTTGTTTCACCGAGCACCTCAGCGCATGGGCAGCTCTTGCCAACATCGTGCTGCCCTTTGGTGTCTACATGGCTCTGATGAGCATCTGTCGCAAGCCGGGCAAGATGGTGTGGTGGCTCTTCCCCATCATCTTCTTTGCGGCTTTCCAGATCGTGTTGCTCTATCTCTTCGGCAAGGGCGTCATAGCCGTGGATATGTTCCTCAACCTCGTAACCACCAATCCTGGCGAGGCCATGGAGTTGCTCGACAACCTCATTCCTGGCGTGGCGAGTGTCTTCATCCTCTATCTGCCCCTGCTCATCCTGGGCGTGGTGTCCATACGGAGCAAGAAGGCACCCGTGCTGTCCTCTGCCCTCAGAAAGCGATATGCCCTGTGGGCTTCAGCCTTGGCCATCGTGGGGTGCATCTTTGTTGCCACGGCCTGTCTCTCCCGTCCTTCCGACAACTCACAGCTCGACGACCATCACGCCCCACAATATAGCGTGCTCAACGACCTCTACCCCGTCAACGTGTTCTATAACCTCTACCTTGCCGTGAAGCGCAACAACGCCTCCATCCACTACAAGGAGGCATCTGCCCGTTTCCGCTTCGATGCCAGGCCGTCCCATCCCGAGGACTCCTGCGAGGTCTACGTCATGGTGATAGGCGAGACGGCACGAGCCATGAACTTCAGTCTCTATGGTTATCAGCGCGACACCAATCCACGGCTCAGCAAAACCCCGGGACTGGTGACGTTCAGCGATGTCACCACCCAGTCGAACACCACCCACAAGAGTGTGCCCATGCTCCTCTCGCAGGCTTCGGCCTCCGACTTCGAGCGTCTCTTCCACGAGAAAGGCATCTTGCAGGCCTTCCGTGAGGCAGGCTTCCACACCGTGTTTCTGAGCAATCAGCGCCCCAACCACTCGTTCATCGACTTCCTGGGCGAACAGGCCGACCAGTGGCTCTTCCTCAAGACGGGCGACGCCAACCCCGCTGGACGTGAGCTTGCCGAAGCCCCGGGCAAGGACGGCAACTACTATGACGCCGACCTGCTGCCCATCCTCGACAAGATACTGGCCCGGAAACGCAAGAAGGAGTTCATCGTGCTCCACACCTATGGCTCTCACTTCAACTACATGGACCGCTATCCCCGACAGATGGCGCATTTCCAGCCCGACACGCATTGCGAGGCCAAGAAGGAGAACCGTCCCGACCTCATCAACGCCTACGACAACACCATCCGCTACACCGACCTTGTGCTCAGCGGGGTGATAGAGCGCCTGAGAGCACACGGAGGCATGAGCGCCATGCTCTATACGAGCGACCATGGCGAGAACATCTTCGACGACAGTCACAAGCTCTTCCTTCATGCTTCGCCCCGAGCTTCGGAGTACGAGTTGCATGTGCCCTTCCTGGTATGGACATCGCAGAGCTTCCAGCATCAGGAGCCAGCCGTGGCACAGGCTCTCTCCGCCAACCGCCACAAGCAGGCACAGAGCAGCCGTTCTGCCTTCCATACCATGCTCAATATCGGGGGCATCAGTACGCGCTTCCGCCAAGAGCACGAGTCGTTGGCGAGCCCTGCCTATCGTCCCGCCCCTCTGCTCTACCTCAACGACCACAACGAGGCTATCCCACAGGCAGAATGTGGATTTTAGGTTATTGAACTTGCGAAAGTTCAATTAGGTTATTGAAGTTTCGCAAGTTTTTCCCCACACGCCCTGAAGGGGCAGAAGCTCTCAGCCCAGGGCAGCGCCCTGGGTTATCATGTTCGCAAACTTGGCGCCCTGTAAGGG
>OMCT01001735.1_pt1 | contig 12354 bp, 8 predicted proteins | sample 1674301 | NCBI WGS metagenome assembly OMCT01 (sample SAMEA103958158, study PRJEB25191) | human gut metagenome
ATATCGGTTATAATCACTCTTGCTGACGGAAAACGTGTTTGTTTCGTTCGTCAAAGGCTTCGATACTTCCAGATAATAGCTCATCCGGTGCTTCGTCCCCTTTTCCACCCGCTTCCGCGTGATGACGCCCGTCGTCGCCGTACCTTCGCTCGTGTCAAAAGCAACGTTGGTCGCGTAGACCCAGTTGAAGCAGCTGAGGACAATCAGGAACACAATCGTGATGGCGCGCATCCAGTATTTGTTGTTCCCCGCCTTTCCGGACGGAACGCGGCGCTCCGCAAGCAGCATCGGCAACGCCAGCAGCAGCGAAATGATCCAGAAGCGGAGGACGATCTTGGTTTCGAAGATGCCCTTCTTCTGATAGTGGTGGTGGATCGGCGACATCAGCAGGATGCGCCGCCCCTCGCCGTAGCGGCGTTTGGTGTACTTAAAGTAGCCGACCTGCATCATCACCGAGAAGCTCTCGACGAGGAAGACCCCGCACAGCAGCGGCAGCAACAGTTCCTTGCGGATGCAGAGGGCGAAAACGGCGATGATGCCTCCGATGGCCAGCGACCCCGTATCGCCCATGAAGGTCTGGGCCGGGAACGAGTTGTACCACAGGAAACCGAACAGGGCCCCCGCGAATGCCGCGGCGAAAACGATCAACTCGCCGCTCGAAGGAATGTACATGATATTCAGGTAGCCGGCATATTCAATGTGGCTCGATACGTAGGCGAGTATTCCCAAGGTCAGTCCGATAATGGCAGAGTTCCCTGCCGCCATTCCGTCCATTCCGTCATTCAGGTTGGCTCCGTTGCTGACGGCGGTAACTACGAAAATCGTGATAATCACAAACAGTATCCAACCTGCTGTCTGGGCATGTTCACCCATGAAGCCCACTAGGTCGGCATAGTCGAAGTTGTTGCTCTTGAAGAATGGGATGGTGGTCTGTGTTGCCTTGATTTCCTTGGCGGCATGCACCACTTCTATCTGTCCGTCCGGTTTCTCTATTTCTATGTTCTCGCGGATAACCACCTGCGGACTGAGGTAGAGAGTCAGTCCGACGATAAGTCCCAAGCCTATCTGACCGATGATTTTGAACTTACCGTGCAGGCCTTCCTTGTCCTTCTTGAATATCTTGATGTAGTCGTCGGCAAAGCCCAGCGACCCCAGCCAGATTGTGGTAATCAGCATCAATATCATATAAATATTGCTCAATTTGCCCAGTAGTAGGCAAGGAATGAGTATGGCAAAAATAATGATGACACCGCCCATGCTGGGTACTCCCACCTTGTTTACGCCGAACGGGTCGATGCTGGCATCACGTTGCGTTTCAGTAATCTGCTTGCGTTTCAGTAGATTGATGAACTTATCTCCCCAGATACTCGAAATGAGCAATGCCAGAATGATTGCCATCAACGAACGGAAGGATGTATAGCCAAACATGCCCGCACCGGGGAAGTCATATTTGTCTAACCATTGAAATAAATAGTATAACATGATGTTAATTATTTAATTGTTTAATGTGCTAATGTGCCAATATGCTAATTGATAGTCTGGTATATCTGCTGGTAAAGGAATGAATATCCTACATGACGCATGGCGATTAGCACATTGGCATATCAGCACATTATCTCATTTAATATCTCTTTGTCGTCAAAATGGTGTTTCACGCCTTTAATCTCCTGATAATTCTCATGCCCCTTGCCTGCAACGAGAATCACGTCTCCCGGCTGTGCCAGCATGCAGGCTGTCTTGATGGCTTCGCGGCGGTCGGTGATGCTGATGGTTTTCTGCATGTCGTCTTTATCCAGTCCCGCCAGCATGTCGTTGATGATGTCCTGCGGCTCTTCAAAGCGCGGGTTATCGGAGGTGATGATGACCCGGTCGCTCAAGCGGGCGGATTCTTTGGCCATGATGGGACGCTTGCCTTTGTCGCGGTTGCCGCCGGCGCCCACAACGGTAATCACTTTCCCTTTTCCTTCCAGCACTCCGTGAATGGCGTTCAATACATTGACCAGGGCGTCTGGAGTATGCGCATAGTCCACAATGGCGGTGTAGCCTTTCGGTGAACGGATGGCATCGAAGCGGCCGGTTACCGGATGCAGCGTGCTGAGGGCAACCAGTACATCCTCTTCTTTCTTGCCAAGCAATACGGCAGTACCGAATACCGCCAGCAGGTTGTAGGCATTGAACTTTCCGATGAAACGTACTGCCAGTTCGTGATTGTTGAAGTCGAGTAACATTCCCTCGAAATGAGACTCCAAGACTTTGCCTTTGAAGTCGCTAAGACTACGCAAAGAGTAGGTGTATACCTTCGAACGGGTATTCTGCGTCATCACAAGTCCGTTCTTGTCATCCAGGTTGGTCAGGCTGAAAGCTCCTTTTGGCAGTTCGTCGAAGAACTTTTTCTTGGCTTTGAGGTAGTTCTCCACCGTTTTATGATAATCCAGATGGTCGCGGGTCAGATTAGTGAAAATACCGCCGGCAAACTTCAGACCGCTGATGCGCTTTTGGGCAATGGAATGGGAACTGACTTCCATGAAGGCGTACTTGCAGCCGGAATCGGCCATTTCTCCGAGCAGGCGGTTCAGGGTTATCGGGTCCGGGGTGGTGTGTTCGGTCGGTACGGGCTGGTCGTCGATGTAATTGCATACAGTGGAAACCAGTCCGACCTTGTAGCCGAAATAGCGGAAAGTATTATATAATAAGGTGGCAACGGTTGTTTTTCCGTTGGTTCCGGTCACGCCGATGAGTTCCATCTTGGATGTAGGGTCGCCATAGAAAGTGGTAGCCACTTTCCCTACGGCATCTTCACTGTCTTTCACCTGAATGTAGGTGATGCCGGCCTTAAGCTCTTCCGGCAATTCTTCACACAATACTGCAACAGCCCCTTTATCGATGGCAGCCGGAATATAGGCATGCCCGTCGGTCTGCGTACCACGCATGGCCATGAACAGATGTCCGGTTCCTATCAGGCGGGAATCTATATTCACCCCCGTTATCTCCATGCTTGTACTTCCGGTAATCCGGACCGGCTGTATTGTTTGCAACAAATCACTTAATCTCATACCTTATTATATATAGTGTATATCCAAATCTTGTTTATTCTCATGTTAACGTAGTGTCAGGGCTATGGTTTGTCCTTTCACTATCCGGCTACCGCTTGCTATGGACTGGTTCCTCACCCGTCCTACGCCGTTTAGCCTTACTTTCAGTCCTTTACTCTCTAAAAGGTAGACAGCATCTTTCGCTCCCATACCTACCACGCTGGGCACGGTGCCCGAGGCCGGTTCCTGGTCTTGCAGGATGACTGCCGACGGAGCAGCTTGTGTATGTCCCCACTGTTCCTTTTTCTTTTGTCCAGAGAACTGTTTCTGAACGGGCACTTTCAAATCATTCAGTACAAGGAGTGCTTCGTTCATCTCTCCGGCTTTCACGGGAGGAATCACATTGGTGGTACTGTCTATGGCACTGCGTATGTCAAAACGCAGGTCTTTGGCATAAACTCTTTCTGCTATTTTCCCGAAGACACTACCTGCCATCAGACCGCCTGAAGCTGGTAACCCAGGCTTCTGAATGGAAACGATGCAACTGTATTTGGGTGCTTCCGAGGGGAAATATCCGCAGAAACTTACAAGGTAGTTCACCCGTCCCGACTTATATCCGGCGGCTCCTTGTGAAATCTGTGCCGTACCCGTCTTGCCGCAGACTTCTATACCGGGAATATTAGCCTTACGGCAAGTCCCGGCCAACACGGCCCTCCGCATCCCCTGCGCCACCGTTTCGTAATGCCGGGCTTCCACCATCGTATACCGCCGCCGGGTGTAAAGCGTGTCTATCTGCTCGTCTTGTATCTGTTTCACCACGTGGGGCGTGATAAAGTACCCCCGGTTGGCTATTGTCGCACCGAGATTGGCGATTTGCAAAGGAGTGGCGTTCACTTCGCCCTGGCCGATGGAGATACTGATCACGGTCAACCCGTTCCATGAACCACGATAGGCCTTGTCATAAAAGGGAGCATTCGGAATCAATCCCCGCTTCTCTCCGGGCAAGTCGATGCCGAGTTTATACCCGAACCCCATCGACACCATATAGTCTTTCCACACCGTCATGGCCTCCTGCACATTCTTGTATTTGGTCCGGTTGCCGAACATGTAATAAAGCCCCCAACAAAAATAAGCATTGCAGGAAGTCCCTATGGCCGGGACTAACTTGGCCGGTGCCGCATGTCCGTGGCATCCCACTTTCAGTCCGCGATAAATAAACCCATGGTAACAAGGGTAAGCCGTTTCGGGAGTAATGATGCCTTCCTGAAGAAAAGTCAACGCCTGCGTGGTCTTGAATGTGGAGCCGGGAGGATACTGCCCCATGATGGAACGGTTCAGCAAGGGTTTCAGCGGATTACGGCTCAAAGCCAAATGGTTTTTTCCACGCTGCCGGCCCACCATCATACGGGGATCGTAAGTAGGCGAAGACACCATGCACAACACCTCGCCGGTAGAAGGTTCTATGGCCACGATACTGCCCAGCTTGCCTTCCATCAGACGCTCGCCGAGCGCCTGCAATTCCAGATCGAGTCCCAAAGTCAGGTTTTTGCCGGGCACAGTTTTGGTATCCAGCTTTCCGTCCATGTATCGCCCTTTGATACGCCCCCGGGCATCACGCAAAAGTATTTGTATCCCCTTTTCGCCCCTCAACTGCTTCTCGTAGGCACGTTCCACACCTTGCTTGCCGATGAAATCACCATTCTGATAATACTCATCTTCCTCCACATCCGCAGGCGACACCTCACCGATGTCCCCCAAGACCAATGCGGCATACGGGGATTGGTATTGACGGATGGAACGACGTTGCACATAAAAACCGGGAAAACGGAACAGCTTTTCCTGAAACACGCAGAACTCCTCGGAAGACAACTGGCTCATGAAAAGCTGCTGGGTGTAACGCGAATAACCGGGATTGCGGTGCCGGTCCTTGATTTCGTCCATCCGCTTGATATAATATTCCTTGGTTATTCCGAGGCTCGCACACAAATCCAACGTGTCCACCCCCTGCTGCTCGTTCATGACCACCATAATGTCATACGAAGGTTGGTTGTAGACCAACAACTTCCCGTTGCGGTCGGTGATGACTCCCCGCGAAGGATATTGGATTTTCTTTAGGAAAGCATTGGAGTCGGCATTCTTCTTGTAATCGTCGCTCATGATTTGCAATGTGAAAAGCCGGACAATATAAATGAGGACGATGCCCGTAGCCACCGCCCCTATTACATATTTACGCTTTTCCCTATTATAATCAGCCATCCCTTCTGTCCGAAACTTCCAACTATTTATTACCTCGCATCCTCTCCAATACCAATATCAGCACAATGGAAAGCGCGCTGCTGCCCAAATAAGTATAAAGCATGTCCAAAGCACTGAAGAAAGAAAAGATTTCAAGCATCATCACGGACGCCTGCTGCAACAGTACAAGTAACGTCACATACCAAATGTAATTCCATCCTCCCAACGTCCGGTAGCCCGGCACCATGTCTTCCAGACAGTCTTTGGGCGTAAACAACCGCAAAAGTGGCGGAGCGCACAAGGCCGTCAAAGTCATGGATGCAGCCCCCAGACCCGGCGTTTCGGAAAAGAAATCGGCTCCGAGCCCGACTGCAAATCCCCACAACAGCCACGCATAACGCGAGGTGTTCAACGGTTGGAGACAAAGGATATACACATATATGACAGGAGTAGCATAACCGAAAAAGTGGATATGGTTGAATACCAATCCCTGAAAAACCAGCAAAATGAATGCCCACAACAATCTACTGAAAAAACTCTGCATCATACATCGGCCTTATTTTTCTGATTCTATCTTTTGCTGCAAACTGTCTATCTCCACCCGATTGGGCGTCGTAAGCACACACACGTCCCTTAACCGGGCAAAGTCCGTACTCAAATTCACCTGTAACTTATAAGAAAGCCCGTCTTCCGAATTTTCCACCTTCGTCACCTTGCCGACAAACAGCCCTGCCGGAAAAACCGCAGAGAAACCACTGGTCTCTACCGTCATGCCTTCTTTCAGGCGAGCATGGCGGGGTATATCGCCCAGAGAGGCATACAAAGGATGCCGACCGTCCCAACGCAAATAACCGAAATAATCGGTTCCCCGCAAACAACAACTGATATTCGACTTGCTGTTCAACAGCGGCATGACAATCGCATAATGGAGCGAAGTCAGATAGACTATCCCCACAATGCCCGTACCGCACACGACCCCCATCTCGGGTTTCACGCCATCCAGCTCCCCTTTGTTGATGGTCAGGTAATTATTATGCCTGTTCACACTGTTGCTTACCACCTCGGCAGGCACCATGCCGAAACCGTCCAACAGTTCCCTCTGACGCATTTCCGTATAGGTGGAATCGTGTTCCGCACGGTCCAACAACTCCGTCAGTGCCCTGACCCGCTGCTCCAACACCAGATTCTTCCGCATCAGGTCTTTGTTCCGTTCACCCAAAGCAATATAGGACAGGAAATCCGACTCCCACTCCAACACGCGTCCGGAAACGGTATTGGCAGAAGTGAACCATACACTTCCCTGATAAAGATTGAAACGAAAGAGCAACAAAAGGCTACCTCCTTCCAACAGGATGAAAAGGAGCCAATAGCTATATTTCTTCAGAAAATCGAATAAGCCCTGCACGGGTTACATCAAAAAAGAAAAGTTGTTCACGTTCTTCAATGCTATACCGGTGCCTTTGGCCACACTGTGTAGCGGATCTTCGGCGATGTGGAACGGAATGTTGATCTTGTCGGTCAACCGTTTGTCCAAACCACGCAACAAAGCTCCTCCACCCGTCAGGTAAATACCGTTGTGCACGATGTCGGCATACAATTCCGGCGGCGTATTCTCCAACGCGCTCAAGACAGCCGTCTCGATACGGGCGATACTCTTCTCCATGCAGTGCGCCACCTCCTGATAACACACCGGGACCTCCATCGGCAGGGCCGTAATACGGTTCGGTCCGTACACGATATAATCCTCCGGAGCGTCCTCGCCCAATTCCGTCAACGCTGCTCCCACGTGAATCTTGATACGTTCGGCCATGCGCTCGCTCACCCTCACATTATGCTGGCGGCTCATGTATTCCTGGATGTCGGCCGTAAGGTCGTCCCCTGCGATGCGGATGGAATTATTCGACACGATACCGCCCAAGGAGATTACAGCGATTTCGGTGGAACCTCCGCCAATGTCCACTATCATGTTGCCTTGGGGAGCCTCCACGTCGATTCCTATGCCGATGGCTGCCGCCATCGGTTCATAAATCAGATACACATCCCGTCCCCCGGCATGTTCCGCCGAATCCCGTACGGCACGCAGCTCCACTTCCGTAGAACCGGAAGGAACGCCTATCACCATGCGCAAGGAAGGAGAAAACAGACGGCTGCCCGTATGCACCATCTTGATGAGCCCGCGCATCAACTGTTCGCAGGCATAAAAGTCAGCGATGACTCCTTCGCGCAAAGGCCGTACCGTGCGGATATTGTCATGCGTCTTTTCATACATCAACTTGGCCTTCTCTCCCACGGCGATCATTTTGTCCGTACGCCGGTCTAATGCCACCACGGAAGGCTCGTCCACCACAATCTTACCGTCGCTGGTGATAATGGTATTGGCCGTCCCCAAGTCCATTGCTATTTCCTGAGTAAAAGAAAAGAATCCCATCAGCCCTTCACTTCATTTTAATATTTCCAAATCCGTTACCTTCAAACGCTATCCCTTACTTTCCGTTCTCGAAATAAGCATGTATGGCCGTATCGTAATGGCTGCTCACGCCGAACGCACGAGTGGCAAACCAGCGGCGATCCTCCACATCGGTCTGCGCCCCTTTCCGGTTCAGCAAATCCAACAGCGGCCCATATTCAGCCTTGCTCGGCACGATCACCACATCCTTGAAATTCTTGGCACCGGCACGAATCAACGAAATGCCGCCTATGTCTATCTTTTCGATAATGTCCGCCTCGCATGCACCGCTCGCCACGGTATCCTCGAACGGATAAAGGTCTACGATAACCAGGTCGATTTCAGGTATTTCATATTGTTGCATCTGTGCCTGGTCTTCAGCCAACCCGCGACGCCCGAGAATGCCGCCGAAAATTTTAGGATGCAACGTCTTCACGCGCCCACCTAAAATAGAAGGATAAGTCGTCACTTCCTCCACGGCCTGGCAAGGATAACCCAACTCCTCGATAAACTTCTGCGTACCTCCCGTAGAGAGGAACTTCACACCTTCGTCATGCAACTTCTTCAACAAAGCGTCCAGCCCGTCCTTATGAAAGACCGACACCAATGCGGTTTTGATTCTTTTCGTTTCAGCCATAGTCTTAATACTTATATACGTTTAAGGCACAAAGATACGAATTTTATACTGATTCACGGTGTCTTATCCTTAAAAAAAGTAGATCCCCAAGAGTTTTTGTAAAAATATCCTTCATCTTTCAGGATGCGCAACAAAGAACTGTCATACAGCGCATTACGTCCTGAAGGATGTTTCAGGCATCTTTCAGTGCCCTTTCATGGCGGAAAACGGTAAAAAGTTCTCAGCCAAACGTTTTTTCAATCTCAGTCGAACGATTTTTCAATCTCCTGAGACCGGTTTTCCAATCTACGGCAAGAAATCCAAAGAATACAACCTCTTGAAAACAAGCCTTCTATACACGAAACCACCCACAAGCTTTCCACAAAGGGCAAGCAGCGGATGGAGAATCATAAATCATGACATAAAGGAAAGTCCGTTCCCTTCCCGGGAACATTACCGTCCCTCATGTGAATCTTTCTTCAATCTTCAGTTTCTTCCGTTACCTGGGGCTTTTTCTTGGCCGAACGGCTTACGCTCAGGATGACTCCCATATACACGCAATTAATCAAAGTGGAGGTACCCCCTTTACTGATTAGCGGCAAGGGTTGCCCCGTCACCGGAAAGACCCCGACGGCCACTGCCATATTAATCATGGCTTGCGTGACGAGCATCAACGATAGCCCCATCACAAGGAAAGCCGGGAAGTTCCGCTCGCACCGGCTGGCTATCCTGGCCGACCGGAAGAGCAACACGATATACAGGAACATGACGAAAGCTCCGCCGCCCAATCCGAGTTCCTCTATGACGATGGCATAAATAAAGTCGGAAAACGACTGTGGCAGGAAATCGCGTTCCACGGAATTTCCCGGCCCCCGGCCTATCACATTACATGTGGCAATGGCTATCTTGGCATGCGTCACCTGCGGATTCTTGGTCAGGTCGTAATCCGCCGCATCCTCCGGTATATTCCCATGCCCGCGTACACGACTGGCCCACGTAGGCAAACGGTGCAAGCCGGGCCATTCGCTCATGGATTCTGTCGTAGAGTCCGGTGCAAAACGCAAAAATGAGAACAAACCGGCTCCGGCAATAACGATAATGCCCAATAAGGTGCCTAACTGTTTCCAAGGTATCCCGCCTATGAACATCATCACCAAAATGACCAGGAAAGTCATGGCGGCCGTAGAGAAGTTTTCGGGGACAATCAGCGCACAGATTACCATCGAAACGCCCATAATCCACTTGAACGCACGACGTTGCGCACCGGCCTCGTCACGCATGCTCGAAAGAATCATGGCTGTCGTGGCTATCAATACGCCTTTGGCTATCTCGGAAGGCTGAAAACCGATACCGCCCACCTCAAGCCATCGGCTCGCGTTGTTCACCTTCGTGGTGAACATGGCTATCCCAAGCAAGAATACGGACAACGGTATGCCGGCCAAAGGTATCAACTTAAAATAACGGCACGGTATCTTATGCACCAAAATCGTGGCCAACACGCCTACGACGAAATATGAGGCATGCTGCAGAATCGGCTTCCAATAATACCCTGTCTTGTAACTCATATTACTGGAGGCACTATACACTTCTATGATGGATATCATGCCGAGGAAGAACAAAATCATCCAAATGACCTTGTCACCTTCGAACAGGCTCCACTTCTTTAAAACTTTTACAGGTGTGACCATCCTTTCGCTCCCTTACTTTACAACGCCCTTACCAATGATTTGAACTGTTCGCCACGGTCTTCCATGTTCTTGAACAAATCGAAGCTGGCACAACAAGGGCTCAACAATACGGTATCGCCGGGACGGGCCATTCTGTAACATGCCTCCACGCAGTCTTTCATGCTATGGGTGTCGGCAATGGGAATACCGAATGAATCGAAAAAGGCATGCAGTTTCCCGTTGTCTGCCCCAAGGAACACCAGTCCCACACATTTTTTCCGCACCAGTTCGGCTATGGCCTCATAATCATTCCCTTTGTCTTTTCCTCCCAAAATCAATACCGTGGGCGTTTTCATGCTCTCCAATGCGTACCAACAGGCATCCACGTTGGTGGCCTTGGAATCGTTGATATAATCCACGCCACGCACACGCACCACTTTCTCCAAGCGGTGTTCCACGCCTTCAAAATCACTCAGGCTCTGACGAATCACCTCGTTCTTCACCCCGGCAATGTCGGCCGTGATGCCTGCCGCCAAAGAGTTATACATATTGTGCTTCCCGGTCAAAGCCAATGACTCCTGTTCCATGTTGAACGGCGTGGGGTATTCTATCACATATTGCCCGTCGGCCAGATAACCTATCATCCCTTCTTTCTTCAAGATGGAGAACGGACACTTCTTGGCCTTGATTTGGTATTTCTCCAATTCTTTCCGGATAATCGGGTCGTCATTCCAATAAACGAAGGCATCCGTCTCTTCCTGGTTCTGCAAGATGCGCATTTTGGCATCCACATAATTCTGCATGCAATGGTCGTAACGGTCCAGATGGTCGGGCGTGATGTTGAGCAACACGGCAATGTTAGCCCGGAAACGGTACATGTTGTCCAACTGGAAACTGCTCAGTTCTATCACATAGTAGTCATAATCTTTCTCGGCCACCTGCAAGGCCAGGCTTTGGCCGATATTTCCGGCCAACCCGACGTTGTAACCCGCTTTCTTGAAGATATGATAAATCAAGGACGTAGTAGTGGTCTTGCCGTTGCTGCCCGTAATACAAATCATCTTGGCGTGCGTATAGCGTCCGGCAAATTCTATTTCCGAGATAATGGGAATACCGGCGGCTTTCACCTTCAACACCATCGGGGCATCTTCCGGTATGCCCGGGCTTTTTATCACCTCGTCCGCATTCAGGACCAGTTCTTCCGTATGGCCGCCGTCTTCCCACGCAATTCCGTAACGGTCCAGCATGTCCACGTAATGAGGCTTGATTTTTCCCATATCGGAAACAAAGACATCAAAGCCTTTTTTCTGAGCCAGCACTGCAGCGCCCACGCCGCTTTCGGCCGCTCCCAATATTACCATTCTTTTCCCCATAGCTTCTTCCTTATCTGATTTTTAACGTTATAATCGTCATGGCCGCCAAGATGATCGTGATAATCCAAAAACGGACCGTAACTTTCGACTCTAACCAACATCCTTTAGGCCAGTTGCACAGCACTTTCACGTCCGGAGCCAACTGCCCCGGGCGCACCCGGAAAGTATCATGGATCGGGGCTCGCTTGAACACTCTTAACTTCAGTCCTTTCCGGTTCCCCCATTTCGCATAGTTCACTTGCAGAATCACGCTCAGGCTCTCCATCAGGAACACGAAACACATCAAGGGGATAAGCAATTCTTTATGTATGATGATGGCCGTCACGGCAATGATGCCTCCAATGGACAAACTGCCCGTATCCCCCATGAATATCTGGGCAGGATAGGCGTTATACCACAAGAAACCGACCAATGCCCCGACAAAAGCACAGATGAAGATGACCAGTTCCTCCGAACCGGGTATATACATGATATTCAGATAACTGGCAAAGGCTATATGACTGGACACGTAGGCCAATACGCCCAACGCCACACCGATAATAGCCGAATTGCCCGCCGCCATGCCGTCCATGCCGTCGTTCAGGTTCGACCCGTTGGACACGGCTACCACGACCAAGGTCGTCATGATCACAAACAAGAACCACCCGGCAGCCGTCTTGTATTTTCCGCAAAAGCTCATCATCTCGGCATAATCCAAATTGTTGTCCTTCACGAACGGAATCGTGGTAATAGTCGATTTCACTTTCTCGCTTTTGTGCACAACGACTTCTGTATTGCCCAAGCGCTGTGTCGAAACATTCTCCCGGATCACTGCGTCGGGACTAAGCCACAATGTCAGGCCGACAAAAAGTCCCAAAAGGGTCTGTCCCGCCAACTTGTAAATGGGGCGCAAACCATCCTTGCTTACTTTCATCTTGATATAGTCGTCCGCAACCCCCAAAACGCCCAACCACACAGTCGTAATCAGCATCAGTATCATGTAGAT
>OMCT01001746.1_pt1 | contig 12290 bp, 8 predicted proteins | sample 1674301 | NCBI WGS metagenome assembly OMCT01 (sample SAMEA103958158, study PRJEB25191) | human gut metagenome
ATCTGTGATAATATTACCGATCTCCTTGGAGATTTCTGTAATGTGCTCCATTTCCATCAGCAGATCGTTCATTTTTTCTTTTTCTTCGTTCGCTTTATCTGCAGAGGCTTTTACACGTGCAGATGCGCTCTGTGTTTCCTTCGCTGTATCTGCCGCCAGATCCACGACCGTATCAATGGTGGCATTCAATTCCTCGATTACTCCTGCCTGCTCTGTTGCACCGTCCGCCAGGGATTTTGATGCATTTTCCACCTCGGATGCATTCGATGATACCTGTTCTGCCAGATTGCTGATCTCGGTCAGGGTACTGTTAAACCGTTTCAGAATATACAGCAGTGATACCTTCAATTCCGAGAAATCGCCTAGGAAATCTGTAATATCATCACCATTTCTGGTCAGGTCACCCTGCGCTATTGCCTTTACCTCCATAGAGATCTCGCTGACATAATCTGCCAGAATACCCATGGCTTCTTTCAGATTCTTAATGGTATCGCCAAGCTCATCATCAGACTCATAGGTAAGCATTTCTACATTAGATAGTTCGCCCTTACGCAGGCTGGCAACTGCTGCATCTATCTGTTCTACCGGCTCAGTAATGGAATTGGTAATGATCCTTCCGATCAGTGTCGTCACTACAGCAATCGCAAGACCCGCTGCCACAATCACGACAAATATGATGATGGTGCATACATTGGCCATGGTCTTTGCCTGATCTAATTCTACCTGGAACTCGTCACGTAATATAGTTAATTTTTCAGTAAAAGCTTTATATTCTTCATACACCTCTCCGGTCATCAGCTTTGCTGCTTCCTGCTGTTTATTCTCACGGCTCAACTTCAGGATTTCATCTGAAGCAGCCCTGTATTTTTCCCATGCAGCGTTTGCTACTTCGTAATCGTTCTGTCCTTTTTTAGCATCACTGTCTGCAGACATGATTGCATCCAGATTCGCATCTGTATCTTGGATCTGACTCTCCAGCTTCTGGATTTCTTCTTCGCAGGAGTTCATGACTGCTGCATCTGATTCTACCAGATGCTGATACTGTTTGATTCTGTATTTCGCAGTCATTGTCTCTAAATCCTGCAGATATTCCAATGACGGAGACCAGACCTCCGTGATCTTCTCTATATTTGAACGGATCACTAATGTTGAGATCAGTGCCACCAACACTAAAAATAATGTCATAACAAGTACTGTCATTCGATATACTTTTAATTTTCCTGCAACCTTTAAGTTAGCTATACGCTTTTTAATCTTTTCCATGATAGTTTTCCCTTTCTTTGTAAATTATTGATCTTTTATCACATTTGTTTATCCATAAACTGCTATAAGATATCATACTTTATTGGAAAAGTCTATAAAAAAAAGTATTAAATTATTTTCTGCTAAATATTAATGGTTCTATCGCTAGAAACTGGTGAAAATACTTCTTTCTGACCATCCAATCCCAAATCTTTTGCCATTTGTTCCATATCCTTATATATCTTGTCTTTGTACTTATCATAAAGGAACTCAAATCCATCTTTGCGAAGAATTGATGGCGAATTATCCATGTGAATGCAGTCTTTCATAACACAGTCATATGCAATATTTCTGCACATAAATAGACTGTATGTCTAGACAGCTTAAGCTGTTGTTCTGTTAACTGCAAACTGCACTTCTATTATTGTTCCTCCTGATGGGTTAGGCCTGATTGCAATACTGCCATCGTGTACCCGCACAATTTCATTAACAAGCGCAAGTCCAAGACCAACACCACCAAGCTCACGGCTTCTTGATTTATCTACGCGAAAGAAAGGTTCAAACACACGTTCCTTAAGTTCCTCTGGAATTCCACTTCCCGTATCCTCTACTGACAGATAAACCTGCTTTTCCTTCTGATATGCCTCTACTATGACCTGTCCACCAGAATGATTATATTTTATGGCATTCTCAACAAGATTATATACAAGCCTATATATAAGTATATCACTTCCAACCATATTTACATCCTTACATTTTCCAATAAGCTTTATATTCTTTTCCTGTGCAAGTGGCTCCAGATCCGCCAATACCTCATCAATAAGTGCATCAACTATAATCGTCTCATCACGTCCCACTGTCTGAAGCTCGCTCATGTCAAGGAGCGTTTTTACCATTTTACTAAGTCTTTCATTCTGTTCAGTAACCATCTTTATCGTCTGTATGGTATCTGCATCATTACCTGGATGCTTGCCAGAATTATATAAATCAAGCTGAATCTGCATTAATGATAATGGAGTCCGAAGCTCGTGTGCCGCATTCTCAGTAAACTGCCTCTGTATCTTAAATGCCTCCGATAGACGTTCAAGCATCTTATTATACGAAACACTAAGACACTTACAGAAGATATTGATGCTATACGAAAAATCGAGGAACAAATAGCTGAAATTGAAAATAAGACTACTTCTGACAGTAGTAAGAAAAACAATACCGCAACCTTCAATGGCAATAAAACTGCCAAGCACACTCAGCATTGCCTGTCGGTCAGTTGCAAAAAGAAGGGGCTGAAAAGCCTGCTCTTATATATACATATATCTGTCTCCTATTTTTTAACTCCAGCTCATACGGATATCATACATCAGCCTTGTAAGTGCAATACTGTCTTTAGCTGTATATACATCACTGCTGCAATATCCAAGCTTTACGCATCTGCTTACTTCCCTGATTTCATATTCAAAGCCATTTATATCAACCGGACACTCGATTGTTTCCGGTTCTTTTCCTTCCACCTCAAGTATCATGGTCTCGGCGTGTTGGAAATCCGGTAAAAATATACTTCCCTTTGTTCCCTCAATTCTGGCATTACGTTTTAATTCCTGCCCAATTGTCTGGACTGATTCTGCTGTACATCCATCATTATATGTCAGTTTGAGACAGCTGTAATCATCTGTTCCATACTCATTAATATGTACTTTTTGAGTTTCTACATTCTGCGGCTCATTCCCTGTAACAATACGCAGAAATCCCAGATTGTAAATTCCTATGTCCAACAAAGCACCTCCACCAAGTGCAGGGTTAAATTTACGCTCTTTTCTGGCACCTGTTGCAACAAACCCATACTGACATGAAATATGTTTTATTTCTCCAATAACTCCTTGCTGTAAGATACTGTGTAAACGATCATACAATGGAAGAAACCATATCCAGAGTCCCTCCATGATAAAAAGATGCCTATCCCTTGCCAGTCTGTACAGTTCCTGTGCCTGTTTATCATTTATCGTAAACGGCTTTTCGCACAATACATGCTTTCCATGTTCAAGACATAACCTGCAATTCTCATAATGCAAAGTATTTGGTGTTGCTACATAAACAGCCTCAACATCCTGATCTTTAACCAGTGCTTCATACGAATCATAATATCTTGGGATATCATGCTCATTAGCAAAGGCTTTTGCATTTTCAATGTTACGTGAACCAACTGCTACTAACTGTTCATTTTCTTTACTCATCTGATTTATGGTTGATGCAAATTTTTTTGCAATATTACCTGTAGCCAAAATTCCCCACTTCATCTTATCTCTCCCATCGATTCTATAAATTTATATGTAATATATCCTCATTTAACAATTATTAAAGGACACAAATCTATTATACCTTATATCATCATCTTCGCATATCCATTTTATATCATATTTTATAATACAAAAGGCCAGCCCCGCCAATACTAATAGTTCCTGACGAATCTGACCTTTTACAATTACAAAAAATTATATATTACCCTTCAATCTCTTTAATAAGGTTAACCATCTCAATTGCACCTTCGGCGCACTCAAATCCCTTATTGCCTGCCTTTGTTCCGGCACGCTCAATTGCCTGCTCGATTGTATCTGTAGTAAGCACTCCAAACATAACAGGAATATCACTTGCTAAAGAAACATTTGCAATGCCTTTGGAAACCTCGCTGCACACATAATCGTAGTGGCTTGTAGCACCTCTTATAACTGCACCAAGACATATAACTGCGTCATACTTGCCGCTTTTTGCCATCTTTGAAGCTATCAATGGTATCTCAAATGCGCCCGGCACCCATGCAAGATCAATATTTTCTTCTGAAACATCATGTCTTACAAGCCCGTCTTTAGCTCCCGCAACAAGCTTAGACACAATAAATTCATTAAACCTTGCCGCTACAATACCTACCTTAATTCCACTGTCAACTAACTTACCTTCTAAAACTCTCATTATCAATTCCTCCTTATAAATAATCCATATTTTTACACTACATTTAAAATGTGTCCCATCTTTGTCTGCTTTGTCTTAAGATAGAACCTGTCAAAGCTGGTCGCATCTATCTCAATAGGCACTCTCTCACTGATTTCGATTCCAAAATCTGCAAGCTGGTATACCTTATCAGGATTGTTAGTAAGAAGCCTTAAGCTCTTAGCGCCTAAGTCTTTCAATATCTGTGCTCCTATGTAGTACTCGCGTGCGTCTCCCGGCAGACCAAGTGCCAGATTAGCCTCAAGTGTATCCATTCCCTGATCCTGAAGTGCATATGCCTTAAGCTTGTTGACAAGCCCGATTCCTCTGCCCTCCTGTCTCATATAAAGAAGTACTCCCCTGCCTTCATTGTTAATCTGTGTCATCGCTGACGCTAGCTGCTGACCGCAGTCACATTTCATTGAGCCAAATGCGTCTCCAGTCAGGCACTCTGAATGTACCCTGCACAAAAGATTGCTGCCATCACCAATGTCGCCCTTTACCAATGCAACATGATGCTCGCCATTTAACTTATTAACATAACAGTGTGCCATGAATTCCCCATACTTTGTCGGCATTCTTGTAACTGCCACGCACTCAACCAGGTTGTCATGTCTCTTTCTGTATTCCTGAATTGCCTTAATTGTTATGAATTTGAGATTGAATTTTTCGGACATTTCTATGAGGTCTTCTTTTCTCATCATTGTTCCGTCCGCTTTCATTATTTCACAGCACAGACCACATTCTTTAAGTCCTGCTATTCTCATAAGGTCTACTGTTGCCTCTGTATGTCCGTTTCTTTTAAGAACTCCATTAGGTTTTGAACGAAGTGGAAACATATGTCCCGGTCTTCTGAAATCCTCAGGCTTTGCCTCATCTGACACACATGCTCTTGCAGTAAAGCCTCTCTCCTCTGCCGATATTCCTGTTGTCGTCTTAACATGGTCTATTGACACTGTAAATGCAGTTTCATGGTTATCAGTATTGTCAGCAACCATCTGTGTAAGTCCCAGCTTTCTGCACAAATCTCCACTCATAGGCATGCATATAAGTCCTTTTCCATATGTCGCCATGAAATTCACATTTTCAGTAGTTGCAAATTCAGCGGCACATATCAGGTCTCCCTCATTCTCTCTGCTTTCATCATCTGAGACAAGTATCAGCTTTCCGTCCTGTAAATCCTTAACTGCCTCTTCTACTGTGTTATACTCAAACATTTTCTTTTACCTTCCTTTCCCTTTGATATTTTAAAATCCATTCTTTAGCAAGAATTCTCTTGTGATTCCCATCTGCGGTTCTTCTTCCCGCAGAGCAAGAAACCTCTCAATATATTTTCCGACAATGTCATTTTCGAGATTAACTACATCACCAGCTTTCCTAAGTGACAGCGTTGTCGCACCTGCCGTATGCGGTATTATTGATACTGAAAAGCTCTGGCTGTCCGTCTTGGCAACCGTAAGACTTATTCCATCTATGGCAACCGAACCTTTTTCAACGATATATTTTAATATTCCGCTGTCTGTCTTAATCTTATACCATATCGCGTTATCATCCTTGGTTATCGCTGCAACTTTTCCTGTTCCATCAATATGTCCTGAAACTATATGTCCTCCAAACCTTCCATCTGCTGCCATTGCCCTTTCAAGATTAACAGCACTGCCACTCACCAGCTTGCCAAGTGATGAGCGGTTCAGCGTCTCATGCATTACATCCGCAGTAAATGTATTATCATATATCCCTGTCACTGTAAGGCACACACCATTGACAGCAATGCTGTCTCCTATATGTGTTCCCTCAAGGACTTTTTCTGCCTGTATTGTAAGAATTGCTGATGCCGTTCCTTTTTTTACATTATTTACATGTCCGATTTCTTCAATAATTCCTGTAAACATTTCAACTCTCCTTCAATCAGAATATCGTCACCAAGAAGACGAACTGTCTTGTTTCTCAACTGATATGCTTCATCTACATTTGCAATACCCTGACCTTCAACTGCTGTCTTACTGTCTGCCCCACCAAAAATCTTAGGCGCAATGTAAGTCTGAACCCGGTTCACAATTCCAGCCTGCAATGCAGAAAAATTAAGAGTTCCACCGCCTTCCAGCAATATGCTGTCAATCCCTCTATCGCCAAGCATTCTCATAAGTTCTTTTAAGTCGACATGATGCTCGTACTCATCTGTAACCAGCACTTCACAGCCTGCATTTTCATATAAAGATTTCCTGTCGCTGTCGGTACTACATGTAGCAATTATTGTTGGTATCTGCCCTGCACTTTTTACAATTCTGCTGTCCAGCGGAGTTCTTAATCTGCTGTCGCATATGATTCGCACAGGATTGTGTGGGTTGCTTATGGCTGTACTTCTACAGTCAAGCATTGGATCATCAGCAATCACAGTACCGACGCCAACCATAATTGCCGCATATCTGTGACGGTCTGCATGCACATTTTCTCTTGCCTGCTCACCTGTAATCCACTTGGAAAGTCCCTTATATGTGGCAATTTTCCCATCAAGTGTCTGTGCTGTTTTCATCACAACATATGGCTCTTTATTCCTTATGTAATGAAAGAATACATAATTCATCGCCAGACATTCTTCATTGCATACACAGCCTTCAACTTTAATCCCGTGTTCTTCCAGATATTTAACACCTTTTCCACTTACCAGGGGATTAGGATCCATCGAGCCTATCACAACCCTGCTTATCCCTGCCTGCACAAGTGCTTCAGTGCAAGGCGGCTGTTTCCCATGATGGCAGCATGGCTCAAGTGTCACATATATGGTTGCTCCATTGGTATCTTCCTTACATCTTGAAAGTGCATCTCTTTCTGCATGAAGTTCACCATATTTCCTGTGCCAGCCTTCACCTATAATTCTGTCATCCTTTACAATTACAGCTCCAACCAGCGGATTAGGATTAACCCAGCCTGTTCCTCTCTTTGCCAGTTCAATCGCCCGCTTCATGTAGAATTCATCTTCTTTTGAAAAATTGTTATTTATTTCCTGCTGCATATCTGCACCTTCTTTCTGTTCCTTCCTGTCCAGCTTTTCTCTGTTCTGATTTTCCCTGTTTGCTGTATCTTAATTTCATTCTTAATGTGCTTGCTGTTTTCCTGATTTTACCGTCTCAAAGTAGTGATACCTATAAGTAGTCGCATTTTCAATGGTTTAGTAGGTCTTTTTTCATCTTGTCTATAATATTAAACGCATTTCCATTCCTCAAAGACCTATAAATTCATTGTTTATAGGTCATTTAGTAGGTAAATCCATATGTTTTCTTTGGTTTTCCTCCAAAATAAACCTACCAAATTCTTAAAAAACTTGTATTAATAGGTTTTTTCTAAATTTACCTGCTGCCATTCTGCTCTGAATTGCTATAATATGCCGCCAGATTGCTCAGAATTGAATTGCCGTAATATGCTGCAGCCACAATTGCCAGTTCCAACATTTCAGACCAGACTCCGCCTCAATAATACAGACATCCTAGCACAACCAAAATCCAGTCCAGACATAAAAAAGGCTTCCAAAGCAGTTTCATTTCACCACTTCAGAAGCCATACGCCAAAATATCGAATTTCTATAATCAAATTCTTACTCTGACAATCAAAAAACTCTGAGATAATAATTCATCTCAGAGCCAGTATCCACATTCAAGCCAGCCATTCATTCTACTATGATTACATTATGAATAACTAACTTTAATATCACTTCTTCCATCCAGACTTTACTGTCGGCTTCGGAATTACACCGAATCATGCTCTGGCTTACGCCTCGGCTCGTGGGCTTTACCACCGGTAGGGAATTGCACCCTGCCCTGAAGTTCCATATGTATTAAATTATTTATAGTATACACCTGATTTTTAAAAAATCAAGTACTTGACACATTTATTAATATAAGGAAATGAATAAAACCAAAACATGTAAAAACCGGAACCTCGCACCCACACAGTAAGCGAAATTCCGGTCTCCTTAAATATTAATTTTCTGTCTTTTTACCTTTAACCGTTAATCCTGCTGCCGCTCCTCCTATTACAAACATAAGAAGCCATACAAATACATGTTTATTATCTCCCGTATCAGGCGCCTGTTCTTTTACTGTCTCTGTATTATCGTCTTTACATGTATCGTCCAATGATGTTGTATCTGTAATCTTTGCAACCACAGTCTGTGATTTTTCAATCTCAACAAGCCCATCCTGCTTGATGTAATATCTGTCACAATCTTTACAATACCAGTATTCAATATTTCCTTCATCTGTCCTGGTAGCCGCCTTTGCCGCTACTGACTGCAAGCCTTCATGCATACTCATATTGTAAGTGCCATATTTTTCGCTGCAGATCGTACACACCGCTTTCTTCACACATGTTGCACTTCCGCCTGAGTGTTTACACTGATAATCACAAACCGTGCATACACCGTTTTTCCAACCATGTGCTTCACTTGTCAATACTTCCTTATCACAGCAATCATATGCCTGCTTATGAGTTTTTTCTGTCTGTACCCATACTAACTTTCCACTGTGATTTGCCATATCTTTATCTGTATACTCCTTGCCACATGTTTCGCAAACCGCACCTTTTGTACATGTTGCTTCTCCGCCGCTGTGTACGCATACATAACCACATGTTTCACAAGCACCGTCTTTCCAGTTATGATTTTCTTGTGCTATCGTCACTTTACCACAGCAATCATATTTCTTTTCATGTGTTGTTGCTGTCTGTGTCCACTTTTCTGTTCCTGTATGATTGTCTGCATTTATTTCTCCATATTCACTATGGCAGATATTGCAAACCGCTTTCTGCGTGCAGGTTGCTTTTCCGCCTTTATGAATACAATCATATCCACATACCGTGCAGTGTCCATTCTCCCAGATATGATCTGCTATATTAGTTACCTCTGCACCACAACAGTCATATTTTTTCTGATGAGTTTTTTCTGTCTGTACCCATACCTGTTCTCCACTGTGGTTTGCAGGATTTAAAGTACCATATTCAGCATTACAATCCGTGCAGACGGCTTTCTTTTTACATGTTGCTGCTCCACCTACACAGCTTTCTGTTTCTTCTATTGTACAGCCTGCTGTTGTACATTTGTGGGTATGTGTGCCGTTACCATTTGACTTCCATTCACCATATGAATGTTCTGCCTTTGCTGCTGTAACAATCTCACCACATTCACAAATTACAGGTGTTGTACAATCACCATCATCTGTACCACTATGTTTTGTCTTTGTTGTTGTTACCGTACAGCCGTCATTCTCGCACACTTTCCAATGATAAGTATCGTCTTTTGTCCATGTGTCGCTAAACTTATGATTTGTCTGTGCCGGAAATATTTTATGGCAGACAGAACATATTGATTCTTTCGTACAGTCGCTGTTATCCATTGTATGATCCGCATTTACCGTAATAGACAGATAAATGCTGTATCCTTCATTATCTGTCAATGTTATTGTCTGTGTGCCATCTGCTGCAGATACAGTATAAATACCGTCCACATCAGGTGTAAGCGTTTTATTTACTGCCATTACCTGTGTATAATCGGAAGAAGTTACTTTAAACTGTGCCTTCTCGCAGTATACTCCATTATTTTTAATACCGTCTACCACTGTATCCGGATTAATCGCATTATAATAATATGTAACTGTCTGTGTTTCTGATGTATACACACCCTTTTCATCGCCTGTCTTGCTTAAAAAAGTATATCCTGATGGAATCTTAATATTTTCAGGTACCGCATAATTCGTTCCCGATGTGCCCTGAAGTGTAATCGATTCACGTAACTTCTGCTCACTGTCTTTTATTACATAATTAACAATTACTTTTCCTTTGCCTGATGTTACAGCCACATCATCAAAGCTTTCCTTATCTACAAGAATCATTGTAGTATACGCAGGTACAGTTATAACGGAGCCTGAGACTTCACCAAGTGATACAACTCCTGCACTTTCGCCATTTGCAATAACAACCCAGTCCGTAGCAGCTCTTCCTTGAACAGGAATTGTAATTTCTTTTGACACATCTGACTCATTATTTAATACAGCCATAGTATTCCACTCGTCGTCTTTTGTACCTGCAAGCACATAAGCTTCAGAATTTTTTATTGTCTGGCTTTTCGCAAGCGGTGAAAATGCTTTTCGTATCTCCATAAGTCCTCTGTAATATGAGACTACATCTGCGTACTCTGCGGAATCCTTCCATTCAATGTAACTGCTGTCTGCAAGAGTTGTTCCCTCAACGCTGTTACACATTTCTTCTCCGCCATCCATAAACAATGTTCCTGGCTTAGCATATTTCATTGCTGCTTTCTGCTTGTATATTTTTACGGCTTTTTCGTTTCTTTCGCCATAAGTACCACCTGTGCTGCCGATTATTTCATCATATAAGGAAGTTTTATTCTGTCTTTCTTCCTTTGTATAATTATCTCCCCATATAACCAGATTGGCATCTTCCTTTGCCAATGATGTCTTTATCTCATCCAGCCATTTATATACATGCGAAGAACCTTTGTACTTTACATTGACACAGTCAATCAAATCCAGTGAAAATCCATCAATATGATATTCCTCTGCCCAGTATCTCATGGAATTAACCATATAATTACGATACATCTTCCGCTCTGTGGCAAGCTCATTGTCATATCCCGTATTTGTCGTATACCTTGTACCATTAGTATTCAATCTGTAATAAAACCACGGAACCGACTTTTCAAGAGGATTTTCCTCTGAGGCATGCGTATACGGCATCTCCATCACAACAGAAAATCCCGCACTGTGAAGTGCCTGAATCATCTCTTTACATTCCTTTATAACAGTCTTGCTGTCTGACGGATTGGAAGCATAGCTTGCCTCAGGTACATTATAATTTAAAATCTCATACTCACTGTCGCCATCAAAATCCGCAAACGGTGCAAGCTGTACTGTCGTAACACCAAGTTCCTTCAGATAATCAATACCAGATACAAGCTCTCCCGCACTGTTTACTTTTGCACCCTTTTCCGTAAAAGCACTGTACTTTCCGCCTGCAGTCATGCCCGATGCGGTATCTGATGAGAAATCCTTGACACTTATTTTATAAACAGTATTTGCTTTTGTCGAATCAACATACACATGTCTGTCCCTGTCCCAACCCTCAGGAGATACTGAAGATGTATCTGTTATATACGAACGCTTTCCGTCTTTGCTTACCGCAACCGAATATGGGTCCTGAATTTTATATTTTGTTGTTCTGTCGCTGCCAATATGGGTAATATCTGTTGTGGTAATCGTATAGTCATAATACAATCCGCCCCAATCACCAAGAAGTGTTATAATCCAGAGGCCATTCCATTCCCCATTTACAAGCATTTTCTCTAATGTATAAGCTCCTTTATTACATGCATTGCTGTCATTATCATCACCTGTTGCATAAATATTAACTTTTACATATGTTGCCGCAGGTGCCCATAACAAAAATTCAGTTGACTGCTTTGTATATGTCGCTCCAAGCTGCCTGCCCTTACGTGTATGCCCCCAATCATCAACATATGTTCCATCATAGAAATATTCATTATCAATATCTTCTGCCACTTTATTAATATAGCTGTTAGGAAGCGTAGGTATCTTTTTACTGTTATCTGCCGCAAACCCGGTAACGGCACTGCTTGAAAATACCATTCCGATTGACAACGCCACCGCAGTAATCTTTTTTAAGTTTAAATACTTCATAAACTCTTCCTCCTTTTATTGTACTCAATGTATCTATGCAATACCATAAAACATTACAAAAATACATTCTATCTTAGTGGCATTATACAATAAAAGGCATCAAAAAAAATGTCATTTACACGAAATGACATTTTTTCGACACGAACGATATTAAAATGAATGTTTATTCTTCACTTTTTAATCACAATTTATTTATAAAGTTCTGGACCTGATTTTTAAAAAATCAAGTACTTGACACATTTATTAATATTATGATACTATACTTCGGCACAATTAAATATGGTTATATTGGAAACGACACATCCTCTGGATGATAACGAACAACACATGTTTTGCTTAAGTTATTATTAAGGAGGATTTTTT
>OMCT01001760.1_pt1 | contig 12218 bp, 8 predicted proteins | sample 1674301 | NCBI WGS metagenome assembly OMCT01 (sample SAMEA103958158, study PRJEB25191) | human gut metagenome
TCGCGCCCTACGGGAGCGCTATTATCGCCTGGACACAAAAAATCTTACATCCTCCGCGAACCTTTGGATGGCAGCTGCTTTGGTGAGACTGTTTTTATTCCAAAGACTGAAGATCCGTTGCTCTATGACGGAAAACTTATCCACATGAAGCATCCAACCGTCATAAAAGTGCTGAAAATCGGTCAGGACCATGCTGCATATCACATTCCTGTCTTTATCGACAAAGACAGGAATGACACAGCTAAATGAACGTTTAATTAAAGGATTCCCAATTATCTGAACTAAGAATCGCCCCAAAAGTAAGGGTTTGATCTCTTGTGTTCTTCAAACTTAGGGTCGGATCGCTAGTTATCGAGCATCCGCCCCTTAATTTTGCCGCATTTTGTACAAACGACACGAAAAATCCCCTGCAGATTTGATTTTTATTAAGCCATTCCTTAGTACAGATAATACAATATGAGTACTAAAGAACTCGAGGTTTAATTATGGCGATCCCAGAGGAAATCCGCCGTGTCGCGCGGCCGAAAAATACTGTGGTAGTGCAGTCCGGCTCCAAGGGTGCAAATCTCTATGCAGTTCGGGAGCGTGCAGGATTCAAGTACGGCCCCAATGGTAACCCTCAGCCGATCAACGGCCGAATCATCGGTCATATTGTCGACGGCCGTTACGTACCGCTCCATGATGACCTCTCGCTCGCGACGCCCGATATGCTTTCCTACGGCGCCAGCGCCTTCATCCACTCCTGCTCGGAGGATCTCCTTCAGGATCTCTATGACGTTTATTCGGCAAGCGATGCCCAGCGGATCATGGCTTTGGCGTCACTTCGCGTTCTCAAGCCAAAAATCACCGCTCGCAGGGTTGGCACTGAGTACCGCAGAACCTTTATCAGCCGCTACTACCCAGACCTCGCCTTGTCCGCCAACACGATCTCGACGTTCTTGCAAAAGCTCGGGGAAGACGGCGCTAAACGGGAGACCTTCTACAAAAAGCGGATTAGCCTTGTCGAGAAGACACACCATGTAGCAATCGACGGCACGCTAAAGCAGGACAGCAGTTCCTTCAACGACTTGTCGGCCTTATCCCGCAAGGCCCGCGTCAAAGGCTGCCGCGACATCTCCGTGATCTACGCCTACGATCTCGAACGCATGGAGCCGCTTTGCGCCGAGGTCTTCACTGGCAACTCAATCGACGCGACGTCCTACCGAGCCTTTATCGTCAACAACGACATTCGCAAGGGGATCGTCCTCTCCGACAAGGGATTCCCGCCAAAACAAATCGCCCAGGAGCTTCGCGAGCGTCCGGATCTTCACTTCCTCACCCCGCTCAAGCGAAACGATTCTCGCATTGCAGCGCACGAGATGTATGAGTTCCAAGGCGTCTTGAAGAACTTCGATCGAGCCGTCTTTTTCAAGAAGGCGGAGCTGAGAAGCGAGCGATTCCTCTACTCGTTTCGCGATACTCACCAGGCAGAGCTGGAAGAGCACTCCTTTGCCGAACACGCTAAGAAGCACGAGTTCGATAGCGCGGCCTACCTGAGAAAGAAGGCAGCCTTTGGCACCATCGTTTTCGAATCGGATCAGGACCTTGATCCCGAAGTCGTATACCGATGCTATGAAGACCGCTGGCAGATAGAACTTGTATTTCGGCGCTATAAGAACGGCGAATGTCTCGACCAAACCAGTGTTCAGGGCGACTTCTCTGTGATCGGTTCGGAATTCATCAACTTCATTTCGACGACTCTCACTTGCCGTATGCTTAGAAAGGCCGAGGATGCCGGCCTGCTTAAAGACGATTCGTGGGCGGACCTGATGGATGATCTGTCCTCTGCGTGGCGTCGCGTCGATGGTTCGGTGCCGCCGCAAGCCGACGATCCTGCTTGGGTGCACACCATTCCAAAGGTAATGAACCTGCTGACCACACTGGGACTGGCCGTCAACCCTCCCAAAGAGCCCCCAGCCAATGTGACGGTTCCTGGCAAACGAGGTCGCCCAAAGGGTAGTCGCAACAAATCTACACTCGAACGCTTGGCCAAAGAATCGGAAGAGCCGCTCAAGCCAAAACGCGGCCCCGGTCGTCCGAAGGGGGCAAAGAACAAGAAGACGCTCGAGCGCGAGGCACGAGAGCGAGCTCTAGCCGCTTCCGATGATTCGCATGCCTCGTAGTACAGAAAATTGGGAATCTCTTATTTAATTACTCCTCAATGCGCTTGTCTGCTTCAGGATTTTGTCTTGGCTCCGATGCATTCAGTTCTCAACACCAACTCGAATTCATAGAGGCAGTTTCACCCGGGAGAAACTTTTAAAATACCCCCTGTCGGCGGTCCACCGGCAGGGGTCAATTTTTTGGAGTTTTGCGGGACGGGGATCAGATTGTCTTTTGCAAACCGATCCCCTGCCCTTGGTTACTTCTTACCACACATAACGGAAGCCGACGTTCCAACGCCAGTTTTCCTTCACGTCGCCACCGTTCTGCTTTTCAAGGTCGACGTAAGAGTAAGCGTTCTTCGTCCAGTTGAAGTTGGCGCCGACACCGTACTCGTAGTAGGTTCCGCCGATATCGTCCTTCAAGGTCGACTTGACGGACGAATCCGAAACAAGCGAAGCCGTAAATTCGGACTCACCCTTCCAGTCATGAAGGACGGAAGCGCGGACATAAACCGTACCCTTGTTTTCAGGGAAGTGGAAGCCGGTTCTCAAACCAATGCGACCAATCAGCGCTTCAGTATCCTTCTGATCGACACGAATGCCATTGGAAGTCGTGAAGTCATCGCCAGCAACCAAGCCGTACGTCAGCTCAGCCTGCGGCTCAATGAAGGCAAGACCGGCAAACGGCAGATGCCAGCCGGCTTCGACGCTTGCGCTGTACGCATTGTTCTTCGCCTTGCCGCTCATCGTGGAAAGGTCAAAGTCGCTCGACAGACGGCTGTACTTGCCGATCATGTCAACGAAGAGACCGTTGTCTGCAAGCCAGGAACCATAACCAGCAAAGCCGTAGGCCTTGTTGTCGGAACTGCCGTTCGCATACGTGGAGGAACCATCGGTATAGGTAAATGCACCGCCAACCTTCCAGCCGTAACCGACATCAACATCGCTACCAACCTGAACCGACGTGCTCTTGCTCGTCATGTTCTGACGGCCGTATTCCTGTTCAGAACCATAGAAGCGAACCCAGGAACCGATGCCTTCGGGACTGTCACGAAGCTCGCCCATGCGCTTGTTGAGATCGTTCATGTCGTGACGCCATGCCATGACGCCCATCGAGGAAACGGTTCGGAACGCAGAGAGCTTTGTATTCTCTTCTTGAACAACGGTGCTGGTGGTGCCGTCAGCGTTAACTGTTTGGGTAATTGCCCCTTTCACCGCACCTTCCGCGACGGTGTTAGTGATGGAATTGACTGTGTTGGACGAAAATTGAACAGCGTCTTTCATAGCCGTCAATGCCGAATCAACATCGGAAATATCGTCTGCATTGATGCCCGTCGCGTTAACAGCCAACTTTATATCATTATCTGCATCCGTTTGGCCAATGCACAATTTGCCGATGTTGGTAATCGCACCATCTTTCGCAGTAGCAGCAACGTTGATAGTGCCGCCCGTACCTTCGAGATTATCGACCTTTACCGTCTGCTCTGAGTTCTTAATATTAATGGTAGCATCATTTAAAACGAGATTGTTTAATGGAATATTCTCAAGCCCTTCGGTATCATTATTTTCAATTTCATCAATCACCGTAGGTTCCCAAACTGCACCATTTTGCAATTTAATCCGAAGATTAAATACATCAAGATAACTCTGATCAGAAGGTTTGCCAGTGCCGTAAGAAACGGAGCTATTGCCTACCCAAATTGAATCCGATCCAGAAAAATTGACGATGACAGTTGCGTCGGTAACGGTTCCAGAGGTTCCTTTATCGTAATTAAAATCAATATTGCCGTAAAGCTTGGTTGAATGAAGGCCGTCCTCATTGATTTTAATTGTGCTATCGCCTCTAGTCGAAATGGCAGCGCTTGTAGCATGAGCTTCCAAATTGCCATTTATGTTCATGACCCCTTGAGACTGGGCAACAATAGCATTCGCGGAATAGCCTTCCTCACTAGAACCAGTGGTAGTTGCATTAATGTAAATATCATCAGCATTGATATTTATAGTGCTAAGGTCAGATGTAGAGGTTGTAGTCTTGTTCTGTGAATAGAGACCATAAGCCCAAGCTTTTGAAGTGACATCAACGACAAGAGATTTTGTGTTAATGTTAATAACACCACCTTTAATATCATTTGCAACTTGGCCTTCGGCCCAAATACCGACAGCGATATCTGGCTTACCTGAGTTATCCGTAACTTTTACAGAAATGCTTTCGGTTTTACCTTTATTCCCTAGATTAATAGTACTTTGCGTTGCGGATGCTGACTTTACATATCCCGCATGAATACCTACATTTCCGCTTCCCCAACCAGGGCCTTCGGTAATATCAATTGATAGGTTCTTACCTGAAAAGTCGAATTGTCTTCCAGAGCTAGCATCAATGCCCTTATCGTAAGCACCGGAAATAGTCAAATCTTCAGTGATCGAATCAGGGGCCGTTTTTCCAATAGCAAGCGAAGCAGCGGCAGCGTTGGCAGATGCAGCAATTCCCAAAGCAAGGACAACTGCTTCATATAGAGGAGAGATTCGCATAAATTAACTCGAATAGTAAGTTAAAAACTAGCAACAGCAACAAGTTCTGGAAGAGAGGATGTAATGTTTTTGTGTCCAGGCGATAATAGCGCTCCCGTAGGGCGCGAAAGGAATCACCGTGGCACAAAAAACCTTACATCCTCATGAATTGATTGTCCCCCCCCCCGGCTCCTTGTCAAGCCCAATGAATACTGGGTATTTTTTACCTGTTGCGTTCCGGATACACTCCTTTTTGCTTCTGACAGTTTTGCATAATCTCTAAATTGGTACAGACGCGTACGGATAACAGACAAATTTTGTTAAAAATGCATTGAAAAACAATGCATTTTTATTTGACTCATACGTATTTATTCTATATAATTAGATATCAAAGGCAAATACGTATGAGGTCATGATGCCTGCAGCTAAAAAAGTCATCCCGAATCCGGTGGCAGTTAAGAATTTCCCGCATGACAATAAGAAGGCAAAGATCATCTACGACAGGGTCAATGATGTGTTGCGTGTCGTAGAACGGAATTACTATTGGGATCCTCAAGCTGACCGCGGCAAGGAAAAGCGTGTTTACCTTGGGTACATCGTCGATGATGTCTACTATGCAACGGCCGATTACCGAAAGTACTTCAAGAGAAACGGAGTCCCGCGCCTGGTAACAAAAGACACCAAGAAGACCAAGGCAAAGGCCGATGAAAAGATGTGCGACAGCTTGTCCTCGTCGTTGGCCGCAGAACTTCCTGTTTATCACGCGATCGCGGCCAAAATCGGTCTGATACATGATCTGCGGGAGACCTTTGGAAAAGCGTTGGCCGATATGACTCTGTCGGTGGCTATCATTGGCTCAACACCTCTGCTAATGCGGCTTACCTGTATAAGACATGGGCACCCGGCAAACTCCTGCCGAGCACTACCATTCCGTGCTCCAGGGAGATGAGTGACTTTTTTGAAGCTCTGGCCACGCAGCCGGATTGGAGAAAGACCTTCTTCAATGCGCGCATTGCACGGCTGCCGGAAGATGAAGTGCTTGCCTTTGATGCGACTGAAATTGCAACAGAGGCAGCAAATATCTCGTATGCTCAGTTCGGTCTTGGTAAGGAAGGCGGGTACCAAAAGCAGGTAGGCATGATTCTTTTGGTCGGCCACAAATCTGGAATGCCGGTCCTGTTTCGTCTCTTACCAGGTCAGATTACCGACGTTACAACAGTGCAGGACATGTTGTTTCGCTTCGATGAAATCACTGACAAAAAGCGCGTGTTTGCTGCTGTGCTTGACAGAGGATACTTCTCCCTTGAAAACCTCGGCCGCTTCATCGCTGCCAAGAGCAATGTCATCGTGGCTGCAAAGACCAATGTCAAGTGGATCAACGAGTCGATCGAAGAAGTCATGCCGCGGATGTGGCAACACTCATCACGTATTCCCGGCCAGGATTGCTGGGGAGCAACTGTCGAGAAAGAGCAGACTTTTCCTGACGGACAAAAGCACAAAGTGTGGGTCCATGTTTATCGCTGCGATGCCAAGTCACATACTGAAAACGCTGCCTTTTACCGCGTGCTGGAGGCTTTCGAAAGTGATTGGGCCAACTGGCGGCAAGAGGAACATAAAAAAGATACCGTCTGCCCGCTGCTTCACAGCCCTCTGCTGAAGTATTTCAAAGCGCCAAAGAGAGAGCCCGGAAAGTGTCGGCTGGAGACCGACAGCGCCGCAATTGATGACGCTACGCGGTATTTCGGTTTCTTTTGCAATGTCTCCACAATGAAGTGCACGGCGGCTGAAGCCCTGGACATCTACCAGACACGTGACGTGATTGAGAAGACCTTTAAGGGCGGCAAGACGGATATTGAGATCGATGTTGCGAGAGCCCACAAGGACAATACGCTGGAAGGCCGTTTCCTGGTTGGATTTGTGGCCATGTCGATTCTGTGTGAACTGCGCAGATTAATGCGTCAGCCGACAAAACTTGAGCAGAAAAAGGGACCTGTGAAAGACATCCAGCCGCTGTCCAAGGAAATGACTGTGAATGAATTGAAGAACAGACTCAGCTCTATCCGCATGCTTTACACCGGTTCCGGCGAGAAGCGTTGGCTGGAAGTTACCGGCAAGCAGCATGAAATTGCACGTCGGCTCGGATTTCCTGATCTCTACGAAACGATCCCTGAATGGGCACCCTGATTCAACTGACGTAGGGGGCTGACGCCCCTACGTACGTACCCGTACCAATTTAGAATAATCGGAATGAAGCGCTTCCCTTGCAATGAATGCGCGAGCATTCTCCGATTCGGATATTCCATCGGCGGCCGGCATTAGTTGCCAAAATTTCTTTCCGTGATAAATCAATTTACAGGAGTCACGGAAAATGCGATACTCTGACGAATTCAAAAACCACGTTGTTTCACGCCTTTTGACTGGTGAGGTTACCTGTGCCACTCACGGCTAATCCTGCTATTGTGATCCGCGTGGTAGGTTCGACACAATGAAAACAAACATGTGAGGAGATTGCAATCATGGCTGAGATTTCACGCAGAACGCTTGCTCTCGGGACAGCCGCAGCCGCCGCGGCCGCGGTTTTCCCCGGCGCTGTCGCCGCAAAACCCGCCAATGTCCCGGTGATCTGGGACGGCAAAAAGATGTGGGAGACCTTTGAAAAAGACGGCACGGGCTTTTCTTTCCCGCATAAACCGGGCAGCCCCAAGGCCTATGTAACCTTTGACACGCAGTGCCCGGACTGCATCCGCTTTTATGACAACATCGCGCCGCTTCTTGACAACATCAACCTCGTCTGGTGCCCGATTGCGTTTTTAAACATCCATTCGGACCCCCAGGGCGCAGCGATTCTGATTGCGAAGAACCCGGCTGAAAAGTTCATGGAGCAGCACCTGCACTTCCGGGACGCCGGTTTCCGGGGTTTCCGCTATGACCTCACCAAGATCCCCGAGGACGTGAGAAACAAGGTGTGGACGAACACGAAGCTTGCCCGCCGCTCCGGGTGCCGCGCGGTGCCCTTCGGGGTTTATAAGAACCCCGAGGGTGAGTACATTGCGCTTGATGAAAACCTCAAGACCGAGGAACTCAAGGCGATCTTCGGACTGAAGTAACACTTTTGCCCGAAATGCGAAGCCCCGGATTTCGCGGTCCGGGGCTTTTTGTTGAGCGTTGCTGCGCGTTCTTACATCACTTTGAAAGCTTTTCGACTTCCGCTTCCAGTGTCTGAATGCGTTTACGCATGTCCCCGAGACGCATCATGAGAACGGCCGTACGCTCAAAGGCGCGACGCTCCTGCGCGGGGAAAATGCCGATCAACTGCTTTGCGCCTTCCTGCCAGTGCATGATGGAGGTGGCAGGACCCACTTCGCTGCCGTCAGGGATGGCGATGTGGCCGTTGATGTTGGCAGCGCCCCCGATCATGCAGTGGCTGCCGATTGTGGTGGAACCGGCAACACCCGTGCAGGCCGCCATCACGGTGTATTCTCCCACGCGCCCGTTGTGGCCGATCTGAATCTGATTGTCAAGCTTACTGCCCCTGGCAATCACCGTATTTTCAAGGGCCCCGCGGTCAACCGTGGTATTGGCGCCGATTTCGACGTCGTCTTCAATCGTTACGCCCCCGATCTGCGGGATTTTGACCCATTCGCCAGCAAACGGCGCAAACCCGAAGCCGTCGGCGCCGATCACGCTGCCTGAATGCAAAATCACGCGGTTACCGATTGTGCAGCCGTGGTAAACAACGGCGTTGGGGTACAGGATGGCGTCCTCGCCCACCGTGGTGCCGGCGCCCACGTAACTCCCGGGAAAAAGCCGCGTGCGCGCGCCGATCACGGCGCCCGCGCCCACGTAGGCGCCCGCTTCGATGACAGCCTCGGGAGAGACCTTTGCGCCTTCTTCCACCACGGCCTTCGGGTGAATAAAGCCTGTGGGGCGCTTGGGTTCTGTCATCACCTGCAGAGCCCAGGCAAACCAGGCGTAGGGGTTTGTGCAGACAATAAGCGGCCGGTCGGCGGGCGCCCCTTCGGGCCACATGGCCTTGACATCAGCTTCCGTTAAAACAATGACGCCCGCATGACTTGCCTTCGCAGCATCCCTCAGACGCGGCTGCGCAAGAAACGCGACGTGCTCGGGACCCGCGTGATCCAGGGGGGCAAGACGCTCAACGCACACTTTTTCGGCGCCGCCCAAAAAACGGCAGCCGAGACGGTTGGCGGAGCGCTTTTCAATTTCAGCCGTCAGTGCGGCAACGGGAAACGACATATGTACCCCCTTTTCGGGCAGATAAAAACAAACCGCGGCGCGTTCAGAGGATCTCCCCTGAAACTCACCGCGGGAACAAACGCTCGAGAATTACTTCGCCGGTTTGTTGAGGCGCTTGATGACTTCGTCGGTGAGGTCAACCTTGGGGCTCGCCCAGACAGCTTCCTGAAGAATCAGGTCGTACTTCTGGCTCTTGGCGAGATCCTGAATGATGCGGTTGGCACGCGAGAGAATAATCTGGCTTTCTTCCTGAGCGCGCTGGTTGCGCTCTTCAAGAAGCGCGCGCTGCATGCGGGTGATTTCGCGTTCTTCTTCGGCAAGGTCACGGCGCTTGCTTAAGCGTTCGCTCTCGGTCATCACGGCGCTGTCTTTTTCAAACTTGCCCGCCTTATCCTTAAAGGCGCGCACGCGGCGGTTTAATTCGTCTTCGCGGCTCTTGAAGTAGCTCTTGAGCTTATTCTGCGCGGCAACAGCGGGCGCCGATTCCGCAAGGATCTTTCCGGGATTCACCACCCCCACCTTGAAGTCAGCGGCCATGGCGCCGGTTGCGAGAAACGCGGCGGCTGCCGCTGCGATCAAACCCTTTTTAAACATGAGTCAAACCTGTGTAATGCGTGTCAGAAAACTGATAGGCCGGATTGTAACCCGTCTGAGACTGGGGCAAACCAGGCCGGTTGTTTAAGAATTTGTCCGGACGCAGGTTGTGCGCCCGGACAGAAGAAACTCTTAGAAGCCCGTACCGATCTGGAACTGGAAGCGCTGCGTGTTGTCGCCGTCCTTCTTGTTGATCGGGAAGGCAAGCGAGAACTTCAGGGGCCCCAGGGGCGAAATCCAGGCAATACCAAAGCCCCAGGAGTAACGGAGGTCATCCAGAGCAAAGTTCGTTTCGCCGCGTCCGCTGTAGCCCCAGACGTTGCCGCCGTCCAAGAACATCAATCCGCGCAGGGTCTTGTCGGCCCCCGGCAGCGGCATCAGGAGTTCCGCGGAGAAAACAAGCTGCTGGTTGCCGCCCAGGTTGTCGCCGTTCGTGTCCTTCGGACCCAGGCTTGAGCTTTCGTAGCCTCGCACCGAGCCGATGCCGCCCGCGTAGAAGTTCTTAAAGAACGGATAGCGCTTGCTGCCGTAGCTGTCGCCGTAACCGGCCTGCATGTTGAGGCCCAACGTCCAGAAGTTCGTGATCGGCAGGTACTGCGTGATCTGATAGGTCGCGCGGTAGTACTGCGTATCGAGGGCCGGCAAGGACACTTCCGCGTTAAAGCGCTGATAGCGCCCGCGCGTGGGGGCCAATACATTGTCTCGGCTGTCGCGCGACCAACCTAAAGTCAGAAGCAGTGACTGCGGCTTATCGCCGTACTGATCCACATAGTCCCAGTAGCGCTTAGGCGACGGGTCCGTGCCGCCTCTTAAATCAACCTTCGTCATTTCCCAGCGGGTACCGACGAAGATGCGGTCAAGTTCGGTCACAGGAACACCAAAGCTGATGCCCGCGCCGATCGTTTCGTAGGCAACGTTGGAGACATCGAGCTCATCGAGGTCAACACGCCGGTCGTAGATATCCCAGTTGCGGCTGATCCCTTCGGGCGTGATGTAGGGTTCCGTGAGGCTGAAGGCGTACGTTCTCTGGCTCTTTGAAGTATTCACCTCAATGGAGGTCGACTTACCGGAACCGAAGACGTTGTCCTGGGCAAAGCCCGCGGACAAGATGATGCCGTCGCTGGTGGAGTAACCGGCACCGAGAGAAATCGAACCCGTGGGACGTTCTTTCACGGCAATGTCAAGGTCCACCTGATCGCGCGTGCCCTGCACGGGCTTGGGGTCGGCGGTCACCGAATCGAAGTAGCCGAGACGGTCGATGCGGTCGCGGGAGAGCTTTACTTTGTCGCTGTCAAACCAGGCCGATTCGTACTGACGCACTTCACGGCGGATCACGTCGTCACGCGTGCGGGTGTTGCCGGTGATGTTGACGTGGCGCACGTAGGCACGGCGCCCCGGGTCGATCGTATAGACGATTTCGACGGTGTCTTTTTCAGCGTTTGCCACCGGGTTGGGTGTGGCCGTACAGAAGGCGTAGCCGAGCGTCGAGAACTTGTCCACAATCGCCTGGCTGATGTTGTTGACCTTCTCGGCGTTGTAGGTCTCACCCGTTTCAAAAGTCAAAAGCGGCTCAATTTCTTTTTCCAGGCCCAGCATATCGCCCGCAAGCTTCACGCCGCTCACGGTGTACTTCTCACCTTCGGTCATGTTGATGGTGATAAAGACGTCAGCCTTGTTGGGCGCGACCGACACCTGCACGCTGTCGATCTTAAAGTCGAGGTAACCCTGGTTCAGATAAAAGCTTCTCAGGGTTTCAAGGTCGGCTGCGAGCTTTTCGCGGGAATAAAGGTCGCGCCGCGTGTACCAGCTCGACCACTTGTGCTCACTGAGCTGCATCAGGTCCATGAGTTCATCGGCATCAAACAAGATGTTCCCGACAAAACGGATCTGCTTAATGGAACTTGCGCTTCCCTCGTCCACATTCATCGTGACGCGCACGCGGTTGCGGGGCAACGGTGTCGTGGTCGTGTTCACCTGCACGCCGTAGTAGCCCTTGGAGAGGTACTGACGGCGCATTTCCTGATCGGCCCGGTCAAGCACGGACTGGTCAAAGATGCGGCCTTCAGCCAGGCCCACGTCACGGAGGCTTTTTTCCACGCCGTCCTTATCAAAGGCCTTGATGCCGCTTGTTTCAATGGAGGCGACAGCCGGGCGCTCGGTGATGCGGATCACGATCACGTCGCCGTCGGCACCCACCGAGACGTCACGGAAAAGCCCGGAGCCGTAAAGCGAATGAATGGCTTCGGTACCGCGTTCCGGCGTGTATTCATCGCCCACCCGAAACGGCAGATGCGAAAACACCGTACCCGGTTCGGTTCGCTGAATCCCTTCAACGCGGATGTCGCGGATGGTAAACACCTGTGCGGCCGCAGACACGGCAAATGCCGCGAGCACGGCAGCGGCGGCACTGCGCAAGAAAAACTTTTCCGTCATTTATGTTCTTTATTCAATGGCACAAGGCCCGGCGTTGTCGTGAAAAAACGCCGGGAGAAGCGCCCGCAAACCGTGTGGCACGGCTTATCGGGCACAGAAACTGCGTCAGTTTAGCCCGAAGAGGCGCGTTATGTCATTACCCACGGCCAAAACCATCAGCAAAAGAAGCAGAAAAACACCGATTTTCTGCCCCCACTCGGCAACCTGCGGCGCGGGTTTGCGGCCCGTCACCATTTCATACAAATAAAACATGAGGTGTCCGCCGTCGAGAACCGGCACCGG
>OMCT01001772.1_pt1 | contig 12177 bp, 11 predicted proteins | sample 1674301 | NCBI WGS metagenome assembly OMCT01 (sample SAMEA103958158, study PRJEB25191) | human gut metagenome
GGGGGTGCAGGGGGCGGCGGCGATTGGCCGCCCCCTGCGCGCTCCCTGCGCCAGTGACTATATGTGGCTTAACACATCAAGGAGCGCAACAGGAAGATGAATCAATATATTTAAAAAAGGCCTGACATTGCGCCAGGCCTTCTGCGTTAATTAATTACGTTTTTCCAGCAGGGGCCGGTAAATCAGACCACCGATAATACCGCCGACAATTGGCACCACCCAGAAGAACCACAGTTGTTCTAACGCCCAGCCGCCCTGGAAGATAGCAACCGCGGTGCTGCGCGCCGGGTTAACAGAAGTGTTAGTCACCGGAATACTGATTAAGTGAATCAGGGTTAAGGCCAGACCAATAGCGATCGGCGCAAAACCAGCAGGAGCGAATTTGTCGGTTGCGCCGTGGATCACCAGCAGGAAACCTGCACTCAATACCAGTTCAACTACCAGCGCGGAAAGCATGGAATAACCGCCTGGCGAATGCTCGCCATAACCGTTAGAAGCAAAACCGCTGGCTGCCGCGTCAAAACCCGTTTTACCACTGGCAATTAAATACAGCAGCGCCGCCGCAACAATACCGCCGACAACCTGGGCAATTACGTAGCCAACGACTTCTTTTGCCGGGAAACATCCGCCAGCCCATAAACCAATAGTGACCGCCGGGTTAAAATGACCACCAGAAATATGACCAACAGCAAAGGCCATCGTCAGAACGGTCAGACCGAATGCCAGCGCCACGCCGGCAAAACCAATGCCTAATTCCGGGAAGCCTGCGGCCAGTACGGCACTACCACAGCCACCAAAAACAAGCCAGAAAGTACCAAAACATTCAGCTGCTAATTTTCTGAACATATCCACCTCAATTAAAAATTGACCCTGTGAAAAATATGGTCGTTTTATAGGGTCGTCGTAAAAAAGTGACGACGGAAATAATGCGCGGCTATTTTAAAAACGAAGGCAAATCATTCGCCAGATAAATAAATCCAGTAAATTTGATTTAGGGCAACAGCGGGTTGCCCCATATAGTCATTTGTCTGATTGACAGTGTAGTGCAAGCGAAAGATTTAATCCTTTAGGCGTAATAAAAAATAATTTATCATGCTAATTATTTGATTTTGTTGTTTTTGCAGGCTTATCAGCAAGAGGGAGTATAACGCGATTATTCGCTCATTTTTCAGACATTTGCCATGCTTAAATGTGATGTCATCACGTATTAGCAAGGCCTTTCCCGTTATACTGCCAGCGTAAAGGATAAGTCACATATTTCTGGAGGGGATATGATTCTTGAGCGCGTTGAAATTGTGGGTTTTCGCGGTATCAACCGTTTGTCGTTGATGCTGGAACAAAACAACGTCCTGATTGGGGAGAACGCGTGGGGTAAATCCAGCTTGCTGGACGCCTTAACCCTGCTGCTATCGCCAGAATTAGATCTCTACCATTTTGAGCGCGACGATTTCTGGTTCCCGCCGGGAGATATCAACGGGCGAGAACATCATCTGCATATTATTTTGACCTTCCGCGAATCGCTGCCAGGCCGACATCGGGTTCGCCGCTATCGGCCGCTGGAAGCGTGCTGGACGCCATGCACCGATGGCTATCACCGTATTTTTTATCGTCTGGAAGGGGAGAGTGCGGAAGACGGCAGCGTGATGACACTGCGCAGTTTTCTCGATAAAGACGGACATCCGATTGATGTCGAGGATATTAACGATCAGGCACGCCATCTGGTGCGTTTAATGCCGGTGCTGCGCTTGCGTGATGCCCGTTTTATGCGCCGTATTCGTAACGGCACGGTGCCAAATGTCCCCAATGTGGAAGTCACCGCGCGCCAGCTCGATTTCCTCGCCCGTGAGTTGTCCTCACATCCGCAAAATCTCTCTGATGGACAGATTCGTCAGGGACTTTCCGCAATGGTACAGCTGCTTGAGCATTATTTCTCTGAGCAGGGGGCCGGACAGGCGCGATATCGTTTAATGCGGCGGCGAGCCAGCAATGAGCAACGAAGCTGGCGCTATCTGGATATCATCAACCGGATGATTGACCGACCAGGAGGGCGCTCGTATCGGGTTATTTTGCTCGGCCTGTTTGCTACTTTGTTGCAGGCAAAAGGCACATTGCGACTGGATAAAGACGCCCGTCCATTGTTGCTGATCGAAGATCCAGAAACCCGTTTACACCCCATTATGCTTTCAGTTGCCTGGCATCTGTTGAATCTTCTGCCATTGCAGCGCATTGCCACCACCAACTCTGGCGAGCTGCTTTCGTTAACGCCGGTAGAACATGTTTGCCGACTGGTACGTGAGTCCTCGCGCGTTGCCGCCTGGCGTCTGGGGCCGAGTGGTTTGAGTACCGAAGACAGCCGACGCATCTCTTTCCACATTCGTTTTAATCGTCCGTCATCGCTGTTTGCACGCTGCTGGCTGCTGGTGGAAGGCGAAACGGAAACCTGGGTTATCAATGAACTGGCGCGTCAGTGCGGACATCATTTTGATGCCGAAGGGATCAAGGTCATTGAGTTTGCCCAGTCCGGGCTAAAGCCACTGGTTAAATTTGCCCGGCGAATGGGGATTGAATGGCATGTACTGGTCGATGGCGATGAGGCAGGGAAGAAATATGCCGCTACGGTACGCAGCCTGTTGAATAACGATCGGGAAGCCGAACGAGAACATTTAACGGCGTTACCGGCGCTGGATATGGAACATTTTATGTATCGCCAGGGATTTTCCGATGTGTTCCACCGCGTGGCGCAAATCCCGGAAAATGTACCGATGAATCTGCGCAAAATTATCTCGAAAGCGATCCATCGCTCTTCCAAACCCGATCTTGCCATTGAAGTGGCAATGGAGGCAGGACGTCGTGGTGTGGATTCCGTACCGACGCTGCTGAAAAAAATGTTCTCACGCGTGCTGTGGCTGGCGCGCGGTCGCGCGGATTAACCGCGAAACATCGTGGCCATTTGTGGCTGAATAGCGTCGAGCATCTCATAGCGCCGACGGTATTCAGCCCGTTTTTTACTGGCGATTTCGGCAATCTCTTTTCGTGCTATCTGTGCCGGAAGGCGGTAATGGCGTTCAGCATCACATACGCCGCCTACCGACTCCCAGAACGCGTTGTAATCAGCATGGATCTTGCCTTCTTTATCGCGATAACGCAGGCTGCGGTAAATATGTGTTTCATTGCTGACGGCAATGATCTGCTCTACCTGCAAACGTTGGGCAAACAGACAGGCCGCTTCCATCACAAGGCGTTTGGGAAATAGCCCGTGGCAGGCTTTCGTCGCATTCTGGATTTCCTGATGTGGAATTTCCCATTTTGCGCCTTGCAGTCCGCCAATAAACATTGTTCTTTCCCCCTGATATTCACACAGGGTAAACGTGATCTCTGCCAGAGGAATACCTTCGCTGTTGCGGAACAGGATTGTGCTGTCACCTTCTTTATCCATTGAGATCATCATGGTCAGCTCAAGTGTGAACTGCTCGCCGTTTTTGCCTTCCAGCTTCGCCAGTTGCAGCCCGGGGGTATTCAAATATAAGCTGAATTCTTCCGCCGACATACATCCGCGGAGTAACGCATAATGGTAACGTAACGCCTCCAGCAATTGCTTACGGCTAAGATTCGCCGCAAGGTAAGGGCGATGCAGACGCACAGGCAGTCGCGGCTGGCGCGTTAACAACACATTGAGATTAGGCCAGTGGGAAAGTTCGTTCATCCACTCAACGCTTAAACGCGGCATAATCAACGAGCGCAGCAAAAATTTCTGGCGAAAACTACGGCGATGCCAGAATTTACCCGGCCGACACTGTCCACGTGCCAGACTAAGAAAAAGTGACAGGCTGCTGAGAGATTCAGATGGCGTAAAGGTCCGTTCAGTTAGCTGCGACATATTCATGAAATCAATGGTTATACATGACGTCGATTTCACCATTGCGTATCTTAACCAAACATCAATAGTGTGATTACTAACGTAAATTTTAGGGTTTTGTTGATATTTCGTTGAAGTTAATGACCCGGATTGGCATATGGAGTATTCAGAATATTTATGAAAAAGCGGAAAACCGTGAAGAAGCGTTACGTTATTGCGCTGGTGATAGTCATTGCCGGGCTGATTACGTTATGGAGAATTCTTAACGCACCCGTGCCGACTTATCAGACGCTGATTGTGCGCCCCGGTGATTTACAGCAAAGCGTGCTGGCGACCGGAAAGCTGGACGCGCTGCGTAAGGTTGATGTGGGCGCGCAGGTCAGCGGTCAGTTGAAAACGCTGTCGGTGGCGATTGGCGATAAAGTAAAAAAAGACCAGCTTTTAGGGGTTATTGATCCTGAACAGGCTGAAAACCAGATTAAGGAGGTGGAAGCAACGCTGATGGAGCTACGCGCGCAGCGGCAGCAGGCGGAAGCGGAGCTGAAACTGGCGCGGGTGACGTATTCCCGTCAGCAACGTCTTGCACAAACGCAAGCGGTTTCACAGCAGGATCTCGATACCGCCGCGACGGAGATGGCTGTGAAACAGGCGCAAATTGGCACCATTGACGCGCAAATCAAGCGCAATCAGGCCTCACTCGATACGGCTAAAACCAATCTCGATTACACCCGCATCGTTGCCCCGATGGCCGGGGAAGTCACGCAAATAACCACTCTGCAAGGCCAGACGGTGATTGCCGCACAACAAGCACCGAACATTCTGACGCTGGCAGATATGAGCACCATGCTGGTAAAAGCGCAGGTTTCTGAAGCGGATGTAATCCACCTGAAGCCGGGGCAAAAAGCCTGGTTTACGGTGCTTGGCGATCCACTGACGCGCTACGAGGGGCAAATCAAGGATGTGCTACCGACGCCGGAAAAGGTTAACGACGCTATTTTCTATTACGCCCGTTTTGAAGTCCCCAACCCCAATGGTTTGCTGCGGCTGGATATGACCGCGCAAGTGCATATTCAGCTCACCGATGTGAAAAATGTGCTGACGATCCCTCTGTCGGCGTTAGGCGATCCGGTTGGCGATAATCGTTATAAAGTCAAATTGTTGCGTAATGGTGAAACACGCGAGCGTGAAGTGACGATTGGCGCACGTAACGATACCGATGTTGAGATTGTCAAAGGGCTGGAAGCGGGCGATGAAGTGGTGATTGGTGAGGCCAAACCAGGAGCTGCACAATGACGCCCTTGCTCGAATTAAAGGATATTCGTCGCAGCTATCCTGCCGGTGATGAGCAGGTTGAGGTGCTGAAGGGCATCACCCTCGATATTTATGCTGGTGAGATGGTGGCGATTGTCGGCGCTTCGGGTTCCGGTAAATCGACCCTGATGAATATTCTCGGCTGCCTGGATAAGGCCACCAGCGGCACCTATCGCGTAGCCGGTCAGGATGTTGCCACTCTGGACGCCGATGCGCTGGCGCAACTGCGCCGCGAGCATTTCGGCTTTATTTTCCAGCGTTACCATTTGCTTTCGCATTTAACCGCCGAGCAGAACGTTGAAGTACCCGCCGTCTATGCTGGTCTTGAGCGGAAACAGCGGCTGCTTCGCGCCCAGGAGTTGCTGCAACGACTGGGACTGGAAGACCGTACAGAGTATTACCCGGCACAGCTTTCGGGGGGGCAGCAACAGCGCGTCAGCATCGCGCGGGCATTGATGAACGGCGGTCAGGTAATTCTTGCCGATGAACCAACCGGCGCACTGGACAGCCATTCTGGCGAAGAGGTGATGGCGATCCTGCATCAGCTGCGCGATCGCGGGCATACGGTGATTATCGTTACCCACGATCCGCAGGTCGCTGCTCAGGCCGAGCGGGTGATCGAAATTCGCGACGGCGAAATTGTGCGCAATCCTCCCGCCGTTGAAAAAGTGAATGTTGCTGGCGGGACGGAACCTGTTGTCAACACGGCCTCTGGCTGGCGGCAATTTGTCAGCGGTTTTAACGAAGCGCTGACGATGGCATGGAGGGCGCTGGCAGCGAATAAAATGCGTACTTTACTGACCATGCTGGGGATTATTATCGGTATTGCGTCGGTGGTTTCCATTGTCGTGGTGGGCGACGCCGCCAAACAAATGGTGCTGGCAGATATTCGTTCTATTGGTACGAATACTATTGATGTCTATCCCGGGAAAGATTTTGGCGATGACGATCCGCAATATCAGCAGGCGCTGAAGTACGACGACTTAATCGCCATCCAAAAACAACCGTGGGTCGCCTCAGCTACACCTGCCGTCTCGCAAAACCTGCGCCTGCGTTATAACAATGTTGATGTTGCTGCCAGTGCCAATGGCGTGAGCGGCGATTATTTTAATGTCTATGGCATGACCTTCAGTGAAGGAAACACCTTTAATCAGGAGCAGCTGAACGGTCGTGCGCAGGTGGTGGTTCTCGACAGTAATACTCGCCGCCAGCTTTTCCCCCATAAAGCAGATGTGGTTGGCGAGGTGATTCTGGTCGGCAATATGCCCGCCAGAGTCATTGGTGTGGCGGAAGAAAAACAGTCGATGTTTGGTAGCAGTAAAGTGCTGCGTGTCTGGCTACCTTACAGCACGATGTCCGGGCGAGTTATGGGCCAGTCGTGGCTGAACTCCATTACTGTCAGGGTGAAAGAAGGATTTGACAGCGCCGAGGCGGAACAGCAACTCACGCGTTTACTTTCACTGCGCCACGGTAAGAAGGATTTCTTTACCTGGAACATGGACGGCGTCTTGAAAACCGTTGAAAAGACCACACGTACTTTACAACTGTTTCTGACGCTGGTGGCAGTGATTTCGCTAGTGGTGGGCGGTATTGGTGTAATGAATATTATGCTGGTGTCAGTGACCGAGCGGACGCGGGAAATTGGCATTCGCATGGCTGTAGGTGCGCGAGCAAGTGATGTGTTGCAACAGTTCCTGATCGAAGCCGTGCTGGTTTGCCTGGTCGGTGGCGCGTTGGGAATAACACTGTCACTGTTAATTGCTTTCACCTTGCAGCTTTTCTTACCCGGCTGGGAGATTGGTTTTTCACCGTTGGCGCTGCTGCTGGCGTTTCTCTGCTCGACGGTCACCGGGATTTTATTTGGCTGGTTACCCGCACGAAATGCGGCACGACTGGATCCAGTAGATGCTCTGGCACGAGAGTAATTTTTGAGATAAAAATGCCAGCCGATCGGGCTGGCATTTTGCCTTTAGGATGTACACAATGAGACAGAAGAGCTATGCGACTGCCGCTTCTACTTCGACGGGCACAATAACACTGGCGTGATTGCCTTTTGGCCCCTGGTGGACATCAAACTGAACGGATTGTCCAGCTTTTAGCGTTCTGTAACCATCCATCTGAATGGTGGAATAATGAGCGAAAATATCTTCGCCGCCGCCTTCAGGGCAGATGAAACCAAACCCTTTGGCATTGTTGAACCACTTAACAGTACCCTTTTCCATGCTTCGACATCCTTCGCAAATCTTATACAAGTAAGATGGAATAAACCGGGGTCAGAGAGGGGGCTGTTCAAAACCTCGCCAACTCTAGAAATACAATTTAGAGAATTAGGGCGAGCCGTCAAGCATTTGACAGGGGCCAGGGGGCAGGTATGAATCAAAAATTTGAAGCAGTTAACGCTATTGACAGGAATGTGACAGATGTCGCTGATGCCAACGATAGATGATAGTTATTTATCATCTAGTGTTCGCGGGTGTTCGTGGTAGTGTTTTGTGTGCATTCATCGCTATGATTATAAAGGAAAATTTTGTTTTCCTTGTTCGCTCTTGTTCGTCACGGTTTGCCCTTGTACGATGCACGGTGTAGTCAATGGTGTAGTTAATTTTGATGACCGGAAACGCGAAACATGAGCAGCGCAATTCATAGACTTAGCGACACTCTTTTACGAAAATTAAGCGGATCACCAACCACAAAAAACGCCTTTTTTAATGACGGTGGCAATCTTAGCGTAAGACATTCCACCAGCGGCCTGTTAACCTGGTATTTCACTTACAGGGCCGGAACTGGCAGGCAGGTATCACCGGAACGCCTGAGACTGGGCAACTATCCCGATCTGAGCCTGAAAGCAGCCAGGGAAAAAGCGGCACAGTGTCGCGCCTGGCTGGCGGAGGGGAAAAATCCACGCCATGAGCTTAATCACACAGTGCAGGAAGCGTTAGCCCCTGTGACGGTTAAGGACGCGCTCACTTACTGGCTTGAGTCGTATGCGAAGGAAAAGCGCACTGACCACGAATCACTGAAAAGCCGTATCAATAAGCACATAATCAGCCAGATTGGTGCTATGCCGCTGGATAAATGCGAGCTACGCCACTGGCTGGCCTGTTTTGACCAGCTTGCTAAGCGTAATCCGGTATCAGCCGGCTTTTTGTTGCAGGTATGCAAGCAGGCGCTTAAGTACTGCCGTAAACGTCGCTACGCCGTCAGTAACGTTCTTGATGATATGGTCGTAGGTGATGTGGGAAAAAAAGCAGAAATAAGCGAGCGAGTGCTAACAAACAAGGAGCTTGGCGAGCTACTCCGCGCACTGGATGAAAAAATTTTCCCGCCGTACTACAGCGCCTTAATTCGCCTTCTGATTGTCTTTGGATGCCGTACCACTGAGCTAAGACGCTCCGAGGTTCAGGAATGGGATTTTAAAGAAATGCTCTGGACTGTGCCGAAAGAACACAGCAAAACGAAGGTAGCAATATTCAGGCCAATACCGGAAGCGATCTTGCCGTTTGTCATGAAGCTGGTGGAGAAGAACAGGCACACGGGCTTATTGCTTGGAGAACTGAAAGGGCAATCATCCGTAGCAGAGTACGGAAGAACGGCACACAGACGCATTAATCAAGCCCCCTGGTCGTTGCATGACATCCGGCACACATTTACAACCATGCTGAACGATTTAGGCGTGGATCCGCATATTGTCGAGCAGCTTACCGCCCACCAGATGCCGGGGATGCAACGAGTCTATAACCACTCCCGTTATCTTGATGCAAAACGTGATGCTCTTAATCTATGGGTAGACCGTCTCGAGCTTCTCCAGAACAATGATGAAAAAATCGTTGTTATGACCCCGCGAATTTACACCCAAAATTCTTGACAAATTACGGCTGTTTTTTCTTTAAGAGATTACAGCCGTGAATAAATCGTAGAATATCGGAAAATATCTGCAAATATCTTCGCTTTATATATGTCAACCATCAAAAAATTGGAATGTCTTCTTCTGAACTTTTATTCTCTGTTTCTTGATTGTTCCAACACTTGATGGTTTATCTATTTGTTTTTAATGAGATAATTCAAGCGTAATGCCAAATAACGACATTTTTTGTTGCATCGCTTAAAAACTCGTGACACGATTTTAAACACTAACGAGCTTCTACGAACCTTAGCGAACAAAGCCTTTAGCAAGGTTGTGTTTTTAATTTAAGAGGTGAAAAAAGAATCTAAGTAATATCCGATCTCATATATCTACAGCTAAGAGAAAAGTTTATATACGTAATTTTTTATGTAGGTTTTTGTATGCGTGAAATAAATGAAGATCGCGTAATCCGTGAGGATGAATGTCGTAAGTTAACTGGAGTGTGTCGCACTACACGCTATGAACTGGAGAAAAAAGGGAATTTCCCGTCACGCCGTAATCTGGGCGGTCGTTCTGTAGGTTGGCTGCTGTCCGAGGTTATGGAATGGGTTAAAAGCCGGGATCGCATTAATTCAGGCAAGGCAGCGTAAAGGGGGGCATATGACACATAAAACAAAGGCGACCCGGATCAGAGGTCGCCAGTGGGAATACACTAAACATAAGCCCAGCCATCATAGCGATTTGCTGGCTGGTGGGCAATGTGATCAGCCTGGTGGGCGGTTCCTGTTAGCTTTCATTACCCGGGGCTGTTTATTGAGAAACTCATCAAGCGCAAATTTTGTAGGCGCTGGTTCTGTATTTGGTGGCATTTGTTTAGCGTGTGCCTTTTCTTTCTGGCGTGCAACAATGCTCTGTAAAAGCAATCTTCGTTGTTCTGCGAAAATCTCTTCAGTGGATAGGTATTTTTTGCTCATAGTGCCGACCTGTAAAGCAATGCGCCGGAGTACCTCACACCACAGCGCTGATAGTGATTATTCTTGCTCTTTAGCCTTGCGTCGCTGGCGGTATTCAACTTCTCGCTTTAATGCTGCTGTTACAAATTGCCCTGTACTTTCACCAGGCATTTTTACCGCCTCAACATTGTTCATAACTTCATGCGGAACCCTTGCCGCAACTGTTTGTGATTTTGCGTTTACTGCTTTTGTCGCCATGTTGTGTACCCCTCACAAAAAACAAATGCAGTATGCAGGAAAAAAAACAAGTGTTCAACACTTGACGTGTTCAACACCTGAGTTTACATTGGTGTTCAACACCTTGTTGATGCAAGGTGCAGAAACGACGAAACCCCGCACTGTTGGAGCAGTAACGGGGCTTCTAACCACCAACGATAACGATAGTATCGAGGTCGCTATGAGAAATCATACCACACACCCGCAAGGGCGGGACTCGCACAACCTGAATAAAGCGGGTGTAAAAAACCAGTTGATCGCCACTGCAAGCCAGGGCTATGATTTATCCGCACCAGCAAAATCTGGTGCCGGGATTGGCGTCCTGGAAATGTCAAAGGCGATATATGACGCGCCAGCGTCTTTTTTATCGTCCGCATTCGCTCACATCAAAGTTATGGTGGGCTGGGCGGGGGCTTCTTCGGAAGCGCCGGTTCCCTTTGACGCCGGTTACGCCAACCCCGTTCAGTCCACCGCCAGCGAAATTGGCGTTTCCTGCGGTGGAAATTCTTCACTGTCAAAGGAGGCTGCCAACATGGCTACTATCCCTACCCTTGTACATTCTCAAACCGCCTTTCTCTGGCGCTTTATCATCTTTGGCGCGTCAGACCATCAAATCATCCACGTCACCGCCTGGACGGAACGTGAAGCGCGTAACCGCTGCCCGTCCGGTTGTGTTGCTGTATTCGCCGCCCGTATTCGCCAGGGGGTGTGCCATGCCTGATATGTCAAATTACCAGTACCTGATTAATCCGCATTTTAACTGTGAGCATGATATTGCTAAAAAGGTTTATTCCGCTGCGGATGGGGCTACTGACAATATATCAATGGCTGTTGCGTCAATTGGTAGCCTGATGTGGCATGCGTCAGAAAATGAGGAATATGACGAAAAGGCTATGCGCATTGACATGGGGAATATTGGCTTGTTACTGGCAATGCTTGGGCAGTTTGATATTTCGTTACGGTGCACCATTGAAAATGCCACAGATGCATTAAATGCCATAAAGAAAGCGAATACTGATTCAAATCGGGGATAAATAATCATGAGAACATATTTATCTGGCTTGACTGCCAGCGGTTATGCACACCCAAAAATTATCCCCGGCGCTATTTATCTGGATAAGAACGGTAACAGAGTAACGGTAAAAGAACTGATGTTTGACCGTGTTTATTTTATTCGTGATGGCTATTCATTTCATAGTTCGCTGAACGTGGAGATCTTTATTAGCAGATTCAGGCGGGAAATCCCGCTTTCCAGAAATAACCATGTGTCACGTGTGGATAAAAAACTACAGGAACTGAAAAACATGATTGCCGCGTGGAGAGAGCAGAAATGAAAAAAGCGCCAAATTTAAAACACCAGCCGCGTGACAAAATGACGGAAGTCATCATTTTTGCGGGTAGTGATGCGTGGGCACATGCGACGCAGTGGCAGGAACAGGACGGGCGACTGGCTGGCGATAACGTGCCACCTGTCTGGCTTGGAGAGCAACAACTTGCCGAACTGGACAACCTGCAAATCGTACCGGACGGACGCTATCGCGTGCGTCTCTACCAGGCGGGGTTATTGCGTCCGGGGCTTGTTAATACCATCGGGCAGAAACTGGCAGCGGCAGGTGTCAGGGATGCTGATTATTACCCTGAAGGAATGCACAGCCAGAAACGGGAGAACTGGCGCGAATATCTGGAACGTGAGCGGGGAGAGCTGGCGGAAAAGAAAAAGGCCCTCTATGCCGAGTACCGCCAGGCCCAGGCGGATATGCGGGAGGCCGTGGCGGTCAAGGCGAATATTGACCACCTGCTCGGCGTGACGGACGGGCGGGAAAATAAGGCCCAGGAGCGATAGCGACAGGCCGCAGACAACAGGCGCATAGCGCCGGGACTTTGGGACAATTTGTCCCGAAGTTCAGCGGGTTTGGGGAGCTCCCCAACAAGCATTT
>OMCT01001776.1_pt1 | contig 12160 bp, 7 predicted proteins | sample 1674301 | NCBI WGS metagenome assembly OMCT01 (sample SAMEA103958158, study PRJEB25191) | human gut metagenome
ACTTGTTAACTGAAGCCTTGTCAACTAATAAGTTGAGCACTTGCGAAACTTAAGTAACTTCTATAACTCCTTAACTTCTTAACTCCTTAACAGTATGAGGCAAGCATCAGAAAAAGACAAAAAAATAAGGATGTTTTTCCTGTCATCCCGCATACAGGTCCGACAGAGAAAACATCCTTATGCCGATGAAGCAGGCCTCAATCCCGCTTCCGTTTTTACCAGGTGTAGTTGATACCAAAGCTGAGCAATTCCTTCAACTGGAAGTAACTGCTTCCCGAAGTCGGAACACTGCTGTCGTCAAACCGGGCGTGTACATACAGCTTCGTTGACAAATAACGGTTCAACACAAAGTTGAATGTATTTTCCCATTCGATACGCACCCACTTGTAACTTGTCAGGAAGTCAAGACGCGATTCCAACGATATCGACGAAATAATCTGCCAGGTCAGTGTAGGCTTTATCTGCGAACCGAAGTCGTGCTTCACCGTCTTTCCTTCTTCCAAGCCGAAATTCACCTCGTTCACCTTACTGTTTCCGACATATCGCATCGTCCACGTCAAAGGTGCTATAAACACAGAAAGGTTTATCTTGTTTTTGTGCAACTTGTAATCCATACCGATACTGGCCGACCAGTCAGCCGGTGCCAGGAAAGCAGAAACCAGCGGCTCTTCGTTCGACTTATAGCTATGGCAGAACTGTGTCTTGAATTCGGTAGAAATCGTGTAATACCAGTTAGTGGCAGCCTGAACGCCCAATTTACTGTAGATGCGCAGCTGGTCGGTATTGACCAGATAATCGTGATAAGTATCCGAGGGTGCCGATGTGAATCCCAATTTAGCATCAATCAGATTCTCCCACTGAATTTTTTCACGGTCGTTGTAATTTGCAAACAACTGCAGGCTGGCAAGCACCGAATTGGTACTTTCACCTCCCTTATACCAGTTGCCCGAAATGTAATTCTGCGTAATCTGCAACGATCCGTTTCCTCCGGTAGTCCACCAATTCGGTTTGTGGATAACCACTCCCGCATCCTGCTTTACCGACATTTTTTCCTGCGAGAAAAGTTTGATGATGGAAGGTCTGGACGAAGCCTCCTTCTCAATGTCATCCTTGAAAAGTCGTCCTTGGTTAATGACATCCTCCGTACGGACCACTTTCCGCGGACAGTGCACATAAGCCGACAACAGTGTGCGGTCAACCACTTGTTCAATCCGATCCAGCGACGAGAAGCTCAACGTGTCGTAAGGCAACAAATCCCGCGTCAGCGCAGGCACCGTATCCGGCTGCTGAAACTTCCACGTCAAGGTCGAATAACGATTCAGCGGACCATAATAATAAGTAAAAGGCACAAAAAGCCGATAATAATACGGATTCCACGCAATGTAACGCTCCGGCGAAGAAGGATCATTCAGGTAGTTCAATACCCCCAGATTCTTTTCATACAGCACCGAAACCGTATCCAGCCTGAAAACGGAATCCACCTTATTTAGTTTCAACATCAGATTTTCCTTCAATATCCCGGACAAGGTATCTGCTCTGACAGTATCCGATACGCTTACCCGCACTCCTGCAGCATTCTTGTCCGAAACCATCTTGCTGGATTGCTGCGCCATCAGCAACGATGGATATAGCATGGCCACTGTAATCCACACAAAAAAACGTCTATTCTTCATTAAGCCCTATGTTTATGATTCGAGTGCAAAAATAGCTTTATTTTATATAGGAAACAACCTGCAAGAAGTTAAAATCCGTAGTTTCGTTTTTTACCCAAACTTGCAGGAGTTACAGGAGTTAGAAGAAGTTATCACCCACTAAGGTGGGTTTAGGAGTTAAAGCCAATAGATGAAGTGTATGGCCTGTATCCTTTTTCACAAAGGTATTGGCTTAACTCCTTAACTTCTTAACTACAACCTATTAACAGACTTGCGAAACTTAAGAAATTTATTAAGTGTATCAAATTAAGGAACCGCTTTCCTTTAGCCACGGATTACACGGAAGTTCGCGGATGATTATTCTCTTTCTCTGCGTTTTTCCGCGTCATCCGTGCCTAAAAATAACAAGCTGTCAGTCACTTTCTGTTTTGCCCCCTCTCAGATACCTTTGTTTGGATTCACCCTCTTAACCCCAGCGCGAACGAATCCATCCGAAACTTCGGCAAAATAGACGTCTTCCAAGGTTTTTCACAATTGTTTTTGCCAAACCTTATGTACTTCCTCTTTTTTTTCATAATTTTGCGCTTTAAATTGAAAACAAATTAATTAAAAACAGTATAGCTGTGGGAGAAACAAAGTATATTTTCGTCACTGGTGGCGTTGCCTCTTCGTTAGGAAAAGGCATTATCTCATCCTCCATCGGTAAATTGCTGCAAGCAAGAGGTTACAAAGTTACAATCCAGAAGTTCGACCCGTACATCAACATCGACCCGGGTACGCTGAATCCTTACGAACACGGAGAATGTTACGTAACGGTTGACGGTCACGAAGCCGATCTGGACTTAGGACACTACGAACGTTTCTTAGGCATCCAGACCACAAAAGCCAACAACATCACGACCGGCCGCATCTACAAGAGTGTGATCGACAAAGAACGTAGAGGCGATTATCTCGGAAAAACCATCCAGATCATCCCCCATATCACCGACGAAATCAAGCGCAACGTCAAACTGTTGGGCAACAAATACAAATTCGATTTCGTCATCACCGAAATCGGAGGTACCGTAGGCGACATCGAATCACTGCCCTACCTGGAAAGCATCCGCCAGCTGAAAAGAGAATTAGGAAAAGACGCATTGTGCGTACACCTTACTTATGTACCCTACCTGGCTGCTGCCGGCGAACTGAAGACCAAGCCGACCCAGCACTCCGTCAAAGAGCTGCAGAGCGTAGGTATCCAGCCCGACATCCTCGTTCTGCGTACCGAACACGAGCTGAATGCCAACCTCAGGAAAAAAGTAGCCCAGTTCTGTAATGTCGATGAAGAAGCCGTCGTACAGAGCATCGACGCACCTACCATCTACGAAGTACCCATCCTGATGCAGGAACAGAAACTCGACGCAACCATCCTGAAGAAGATGGACCTGCCCGTCGGCGACACGCCGGGTTTGGGACCGTGGCGTGCTTTTCTGGAGCGCCGTCACAAGGCCGAGAAGACCGCTCCCCTGCACATTGCCCTCGTAGGCAAATACGACCTTCAGGATGCCTACAAGTCCATTCGTGAAGCCTTGTCACAAGCCGGGACATACAATGACCGCAAAGTAGAAGTTGACTTTGTCAACAGCGAAAAGCTGACCGAAGACAACGTAGCCGAAGCACTGAAAGGCAAGGCCGGCGTACTCATCGGACCGGGTTTCGGAGAACGAGGCATCCCCGGTAAATTCGTAGCTATCAAATACGCCCGCACTCACGATATCCCCACCTTCGGCATCTGCTTGGGCATGCAGTGCATGGCCATCGAGTTTGCCCGCAACGTGTTGGGATACGCCGACGCCAATTCGCGCGAAATGGACGAAAAGACGCCCCATAACGTCATCGACATCATGGAAGAGCAGAAGTCCATCACCAACATGGGAGGCACCATGCGTCTGGGCGCATACGAATGCGTACTGAAGAAAGGCAGCAAGGCATACGAAGCCTACGGCGAAGAGCACATTCAGGAACGCCACCGCCACCGCTACGAATTCAACAACCAATACAAGGACGAATACGAAGCAGCAGGCATGAAGTGCGTAGGCATCAATCCCGAATCCGACCTGGTCGAAATCGTCGAAATACCGACCCTCAGATGGTATATCGGCACCCAGTTCCATCCGGAATACAGCAGCACCGTATTGAAGCCCCATCCGTTGTTCGTTTCATTTGTAAAAGCCGCCATCGAAAACGAGCGCGACAAAGCCGCAAATGAAAAGGCTACAGCAGAAAAATGATAACATCATTCATAAAAACATTAATTATATTTTACTGACTACATGGATAAAAATACCATTACAGGTCTGGTTCTGATTGTCATTGTACTCGTGGTCTTCAGCTTCCTGAGCCGTCCGAGCGAGGCAGAAAGAGCAGCCCAGCAACGCTACTATGACTCCATCGCCCAAGTACAACAACGCGAAGCCGATCTGAAAGCCAAAGCCGAAGCCGCACTGGCCAACGAGATCGAAAAGCAGAGCCTGGACTCGACCAGCCTGTTCTTCAATGCCCGAAAAGGCACAGACAAGCAAGTCACACTGCAGAACAATGTCGCAAAGATTGTCATTGACACCAAAGGCGGTCGAATCGCATCGGCCACTTTGAAAGATTACATGGGACAGGACAAAAAGACCCCTGTCACCTTATTCAGTGGCAAGGATGCTTCCATGAACTTCCTGTTCTACAACAAGAAGGAGACCATACAGACGCAGGACTATTATTTCACACCTGTCAATCAGACCGACAGCACTGTGACCATGCGTCTGGCAGCCGACAGTGCAAGCTACATCGACTTCACCTATGCCATGCACCCCGACACCTACCTGCTCGACTTTACCATCCAAGCAGTGAACATGGGCGACAAGCTGGCTGCAAGCAACAAGTCGATCGACATTGAATGGGCACAACGTGCCCGCCAGATCGAGAAAGGATACACCTACGAAAACCGCCTGGCCGAACTGACCTATAAGATCACCGGCGAAAGCACCGATTACCTCTCGGCCTCGAAGAACGACGAAGCCGAAGTATCCGAACCCCTCGACTGGATTGCATTCAAGAATCAGTTCTTCTCGTCCGTATTCCTGTCCGAATCCAGCTTCGAGAAGAGCAAGCTGACATCGAAAATGGAGCCCCAGGGCAGCGGCTACATCAAGGACTACGCAGCCGAGATGAGTACGGCTTTCGACCCGACCGGTCAGACGCCTACCCAGCTCTACTTCTACTTCGGTCCCAACCACTACAAGACGCTGACGGCCCTCGACAAAGACCGCGACGACAAGTGGGAACTGAACCGCTTGGTCTATTTGGGCTGGCCTCTTCTGCGCTGGATCAACAAGTGGTTCACCATCAACATCTTCGACTGGCTGTCAAGCTGGGGACTGAGCATGGGACTCGTCCTGCTGTTCATGACGCTCATCGTCAAAGCCGTCGTATTCCCCGCCACTTGGAAGACCTACATGTCATCAGCCAAGATGCGCGTACTGAAGCCGAAAATCGACGAGATCAACAAGAAATACCCCAAGCAGGAAGACGCCATGAAGAAACAGCAGGAAATCATGAGCCTCTACAGCCTGTACGGCGTCAGCCCGATGGGCGGATGCTTGCCGATGCTCATCCAGTTCCCCATCCTGATGGCCTTGTTCCTCTTTGTGCCGAGCGCCATCGAGTTGCGTCAGCAAAGCTTCCTGTGGGCCGACGACCTCTCCACGTACGACGCATTCATCAACTTCCCGTTCCACATCCCGTTCTTAGGCAGCCACCTCAGTCTGTTCTGTCTGCTGATGACGGTTACGAACATTCTGAACACCCGATACATGATGCAGCAGCAGGACACCGGTGCCAACCCGCAAATGGCAGCCATGAAGTGGATGTCCTACCTGATGCCCATCATGTTCCTGTTCATCCTGAACGATTATCCTTCGGGACTGAACTACTACTACTTCCTCTCCACGCTGATCAGTGTTGCCACCACCATCATCCTGCGCAAGACGACCAACGAGGAAGCCCTGCTGGCACAGCTCGAAGCTAACAAGAAGGATCCCAAGCAGATGAAAAAGTCAAGTTTCGCTGCCCGCCTCGAAGCCATGCAGAAGCAACAGGAAGAACTGATGAAGCAAAGACAGAATCAAGGTCGCAAGTAAATCCGACCGACTGTCAGCGGCAGGTCGGCCGTCCCATCTGAACCACCGGCCTGCAGTCAGCGCAGTCAAAGAATGACGCGGACAACATAGATTTTCAAACATCGTTCCACAGCAACGGTGCACGAGTCCCAATCTGTGTATTCCGCGTCATTTCTATACCAACCAATCCGAAGCCAAGATATGAAACCAACATCTCCCGCCCCCTATACCGACAAGCAAATCTGGCACATCGCCTACCCCATCCTCATCAGTCTGCTCATGGAACAAATGATCGGAATGACCGATACCGCCTTTCTGGGGCGCGTCGACGAGGTCGAATTAGGCGCTTCAGCCATCGCGGGAGTATTCTATACCGTCATCTTCATGGTAGCATTCGGCTTCAGCATCGGAGCCCAGATACTCATGGCCCGGCGCAACGGCGAACAGAACTACACGCAAATAGGTGCGCTGTTCTATCAGGGCATCTACTTCCAGATCCTCCTGGCAGCCGTCCTGTTCCTGCTCTCCTACTGCTTCTCGCCCATCCTGCTGAGGCACATCATCGAATCGCCGCAAATCTACGAAGCAGCCACCGGCTACCTGCACTGGCGCGTATTCGGCGCCTTCTTCTCGTTCAGCGCCATCATCTTCCGTGCCTTCTTTCTGGGCACCATGCAGACCAGGACGCTGACGCTCAACTCCATCGTCATGGTCCTCAGCAACGTCGTCTTCAACTACATCCTCATCTTCGGCAAGTTGGGCTTTCCCGCATTGGGCATTGCCGGTGCAGCCATCGGCTCGTCGCTGGCCGAGCTGATTTCGCTTGCCTTCTTCATTGTCTATACACGCTGCCGCATCGACTGCCGCAAGTACGGCCTCAACCGCATTCCCCCGCTTCAGTTGCCCGTACTGCGCCACATGCTCAACGTCTCATTCTGGACCATGTTGCAGAACTTCCTGTCCCTCGCCACGTGGTTCCTGTTTTTCCTCTACATCGAGCACCTGGGCGAGCGTCCGCTGGCCATCACCAACATCATACGCAGCGTCAGCGGCATCCTCTTCATGGTCATGATGGCCTTCGCATCGACCTGCGGCTCGCTCGTCAGCAACCTAATAGGTGCCGGACAGGCCGATTCCGTCCACACCACCATCCGTCAGCACATCCGTCTGGCCTATCTGTTGGTAGTTCCATTGGGCCTGTTCTTCTGCCTCTTCCCCGAGCTGATACTAAGCATCTACACCGACATGCCCGACCTTCGTCAAGCCTCCGTGCCTTCGCTGTGGGTCATGTGTTCCACCTACCTCTTCCTGATCCCCGCTAACGTTTATTTTCAGGCCGTTTCGGGCACAGGTAATACCCGTACCGCCCTCGGCCTCGAAATGTCCGTATTGGTCATCTATGTGGCCTATATCACGTTCATTATCCTCTACCTGCGCATCGATGTCGCCCTGTGCTGGACTTCCGAGATTGTTTACTCCACCTTCATCTTCCTTTTCTGCTACTATTACCTGCGCAAAGGCAACTGGAAGCAGAGGCAGATTTAAAGACCGGCCGACGGTCCACCGCAGAGGACACAAGGTTTCACCGAGTAGCCATATCTTTCAGTCCTCACCCTCTTCGCCACAGGACTACGCGGACGGACACAGGCAGCGATGAAGCCGATGCGAATCTTGCAATCTTGCAATCTTGCAGCTTCCCTCACACACACCCACGCGCATGCACGTGCGCGCGTATATAGTGCGTCACGTTTCGGTTTTTACCGAAACTTGCAGGAGTTAAAGGAGTTAAGAAGTTAAGGAGTTAAGAAGTTAAGCCAATACCTTTGTGAAAGTATGCCGATCCAATACTCGAACTATTGGCTTTAACTTCTAAAAGGGTGTGTCAAAACTAAAAGTAACTGACATCTTGTTATTTTTAGGCACGGATTACACGGAAAAACACTGAGAAAGAAGAATAATCATCCGCGAAATTCCGTGTAATCCGTGCCTAAAGGAAAGCAGTTTTCTAATTTGACACACCCTCACTTTATCAAACAGGGAGTTCCAGCCTAAGAGACTTGTTAACTGAAGCCTTGTCAACTAATAAGTTGAGCACTTGCGAATTGAAAATCAACGAAGTTAAACTTGAGTAGAGTGTTGTTTGAAACGGCCCGATACAAACGAAGCTGTGTCAAAACGAAGTGATGCTATCTGACTCCCCTCCTTCGGGAAGGAGGGGCGCCCAACGGGCGGGGTGGTCGGCATTTCGACCTTCTGTATATCCCTACTTTATGCTTTCAACTACCACCTCCCCCTTCGGGTACTCACCCCCTCTTAACTCCACCGCTATCGGGGGAGAACAACCTTCCCGAAGGAGAAGAGTTTCAGTTACTTTTATTTTGACACATTCCCGATAACTTTTTCCCCCACATTTAGTCTCTGCAAGTTTGTCTCCGCCGATTTTCTATTGATTTTGCCGGTTTTCAATTTGATAAAACTGAAACTTGACACATTATATACGCGCGCACGTATATGCGCGTGGGTGTGTGTGAGGGAAGCTGCAAGATTGCAAGATTGCAAGATTCTCCTTCCCCAGTTGGGGAAATATTTTTTCCCAGTTAAGGAAAAATAATTGCCCAGTTAGGGAAAAAAGGGAATGGTTTTGCAGCTTAATTCCTTATATAATGACATTAATAAGCAGGGTTTCAATTCCATAAGGTACGATTAAAAGACCACTATGCCCTGTTTCATTTCCACCAGACGTGCTGTTTCAATTCCATAAGGTACGATTAAAAGAAAGGACAACATCGGTTTGTCTGTCAAGGAACAAGAGTTTCAATTCCATAAGGTACGATTAAAAGGAGACCACGCTTTTGGAAAAGGCTATTTATTTACGAAGTTTCAATTCCATAAGGTACGATTAAAAGGATGCACAAAACCCCATGTCGGGAACGGTTTCACTGTTTCAATTCCATAAGGTACGATTAAAAGACAGCATCGCCAGTGTTGAATAATACCTGTGATTTTCGTTTCAATTCCATAAGGTACGATTAAAAGCCAAAGACGCAACGCCGGAACAGGTTGAGCGCATTAGTTTCAATTCCATAAGGTACGATTAAAAGTACGTCAGCCTCTCTTTCCCGATATATCGTCTTACGTTTCAATTCCATAAGGTACGATTAAAAGAACAAGGTCAAATCGTTGCCGGAAGGTCTGAAAAAAGTTTCAATTCCATAAGGTACGATTAAAAGGCAGTTCAGAGACTATACCGGTATTGGTTGAATACGTTTCAATTCCATAAGGTACGATTAAAAGTTCCCGGCGGTATTACTACCGTGACCATTATCAATCGTTTCAATTCCATAAGGTACGATTAAAAGGCTACATCAATGTGAAGACGGAAAAAGATTGGTTGGACGTTTCAATTCCATAAGGTACGATTAAAAGAATTATAATTTCGTAGTCACCTGCTTTTACTTCAAAGTTTCAATTCCATAAGGTACGATTAAAAGTTTTTCATAGGTATTGCGCTTCCAGTTACATGGAATGTTTCAATTCCATAAGGTACGATTAAAAGGCCAATGCCCTTGTATGCAGATGTGTCGAAGAACAAGTTTCAATTCCATAAGGTACGATTAAAAGCCGGCAGGCCGCCAAAGAAGACAAGTTCTACCTCGGTTTCAATTCCATAAGGTACGATTAAAAGATAGCTCAAACTACGTTTACCTATCATGTAATTATTAAGTTTCAATTCCATAAGGTACGATTAAAAGACGTTACTGTAGTCTATGATGATGGTAACAGAGAGAGTTTCAATTCCATAAGGTACGATTAAAAGGGCAACAAAATAATAAAAGGAAATACCCAGCAACTTAGTTTCAATTCCATAAGGTACGATTAAAAGTTGGCCAGCGTCAGCAACCTGTGGGTGCAGGAAGGTTTCAATTCCATAAGGTACGATTAAAAGTGTTTTGCATCGCTGATGGCGACCACTTGGGGAAGATGTTTCAATTCCATAAGGTACGATTAAAAGTGTACGGATTATTGAAAGAATTATCATTAAACTATGGTTTCAATTCCATAAGGTACGATTAAAAGTCATAAATACGTTTCTTGTAAACATTCATTTACAGTCGTTTCAATTCCATAAGGTACGATTAAAAGTAATTTTGTATCGGTTTTCAATAGGTACTTTTACAAGTTTCAATTCCATAAGGTACGATTAAAAGTCAACCGCAACTGGGCGAAGAGCGTAAAGGAAATGGCGTTTCAATTCCATAAGGTACGATTAAAAGCCTGAAAGAGGACACCAGCGACACACAGCACCTTTGTTTCAATTCCATAAGGTACGATTAAAAGATTGTGTTGTGGCTCGACAACAACGCCGCCTTCTCGGTTTCAATTCCATAAGGTACGATTAAAAGCGGTCGGGCGTTCAACTTCAGTCCGGCTCAGTTACCGTTTCAATTCCATAAGGTACGATTAAAAGGCGTCTATGCTTGTGTCTGCAAAGATTTCATTGTGTTGTTTCAATTCCATAAGGTACGATTAAAAGACTCAATCGTTACCGAACTCGATCTGCTGGGCTATCGTTTCAATTCCATAAGGTACGATTAAAAGTATATCGGCCAGCCACAAGAAATCCAATCCAAAAGGTTTCAATTCCATAAGGTACGATTAAAAGGTTAATAATTCAGGCGCGAAACGGTTGAACGTTAGGGTTTCAATTCCATAAGGTACGATTAAAAGCGGAAGAGCAATCGTAGTTCTTACAATGAATTCGTTTGTTTCAATTCCATAAGGTACGATTAAAAGGCGGCGGGTCGCACAAGCGCGATTCCTATTCCTGGTTTCAATTCCATAAGGTACGATTAAAAGGTTCCGGGAGATAGTCAAGAACCAAGCTATTATCGCGTTTCAATTCCATAAGGTACGATTAAAAGTGTAGGTAGTTATGCTTCATTTGTACAAAGCAATTAGTTTCAATTCCATAAGGTACGATTAAAAGTCAGCCTCGTTTATCCCGTTGCCATTTGGCGACACAGTTTCAATTCCATAAGGTACGATTAAAAGTCTGTCACCACCAAGATACGGGCAAAGGATCTGATACGTTTCAATTCCATAAGGTACGATTAAAAGCCTATTCTGTTCTCCACGGCTGAAACCATCTTCGAGGTTTCAATTCCATAAGGTACGATTAAAAGTAACAAGCCCTTTTAATAGCTTTTCGAATTTTTCCGTTTCAATTCCATAAGGTACGATTAAAAGACTCGCACAGATGCAAATCAATAAGCGGCGCCAATTTGTTTCAATTCCATAAGGTACGATTAAAAGAATTATTTAAGTGATTAATACTATCTTTCCTTTGTCGTTTCAATTCCATAAGGTACGATTAAAAGCAAGACATTGACACATCCAACACTGGGGCCTCTATTGTTTCAATTCCATAAGGTACGATTAAAAGGATGCGACGTAGCAAGAATATTCCTTCATACTTCGGAGTTTCAATTCCATAAGGTACGATTAAAAGTAAAGCAAAATTCAAAGTTTATGGTGCAATTAATAGTTTCAATTCCATAAGGTACGATTAAAAGCGAGCCGTATCTTTAGCGGGATCAGGGGCTCCATAGTTTCAATTCCATAAGGTACGATTAAAAGTTTCCCTGTATTAAAGTTATATAGCCTTACATAACTTAGTTTCAATTCCATAAGGTACGATTAAAAGTTGTCTTGCTTCCGCCTACAGCCGTATTAAGCTTGTTTCAATTCCATAAGGTACGATTAAAAGGAAGCTCACAATATAAATTTACAAATCTATATTTAAAGTTTCAATTCCATAAGGTACGATTAAAAGACATCTACAACAAGTGGATGGGTAAGTGGTAAAAGGTTTCAATTCCATAAGGTACGATTAAAAGTGCGTCAATCACCACGATCCAGATACTTGCATCCGAGTTTCAATTCCATAAGGTACGATTAAAAGACGCTTGACTGTGAACTCACCGTCAACATAGCACAGTTTCAATTCCATAAGGTACGATTAAAAGCTTGGGTGCTGTGGCTGCTGCTACGCTGGTGGTAGAGTTTCAATTCCATAAGGTACGATTAAAAGCGGTTAAACAGCTTTTTGCCATTCACTGTTTTAAATCGTTTCAATTCCATAAGGTACGATTAAAAGCTTTCTGGATGTCAGATTTGACAGGTGATGACACAGTTTCAATTCCATAAGGTACGATTAAAAGACTATATCCTGCTATCCAGTTTTGCTTTAGCAAAAGTTTCAATTCCATAAGGTACGATTAAAAGTCAATCGCCGGGAACATTAGGTAAACTTCCAATTTTAGGGTAGCCCCTTTTAGACGGGCGCCAGCAGGCACCCGT
>OMCT01001781.1_pt1 | contig 12120 bp, 10 predicted proteins | sample 1674301 | NCBI WGS metagenome assembly OMCT01 (sample SAMEA103958158, study PRJEB25191) | human gut metagenome
ACTTTCGCTTCTTGAGAAGCGAAAGACGTTTTTAACCGAACTGAGAAAGGAGGACCGCGATTCCTCCCGCGTCTGAAGACGCGGGTTTCCTCGCGGAATTTCTATGAGCGTTTTTCTCTCCCAGATCCCCTGCTACGGCATCACGGCTGAAATGACCGAAGCGGGCGCGGACCTTGTCCGCAAGGCGTCCGTCGTTATCCGCAGCTACTATCCGGCCCCGATCGGAGAGAAACTTCTCAAGGCCAAGAAACTGCGCATCGTGCATCACTTTGATGCGCTTCCGGCACGCATTAAGTACGCCGCCGACAGTTCGGGCTTTGATCACGCCGCCTGGTTTGATGAGGAGGAAGACGCCGTGTGGGTGGACGCCCGTCACGCCGACGCCCCGGACTTTATGGCCGAAATCACGGCGTGCGCGGCCTTTGCCCGAAGCGAGCCCGATGATCCGGAACTCTCCGAGAGCCTCACCCGGCATCTCACAACAGCCGATCTTCTCGACATTGAAGGAACCGGTACCAAAGAGGTCACGGTCTTTCATCAGGTGGAAAAAACGCTTGCGGCCCTGGAAGGCCTCACGCCCGCAGATGCCCCTTACTATCAGACGCTCAGAGTTTACCGGCTCGCGTTGATCGGCCTCACGGACTTTCAGATTCCGATCGCGGAACTCTTGTCCGACAAAAAAGCGGCTGCCTGGATTAAGTCCCGCAAGCCCCCGAAACTCTCTGTTTTTGAAGAACTGCGGTTTTCTGCGGCCCTGGCGCTCATGCGCGTTAAGACTTGGGCAAAAGCTAAGGACGATGATGCCCCGGTCTTTATTCACCGCCAAAAGGTGAGGCCCGATCCCCTGGCGATTCCGGGTGTCCCCGCCCGCAACGTCGCAAGCTTCACCCAATCCGTCTTTCCGGCGCCCGAAGCCTTTTTCGGCGAAAAAGCCGCGGAAGAAATCGCCCGGACCACGGACTTTGTGGCGCCCGGCATCCGTATGGGTGACCCGGTGAATCACTGTCTTGACGTGAGTGACGTCGACCTTGAGCCCGCCGAGATCACGGAAGCAAGTAAACCCCTTGCGGGTTTTGACGTGCGGCCCTGGGCCTACTTTAAGGGCGAGTGCTGCCGCGGAGAGAAACTTGCGAAGGACTCGTTTTTAGCAGCCCTTTTCGGGCGCTTTTACGCGCCGCAGCTCAATGAATACGCCGACGGCGTCATCATTCCGAGAGCCACCGCCAAAGTCAGACGCAAGGCCGTTTTGACCCACGTGCAGGTGGCGCCGCGCCTGGACTGGGCGGAACTCACCTTCAGCTCCGGCAGCAAAAAAAGTGCGGCCGGGTGCTTTTTCACGGCGTTTGCGGGCCTTTGGTGCATGCAGGCCGGGAAATTAAGAGCCCGCACACCGGTAAACCTTGACCTCATTGTCTGGGCTGAAAAAGTTGAGGCGGTTTCCTCTGAAACGGGACTGAAGGCCTTTGCCCCCGCTGCAGGCGGCAAAACGTCGGATGCGTACGTTGCGGGCATTGCTGAGGTCACCGCCAGCAGCACGGAAGGCATTTTGGGCGGCGAAAAGTACCTGAGGCTGACCTGTAAGACGCATGCGACGGGGCGTCCCGCCGTGATTGACGTCCTCGTGCGAGAAAGCCTTTTTGCTGCGCCGGTGACAGAAAAGATGCGCGTGAAAATCACGGGGTGGCTCATTGCCGGGGAAATGGAACTCATCGACGCCGTGCCCGCTCAACTGCGTGACTTTCCGGAAAAAGACGACATGGTTGCTGAAGGCCTCTCGCATCCGGGCGTGCGGCGCAGACTACGCTTAAGAGGCACAACGCTTGATGTTCTGAAACTCGCCGCCTCAACGTCCGCACGCAATGTGCTTCTCCGCAGAAAGGTTTACGAAGGGCTCACGCACATTGCGCAGAAGTCGCCCGCGGCCCTGGCGATGGCCGCCATCATAAACCACAAGCACCACGTTGATACGCTCATTGAGGATGAGTTTCATTCTTACCGGGAACTGGGTCGTGCGGTACTTGCCGCGGTCCCGCAGGCCGCGGGGCTCCTGGGCTTTGCCCCGGACGTAAAACTCGGATTAAAGCGCCTTATCGGCGCAAATCTTGAGCGGCAGCTTTTCCTCTGGACCCGCATGCCCAAGGCACTCCTTAAGTATTCCATCCCCTTTAAGGACTATGCGCCCGGCACGATGAGTAAAGAGGCTCAGATTGAACTTAATGTTCTCACGACTGCCGCGGGCCTGGGCGACATGTTTGTGCCGCGGGAAACCGCGCGCCGCATTGCGCTCGGAATCGGCACGCAGGCCGACAACGATCTTGCGCTTGAGATTTTGTCGCTTGCCGTTGAAACGCCCTCGGGGATGTTGGACGCCACAGCCTTTTCGACCCTGGGGCCCGAAAGCCTCTCAATGAGCGACACGGAGCTTGTGAAGCGCTTTAAGGCGCTCTGCCGGGAAGACGCTTCACCCAGGAATCTTCTGACGCTCGTTTTGGCGCTTGCGCGCGGCGGCCGTGAGGCCGATCCTCAGGCAATGCTTCTGGGGCTCAAAATCATTGAGTTCGTTTCGGAAAAAACGGCGCTTCCCGTGCTGCAGGACATCCGCTCGATCTTTGAAACGGGACTGACGCCCGAAGAGAAAAAAGAGTTCCCGACCTTTGACATCAAAGCGGCGTTAAATCTTGAGAGCCTGCCGGAACTTAACTTTGACAGCTTCACGACAACAGTGAGCGACCCCGCAGAGGGCATGCTCTTCAGTTACGCGGGGTTTGTAAAGGAACTCACGCAGGGGCGCGATGAGGCGGCGCTTTTTCAGTATCTCGACTTCATGATGGAGAACGCGGCTGCCTTTTCCGATCCCGTGATCCGACTGCAGAAAGAAGCCGAAGACTCTCCCTATGAATTCTGGCAGTGGGTGGACGCTGATACCGCGGAACATCCTGCGCCCGTGCCGCGGCTTTTGGTCGTGGCCGATAAGGTGCAGGGAGCTCACGCGCAAACCGGCGTCAAGGGCGCCATGCGCGGCATGTACCCCTTCTTTGCCGCGGGCACCGGGGCGCTCATCAAACCCATGAAAGCGATACAGACCGAAAACGAGGCAATGGGACAGTTTGTCACGGAACTCATGAGTCCCGCGGCCGATTCCGGCGCCGTGATCGTGCACGCTGTGGACGCCCTTTGGGCCGCCAACCGCCCGACCTATAAGCCCGGGACCTGGTGGCAGGCTCAGGTCGCGGGCATTGTCATGGACCTTGGCGCAGGGGCGGATGCCGCCGCCCGCAAAATGGCGGTGCAGGTCCCGAACTTCACGGAACTGATGCCCGGGATGCTCTTTCTGACGGGCCGCATCCTTGAAGTGAACGAACACTGGGCAAGCATTGCGGGTGTGGCGTTTGCGCGCATTTTGATGAAGCTTGAGGGAGAGCTCGCGTTTGACACCTTCCCCCTTTACTGCCCGCAGGCGATGTTTGATGAAAGCCGCAAAGTCGTCAAAGTCGCACCGGGCGAAATGTTCACCACCGTCGCGATGCTGCAGCTTTATGTCACGCAGGAAGCCTATGCCGTTACCGATGCGAAGAAAACGCTGCATTAAGGCGCTTTCCGCGGTGCTTCTCACAGCGTTTGCCGCAGGCAGCGCTTCAGCAATCGAAAGCCGCCTCACTGAAGCCTTAAGCGCACCGAAGCCGCTGACGGTTTCTGCGGCAGCTCAAGACGCTGCCGCGCTGGTGGGGGCGGCGCTTGCCTCCTCGGGCGAAGCCCTCTGGCGCCGTAACCTCGCGTCCTTTTTATCGGGGCGCCCCGCAGACGGCGCAGCGGGCGGCATTGCCGCGCTGCGCACGGGGCTCACGACCTTCGGGTTTTCGCCCTCAGCCTTAACGCCCCTGCCGCAAACACTTAAGTCTGAGGACAAAGCAGGAACCCCGGTTTTGGCACTTCAAAACGGCGTCTGCGTGCGGCGGCCGGGAAAGCTCTCTGACGCCCCTGCCCTTTTGATTTCCGTTCCCGTGCGGCCCGGAACAGAAGCCGCGCAGGCCCTCTTATTTTCCCTTGCGCACGTCTGGCAGGAAAAAAGGGCGGCCGTGACCGCCTCACCCGTCTTCTTTTGCGGGTTTAAAGCCTCGGGCGACGCGGGCACGGCGGCCGCGCAGGAATTTGCGGAGGCAGCACAAAAAGCCCTCCCTGCGGGGCTTGCCGCACACATTGAACTCGCGGGCGACCCCCGCTGCTCATACGTGAACTTTTTGGGCTCTCATACGGTGACACTCACCCTTACCGACCGCAGGCTTCACTGGCAGGGGCGGGACACGGGTAAATCAACGGCCGCAGAGGCTCTGAAAAACCTCAAGACAACGCTTGCCTCCGTCACAACACCGTGGAGTGAAAACCGTGAGACGCCGCGCGTGGAAGTGAGGACCGGCGACGTGTCCTGCGCCGCAGGCGTCACGCAGTTTGTAAGGCCTGTCTGTTCCCTCCCCGTGACGATTCTGTCGCGCTCGCGAGTTGCAACGGACAAAACCCGCGAAAAGCTCCTCGCCGCCGCCTTTGCCCCCGTGGAAAAAATGAACGAGATCCGCGCGGGACGCAGCGACTTTGTGCTCGGGTTTAACAATGTTTCGCGCACCCTTCCCGCGGCCGGCGATCCCGCGGGGCCCGCACTTACTGCCTGGCAGGCGGCCTTTGCCGCCATTTCACAAAGCGTGGTGTCAACGCGCTTTGTGACGGGCGCTGCGGGTCAGAGCGCCCATCAGGGGATAGCGTCGATAAAGCTCGGGGATGCTGCCCATCCCTTAAAAGACACCGCAGCCGATGACGCTTCGCTTCTCAAAGCCCTCACCGAAACCGTGACGGGACTTGACATCCTTTTGACCGCGGAGAAAGCCCCATGAAGCTTTTTATCGCGGAAAAGCCGTCGCTTGCGAAAGCCATTGCCGAAGAGATCGGCGTGAAAAGCCGCTCCGGGGGTTCGATTGCCTGCAATAACGACACCGTCGTCACCTGGTGCTTCGGTCATCTTTTGGAGCAGGCTGAGCCCGATGAGTACCTCCCCGACGGCATTCCGCTTACGAGCAAAGGGAAAAAACGCTGGCGGCTCAAGGACCTCCCGATATTTCCGAAAGAATGGGTGGTGGAACCCAAAAACGATGCGGGCGTCACGCGCCAGTTAAAGCTGATCGGGGAGCTGATCGGACGGGCTGAAACGGTTGTGAACGCGGGCGACCCGGACCGTGAGGGGCAGCTTCTCGTTGATGAAGTGATTGAGCATTTCGGCTGCACAAAACCGGTGGAGCGCTTCTGGGTTTCCGCCGTTGACCCGGCGTCGATCCGCAAGGGCCTCAAAGACCTCCGGGAAAACGCGCGCTACGCCGGCATGCGCGACGCGGCACGGGCGCGCTCCAGAGCCGACTGGCTTCTCGGGATGAATCTTTCGCGCGCCTATACGCTTTTAAATAAGGTTCCCCAGGGGGAAAACAACCTCATCACCGTGGGGCGCGTGCAGACGCCGACGCTCACCATGGTCGCGCGCCGCGACTATGCCGTCCGTAACTTCAAACCCGTCCCCTACCTCGTGATCGGCGTGGTCCTCACGGCCAAAGACCGCACCTTTACCGCGCGCCACAAACCCCGTGACGACCAGAAAGGTTTGGACGCGGAAGGCAAGTACTTCATTAATCTCGATCTGGCCCGGGCACTTGCGGAAAAACTCAGGATCGAAACCACCGCTACGGTAGTCTCTGCTGAAACCAAACGCCGGAAACTGCAGCCCCCCAAAGCTTATTCGCTTGCCGACATCCAGGTCGAAGCCAACCGGACTCTGGGGCTTTCCGCCGAAGACACCCTTAACATCTGTCAGTCGCTTTATGAAGTGCATAAGATCACGAGTTACCCCCGTACCGACTGCGGGTACCTGCCGGAATCCCAGCACGCCGAGACCCCGGACGTTTTAAAGGCGATTGCAGCGACCTTCCCGGCGGCAGCCGCAGCCTGCGCCAAGGCTGATCCGAAATTGAAAAGCCAGACCTTTAACGACAAAAAGATCTCGGCCCACCACGGCATTGTGCCTGTAGCCAACACCGCGGACTGGTCGCGCCTTAACGACCGGGAAAAAGCGGTGTACCGGTTAATCGCCAAGCGCTACATCGCGCAGTTTTATCCGGTGCACACCTATGACGCCACCGAAATCGTCTTTACGATCGGCGGCGAAACTTTTACTTCCAAAGGCAAAGTCATTATCGACAAGGGCTGGAAGCTTCTTTACGAAAAGCCCGAAAAACCGGTGAAGACTGAGGAGCCCAAAGACGCGGGTAAGACAGAATCCGCCGAAGACGATCAGACGCTTCCCAAACTCAAAAAGGGGGAAACGGCTCAAGTGAACGAAATCACCACGCGCGAAGACAAAACCAAGCCCCCGCTTTACTTTACGGAAGGTACGCTCATTGCCGCAATGGAAAACATCTGGCGCGCCTTTGAAGACGAAAATCTGCAAAAGCAGCTCAAAGACGCCGGAGGCATCGGGACACCCGCGACACGCGCCGCGATCATCTCAGAACTCAAACGCCGCGGGTTTCTCGAGACCGAAGGCAAAAAACTGCACTGCTCCACGGTAGGACGCAACCTTCTTTTAAAGGTAAGTCCCAAGATCCGCAGTGCGGTGATGACCGCGCGGTTTGAGGAAATGCTCAAAGAAGTTGAGGCCGGGAAGGCCGGTGTAAACGACTTTGTCGCACAGTACGAGGCCTTTATCCTCACGGAAATCAATGAGGCCAAACGGCAGGCCTGGGGTGATCCTTTTTAAAGGCGAATTCAGGCACGGCTTCCCGGCTTTTGTTCCTTTGAATTGCCTTGATTTTCCGTACGGCAGAATTTGCCCGGACTGCATCCTTCCACTCTTCCGGATTGCTCGGAGCAACATCGGAATAGTCAATGTCTTCATCGCGTATGCTCTCAAGGCGCATACGCTCTTCCTTCGTCATGGGCTTGAGATTTCCTTTGTTGGGAAGCGTGCCGCAGACTGCTTGCTCTCTGGCAATCTTGAGCCAGTACGAGATCGTTGATTTGCCGATCGAGTACTGCTCCACGGCTTCAGAGATGCTGAGCTCCTTGCTCAGCAGGCGCGCTACGACGTTGTCTTTGAACTCCTGCGAATATCGCATGTTTTGCCACTCCATGAAAAGTTGAAGGGGTGGCGAAAGGTAGTATGACATCTAATGAAATCCCGTCAGTTCGAAAATTCGACGGATGTTTTGCTAAGCATGTTTTTGAGACAAAGATGTGGACCTTCGCTCATTGCGCTTGATGTTGTCTGACTCATTTTTTCCCTTGTTGGGGACGGCTCAATTCTTTGTCGTTTTGTGGAAGCTTACTGCGTCAACCAATAAGAAATTGCATTGTAGAAATTCAATGAATCGAGTTGTAAACCAACCGTATACAACGCGAAAACTTAAAGACCTGCAACAGAATTTCTAGAGCCGCTGTCGCGCAAGATGAGGAAACGTCTTGGAGGGGGGCGGAGGTTGCCTTTCCAAGAATCCCGCTGTAGTTTTTCTAAAAATCGCGTTGGCTTAACACGGTCGAAATAGAAAAAGCCTTTTTGGCCGGAAGGCGCTACAATGAGCGCGCCTGACGTGACCTCGTCCTGTTTCTGCCTGCATCTGAGGGTTTCCATGCTGACAGAAGGATTGTTTCTTCATGAGCCCGGAATAAGGGAGGCACATAATGCTTTCAACTTGGGCTCTGTTAATGATCGCCGTCGTGACTGAAATTGCCTGGGGCTGCAGTCTCAAGGCATTGTCCTATTATTCGCTTGACCGAATCTTTGCTCTTGTACCCATCGCGCTCACGTGCGCCAACATGTACCTTCTCGCACGGGTGATGAAGACTCTCCCGTCAGGACTCACGTATGCCGTCTGGACAACACTCGGAGCTGCTGGCGTTCTGATAGCCGGGGCTTTCCTGTTCAATGAAAGCCTCAACAAGGGTCAAATTTTCTTTATCAGCGTGTGCATTGTCGGTGTTGTCGGCTTACATCTGAGTTCTCATTAGTATCTGGAACAGGGACGTGGGCGCGGAATTTCGAATCTCGATAAAAAAGCCCGGATTACAAGGCCTGCGCCCTTAATCTGAATTGATAAGGGGATCGCATCCCCAGCTGTGAATGGGACCGAGTTCTATTGTAATAAGATATCCAACGAGTCACAGTATCCTGCGCCTCCTTTCGGCTGCTGAAGCAGCCGGATAACGGTAACGTTTCCCGCTTCAGGGTTGCCCAAAATGATTCGGCCAGAGCGTTGTCCCAGCATTGCCCACGCTCGCTCATAGAGCCACTGATGCCCTGGCGCAGCAAAAATTCCTGAAAAACATGGCTGCAGTACTGTGAGCCTTGATCACTGTGAAAAATCAAGCCAGGAGCCGGGTGCTCATTGGCAATAGCCATACGCAGGGCGTCCACAACCAGAGACGTTTTCATGGTGGAGTCAAAACTGTAGCCAACCAGGCAACGACTGGCCAGATCAAGCACACTGGCCATGAATAGCCAGCCCTCGTCGGTTGGGATGTAAGTGATGTCTCCGCACCAAGCCTGATTGATCGCATAGCGGTTGAACTGACGGTCAATCAAATTCGGTAGCCGTGCCAGATTGTGGTTGCTGTCTGTGGTGGCAACGTATTTGCGATGGTAGCGATGGAAGATGCCGTTGCTTCGTAAAAGTCTGCGCAGGCGCTTAAAACCAACGCTCAAGCCCTGTTGGCGCAACGCAAGGTACAGGCGCATCACTCCGGGAACCTGCTTGCCGCAGACTGCTTGCTCTCTGGCAATCTTGAGCCAGTACGAGATCGTTGATTTGCCGATCGAGTACTGCTCCACGGCTTCAGAGATGCTGAGCTCCTTGCTCAGCAGGCGCGCTACGACGTTGTCTTTGAACTCCTGCGAATATCGCATGTTTTGCCACTCCATGAAAGGTTGAAGGGGTGGCGAAAGTTAGTATGACATCTAATGGGTTAGCTGAGGCCCAGCGCGCGGTTTTAACTTGTTTTCGTTTTGGACAGCAGTGAAAAATTTCGAAAGCCCGCATTCCTCCCGGGGCTCAAGCCCCGGGAGGAATGCGGGAAATTCTGTGAAAAAAACAAGGGCTCCCCGATCGGGAGCCCTTAAGAATTTTTGGCGGAGAAGGAGGGATTCGAACCCTCGAGACCAGGTATATTTGATCTGCGCCCTTAGCAGGGGCGTGCCTTCAGCCACTCGGCCACTTCTCCGCGAAGAATTTCTGCTCGCGCAGTTCTTCGGAATTGCGCATCATACATGAATCATGTCATCGGCGCAAAACTTTAAGCCGCAGAAACCGGGGAATTGACTCGGATTTGAGTCTTGTTATTTGATTAAAAAGAAAATATGAAAGAAGGCTAATCAGGAGTTTACGTGCGGCTGATCGATTTGCCCGAGGCACAGATTTGTCAGTCAGCTTAAGAGCAGTGTTGCTTTCGGGGCTAACTTTAAAGAGACGGCCATTACAGGATTACGCAAATGTGAGTGACGATCTGTCTTCAAAAGTATGTTACGGATTTTTCAGAGCAAATTTTGTCGGAAAATTGAGAACGGGTTCTTGTACTTAAAATGCCGTGCACTGAGTCGTAATTTGTGTGCGGGAAAACAATATGCCGGATTTCAGTTTGTATAAAAAAGAGCTCACGGTGGGCGCTGAGTCAATTGACATTCAGGGCCACGTCAACAACCGTGAGTACATGCGCTGGATGGAAGAGGCCGCCACCGAACACGCGGCCACTTTCGGCTGGGACTGGAAAACGCTGGTGTCGATGAAACGAAGCTGGGTGGCCCGAGAGCACTGGATCGAGTATCTCAAACCCTGCTTTGAGGGCGACAGACTCACGGTCTTTACGTGGCTTCAGGCCGTCAGAGGCCCGGTGTGCCTGAGACGCTATGCCGTCAAAAAAGGTGAGGAACTGGCGGCAATTGGTGCAACGGAATGGGTTTTTATCGATCTTGAAAGAGGGCGGCCCGTGGCGATCGCTTCGCCCGATAAAGAGCGTTTTTCGGCGCTCGTGCTGGCCAACGATGCGCCGGAACTTCAGCAATACAGCATTGCCCGGGAAATCCGGTTTGCACCGTCGGCCAGCCTACTGCGCGTCTGAGGTGCCTTTTTTCAGAAAGTCGGGGAGGTTCTTTTCCTCGATTTTGTCGCGGTTTTGCACCATGTGTCCCATCGAAAACTCACAGCCGCACCACTGCTGGTTGTAAAAGTTATTGATTTTGATGAGTTCACCGCGCCTGTCCTGCAGGCCCCCTTTCCTCCAGTTCTTTTCCCAGTAGGTCACGCCCGGGTACTTCTTTTCGGCGGCGTGGCCGGCCGCGTCAACCTGACTTAAGGTCTTCCAGCGGCTTGAGGCAAGCGTCGTTGTAAAGCGTTTGATCCCGAGCTCGCTGCATTTTTGGGCGGCTTTTTCCAGACGCAGATCAAAGCAGCACTGGCAGCGCGCACCGCGCTCGGGTTCGAGCTCAAGGCCCCTGACGCGTTCGCGCCAGAGATCGTGCTCCCAGTCGCCGTCAATCACGCGGATCCCGAGTTTTTCACAGTACCGGGTGATTTCGCCCTTGCGCTTTTCATATTCATCCCGCGGAAAGATATTGGGGTTGTAGTAATAGACAACGGGGGTGATGTCGTTTTTAAGCATCCACTCGATGATCGCGGCTGAGCAGGGTGCGCAGCAGCTGTGCAGCAGTACGGTTTCCATGGGACAAACTGAGTCTGTGGTTGAAAAGACACGGCGGCACAACTTTTTGTTGTTGCCGGGTGTTTACTTTAGCGCGGGATTATGCCAAAATGCGTGTCTCAAATTTTTTGCGTTTGAGGTAGATATGCGCCCTTAGGTTGGGGTGCACGACTCGGCGCCCACAACAAACAACAGAATTTAGGATTAGGTGCTTATCAATGCCCACCATTCGCGTTAAGGAAAACGAACCGTTTGAAGTTGCGCTGCGTCGCTTCAAGCGCACCATCGAAAAGTCCGGCCTGCTCACCGAGCTCCGTGCCCGTGAGTTCTACGAAAAGCCCACGGCTGAACGTAAGCGCAAGAAGGCTGCTGCCATCAAGCGTCACTACAAGCGTCTGCGCAGCATGATGCTGCCCAAGAAGCTCTACTGATCGCTTTGTACCGGCCCTGAGTCGGTATCAGCTTGATAAGCCAGAAAGCGGCCGCTCTTCAAACGGGTTGGCCGCTTTTGTTTTGTTCGGAGAAAAGACAATGTCACTCAAGGAAACCGTAACAAATGACATGAAGGACGCCATGCGCGCCCATGATTCCGCCAAGCTTTCCTGCCTGCGTCTGCTTCTGGCAGCCGTCAAGCAGCGTGAAGTGGATGAGAGAATCGAACCGACCGATGACGTGGTGATCAGCGTGATCGGCAAACTTGTCAAGCAGCGCCGCGACTCGGTTGAGCAGTACACCGCCGCCAACCGCAAGGACCTCGCCGACAAGGAACAGTTTGAAATCGACGTGATGCAGAAGTACCTGCCGCAGCAGATGAGCGAGGATGAAATCCGCGCAATCGTTGAAGAAGCGGTGAAGGCTACCGGTGCTTCCGGCATGGCCGCCATGGGCAAGGTGATGGGTGTCGTGAAGGGTAAGTGCGCCGGCAAGGCCGACATGGGTAAGGTAAGCGCCGTTGTGAAGGCCGTGCTTTCGGCTTAATTTGGGGCTTAACCCGTACAATCCGCCGTAATCCAATCCGGAAGGGCCTTTTTGCCTGACCGGTGCCGGCGGATTTTTTTTCTTACGTTTAAACAGGCCATGATTCCCGAGTCTTTTATCCAGGAGCTTTTAAACCGCGTTGACATCGTGGAGATGATCAACAAGGTTGTGCCGCTTAAAAAGACCGGAAAAAACTACATGGCCTGCTGCCCTTTTCACAAGGAAAAGACGCCGTCTTTTTCCGTGAATCCCCAGAAGCAGTTTTTTAAGTGTTTCGGCTGCGGCGCCGCAGGAAGCGCCATCGGCTTTGTGATGCGCTACGAGGGGCTCACCTACCCTGAAGCGATCCGAAAGCTTGCCGACAGCGTCGGCATGGTGGTGCCGGAGGAAAAGGGCGCTGCAAAGCGCGAAGCTCGGGCCCGG
>OMCT01001782.1_pt1 | contig 12114 bp, 10 predicted proteins | sample 1674301 | NCBI WGS metagenome assembly OMCT01 (sample SAMEA103958158, study PRJEB25191) | human gut metagenome
ATACCCAGGGCGCTGCCCTGGGCTATGAGCTTTTGGGCCTTCAGCCCGTACTTAAACCACTTGCGAAAGTTCAGTATTTCAAATGCAAAAATACAATATTTATTCTAATGAAGGAATGAATTAGTCTTTTTTAATTTAATATGCCAACATGATTTAACGATACCCATACGTTTTTGCCATTTTTCCTTTGTCATTTCGAATAAAACGGGCAATACAAGATTTAAAGCTCTTGAAGCCTTAAGGGAATTTTATGACGTCTATTATATATTATTATCCTGACTGAGCATGAGCGTTCATAATAAGAAACTTATCCATGAGACTATGCCTCTCTCCTCTGTCTCTGACAGTTTGTTTTGGGAATCTGTTACAAATACCCCATTATAACTCTATCTTTTGTCATAAAATGCCCCTTTATAACTTTATCTTTTGTTATAAAACGGCCCTTCATAACTCTATCTTTTATCACGAAACATCCATTTATAACTCTATCTTTTAGCAAAGTTAACATAAAATAATTGCATATCTCGTTAATAATCAGTATTTTTGCAGCCATATAATCATTAAGACGCAAAGATATGGATAAATACTTGTCAAGAAGCATCGACCAGGCTTTACTGGAATGGAAGGATAATCCTCGAAGAAAACCGCTTTTGGTGAGGGGCGCCCGACAGGTAGGCAAGTCGAGCACCATTCGGCATTTAGGCAAGAACTTCAAATATTTTTTGGAAGTTAATGTGGAAAGAAATCCTGAGGTGATGGAATTCTTTAAGGGCAGTCGTGATGTGAAGAGCATTGCTGCTAAGCTCTCCGACTTCTTTAATGTGCCAGTTGTTCCGGGCGAAACCCTTCTTTTCCTTGATGAGATACAAAAGTGTGAAGACGTCATTCATAGCCTTTGGTTTTTTAAGGAAGATTATCCCGAACTTCATGTCATTGCTGCAGGTTCGCTCCTGGAGTTTGCGCTGAAGAATTTGTCATCATTTGGAGTGGGCAGAGTTAGTTCCCTGTTTGTCTATCCGATGTCTTTTGATGAATTCCTGACAGCAACGAGACAAGAGGGGCTTCTTAGAATCAAGCGAAATAGCAGTCCTACGAATCCGCTTCCCGAGGCATTCTATAATAGGTTGGTGGAAGCCTTCCGAAGTTATATGCTGGTTGGCGGAATGCCAGAAGCCGTGGCAACCTACACGGAGACAGGATCTTATCGCTATAGTAGTGACATTGTAAACGAAATCATTCAGGGCTATCAGGACGATTTTGCCAAATACGGAGCCAAGGCAAATCCTCTGCTTTTGCGCCAAACTCTCATAAGTGTAGCGCATCAGGCAGGAGCCAAGTTTGTTTACAGTAGGGTAGAAGGACAATATCGTTCGGCAGAAGTAAAGGTGGCTTTGGAGATGCTGAAGGATGCCGGGCTAATCATACCGACCTATCATACGGATGCCAATGGGGTGCCGCTTGGAGCTGAAATCAATGAGCGGGTAGTAAAATATCTGATTCATGATACTGGCGTGCTACTTGGTATCTTAGGAATAGATGATGATATTGATGAGCGCATCAAGGAGATGATGGTGGCAGACTCCATCGATCTTGTTGACAAGGGGCATGTGGCAGAGATGATGGCGGGTTTGGAACTTATCAAATATTCTTCTCCGCAGAAGCGGCACCAGTTGTACTATTGGCAAAATATGAACAAAGGTACTTGTGCCGAGGTGGATTATGTGATAGCTCGCAGTGGCAGCATCGTTCCGATAGAAGTAAAATCGGGCGTGAAGGGTTCTATGAGTAGTATGTATTCGCTGATGCGCAATCCGCAGAAGCATATAGAAATGGGCATTCGCTGTTCTCTCGAAAATTTTGGTACATTCGCGAGTCCTGATGGCAAGAAGATAGACATCATTCCTCTTTATGCAATCTCCAATTTATTTGCGGAGAAGTAGATGGGGGATATATAAATAATGTAGTTATGAGCAACGATAAAAAAACAATAAAGGAAATGCGGGCAAACGATATGACTCCGGCTTTTCCTACGCATCCTGGAGATGTTCTGAAGAATGAGATAGAATATCGTGGAATTTCTCAGCGACAGTTGGCGGAGGAAATGGGGATTGCCTATTCTGCTCTGAATGAAATTCTGAATGCTCGTCGTCCAGTAACGGAAAAAACGGCCCTGCTCTTTGAGGCTGCACTTGGAGTGAATGCTGAGCCTTTGTTGAAAATGCAGATGAGATATAATCTGCAATCAACAAAAAATGATTCTACCTTTATGGCCAGATTGGCAAAAGTTAGAAGGGTGGCTGCAGCCTTGTAAAAAGAAGGCCTGCAGTTTTTATTCCAGTCCCCACATATCATTCAGCATTCTGATCGCTGATTCCGAGTGGAATACGTGATTGCGGAAGGTGATTTATAAGTATGGTGATGCGCGATGAGCCAGCAGATTCTTTCTATCTGTGCGGCTGTGAATCCAACTTGCTATGTGTTCTAATTATATTTTTGTATGATTGGACTTTCTTCAACTGCTATACATACGATAGTTAAGTTACTCGTATGTCTGAGGTTGAATATCGATTGCGAAATTACTACATTTTATTCAACGGTGCAAATACTATAAACAAAAAATGACCCGACATCTCGCTAAATTTAAATTTAGTTTGATGCCGGGTCTTATTATGAAGTGATTTATCTTTTCTTTATAGAACTTTCTTATGTACGGAAGTTATGGAAGTTTGAACTTACGTATTTGAGAAAGTAGAGTCATATTACTCACTGCATATCAGCGCTTTACTTGATCATGCTGACGCTTCTCTTGAGGAAGGCGTCGAGGGCAGCACCCTTGAGCATGCCGTTCTGCAGCAGGGCGAGGTCGATGAGCTGATGTACGATATTGTTGTCCTTAGCGTAATCGGCTATGATGTTGTCGCGCTTCTGCTTCTCGTCGTTCACGGCCTTCTGGGTGTTCTGCAGGTCGTCCTTCTCTTCCTGGGTAATCTCCTCGGGCTTCTTCTTGTCCTGCGACTGGTGCAGAACAGCCAGTCGGGCTTCCTGTCCCTTCAGCTCTGCCAGTACAGGCTTCAGTGCCTCGGCTGTATGCTGCTCGGCATCGGCGAGAACCTTCTTTACGAGCTCGTGGTCGCTGTTGAGCACGATGTTGTAGCTGTTGGGCATCTGTCCGTAGAAGTTCATGCCTGCCTGGAACTGGCTCATGGCCTTCATGCGTCGCATATATTCGTTCTGAGTGATGAGTACGGGCTGGTTGGCTTCGCCCAAGGCCTGTATCTCTACGAAGAACTCTGTCTTTTCGAGCTTAGGCATCTGTGAACGGAATACCTGTGACAGATTGGCAGTCTGCTCGTCTGTCAGGTCTGTCTTCTTGGCATCCTCCTTGACGATGAGTCGGTCGATGATGTCGGCATCTACACGTGTGAAGCGCGATTTCTCGAGCTTCTGCTCCAGCATGTTGACCATTGGAGTGTCGAGCTGTCCGTCCATCATGAGTACCGAGTAGCCCTTGTTCTTGGCAGCCTTGATGTAGGAGTATTGTTCCTCCTTGTTGTTGGCGTAGAGGTATACCAGGTTGCCGTCCTTGTCGGTCTGGTTGTCCTTGATGAGGGTCTTGTATTCCTCGAAGGTGAAGTACTTGCCGTCAACGTCCTTGAAGAGGGCAAAGTCCTTGGCACGGTCGTAGAAGTCTTCCTGCGAGAGCATTCCGTAGTTGATGAAGATCTTCAGGTCGTCCCATTTTTCTTCGTACTCCTTGCGGTTCTCCTTGAAGATGGAGCTGAGTCGGTCGGCCACTTTCTTGGTGATGTAGGTGGCGATTTTCTTCACGTTGCTGTCGCTCTGCAGATAGCTTCGGCTCACGTTGAGCGGGATGTCTGGCGAATCGATGACGCCATGCAGCAGGGTGAGGAACTCAGGCACGATGCCTTCCACCTGATCGGTAACGAACACCTGGTTGCAGTAGAGCTGTATCTTGTTGCGCTGCATGTCGATGTTGTTCTTGATGCGTGGGAAGTAGAGGATACCAGTCAGATTGAATGGGAAGTCCACGTTGAGGTGAATCCAGAAGAGGGGCTCGTCCTGCATGGGGTAGAGGGTGCGGTAGAAGTTCTTATAGTCCTCGTCCTTGAGTGTGCTTGGCGTCTTGGTCCAGAGGGGCTCTACGCCGTTGATGATGTTGTCCTCGTCGGTCTCTACGTTCTTGCCGTCTTTCCATTCTGTCTTCTTGCCGAAAGCCACGGGCACAGCCATGAACTTGCAGTACTTGTTGAGCAGCTCCTCTATCTTGTTCTTCTCGAGGAACTCCTTGCAGTCGTCAGCTATGTGGAGCACGATGTCGCTACCACGCTCCGCCTTGTCGGCGTCCTCTATCTCGAAGGCTGGTGATCCGTCGCAGCTCCATTTCACGGCCTTGCTTCCCTCGCGATAGCTCTTGGTGATGATCTCCACCTTGCTTGCTACCATGAATGAAGAGTAGAAGCCGAGTCCGAAGTGTCCGATGATGGCATTGGCGTTCTCCTTGTATTTGTCGAGGAAGTCGGTCACTCCCGAGAAAGCTATCTGGTTGATATATTTGTCTATCTCCTCCTCGGTCATTCCGATGCCGTGGTCACTGATGGTCAGGGTTCCGGCCTCCTTGTCGAGGGTGACGCGCACGGTGGTGTCGCCTATTTCGCCCTTGAAGTCGCCCTGGGCAGCCAGAGTCTTGAGCTTCTGTGTGGCGTCTACGGCGTTGGATACCATCTCGCGCAGGAAGATGTCGTGGTCTGAATATAAGAATTTCTTGATGACAGGGAAGATGTTCTCTGTCGTTACTCCGATATTACCTTTTTGTGCCATAATATTGATATGTTTATTTAGTTGTTTTATTATTGTTCGATTCATTCGATTGACCATGTCCTCGCAAAATGTGTGCCAAAAAGGAGGGGCATCTGTCATGTTTTGATTTATTTTTAGCTTTTTGTTCTCTTTTGTTTGGTCGAAGCAACTATTTTTCTTACCTTTGCAACTATCTTACAAGAAGTGGATGAGTCTTCGACTAATCCCACTGAATTTTGACCATCATGGACTATACAATAACAAAACAAGTTATTATTGCTGATTACTATACATTTCACTACGAGGAGCTTCTTGCCTTCGTGGCATCTCGCCTTCATGTTTATTCTGATGAGGCTGAGGACATTGTCCAAAATGTCTTCCTGCGCCTACTGCAAACCGACAAGATGATTACTCCCATTACGCTTCCCTGCCTGGTCTACACCATGGCTCGCCATCTGATATGTGATTTTTGGCGGCACAGGAAGCGGGTAGAAGAGCATGAGCATTTCATACAGGGCAGCATGGGTACGGCAGGTTGTTGTGAGTCGGTCGAGATGGTTTATTCGGCTGTGGAGATTACCGAACTCATGGAGCGTGGCATTGCCCGTCTTAGCGAGAAGCAGCGCAAGGTGTATCGTCTTAACGTGTGCGACGGCATGAAGGTGGGAGAGATTAGCCGTGAACTGGGGCTCAACTACAAGTGTGTGGAAAATCGACTGGGTGCAGCACGGAAGGAAGTGCGGGGCTATATGAAGCGCATGTTGGCATAATCTCCTCTCACACCGAATGTTGCGTTTCTCACGCTCGCTCAGAAAAATCTCACACCGATCGCCATGTTTCTCACGCTCGCTCAGAGAAATCTCACACCGAATGCCATGTTTCTCACGCTCGCTTTGAGAAATCTCACACCGAATGCCATGAAATTATCTCCGAATGCTATGTGGAGCAAAGGGCTTATTTCCTTTAACTCCTTACCGCCTCTAATATCTTGATTCTTCGACCTTTAAGGCTGTTGTCTTAACTCCATTAACTCCATTAACACCTTAACTCCTGAAAACTCTTCTTTTAACTCCCTAACTACACGATTGTTTGTTTTTTACAAATAATCGTTCTCTTTTTATAAAGACGATGTGGAAAGAAAGCAGTATTTTTGCAGCGAGAAAAAGAAATAAAAATATTAACGCTTAATATAATAGTATTATGGTTGAAGAAAAGAAATACAGAGTAGAGTCCGACCTTCTGGGTGAACTCAAGGTTCCAGCAGAAGCTCTTTATGGTGTGCAGACACAGCGTGGTATCAACAACTACCACATCTCGCGCAAGACTATGGTCGACAACCCTGACTTCATTATCGCTATCGCTTTCGTGAAGCTGGCTGCCATTGAGACCAATCATTCCTTGGGTGTGATCAACGATGAGATCTCGGGTGCCATCGCTCAGGCCTGCCGAGAAATCATTGAGGGAAAATGGCATGAGAACTTCCCTATAGATATGGTACAGGGTGGTGCAGGTACATCAGTCAACATGAACGCCAACGAGGTGATCGCCAACCGTGCACTCGAAATCATGGGTCATGAGAAGGGCGACTACCAGTATTGCTCACCCAACGACCATTGTAACTGCGGGCAGAGTACCAACGACGTTTATCCTACCAGTATCCGTCTGGCGCTCATCCGTATGAACACGCATCTCGTGGGTGCCCTTACAGGATTGATAAGCGCCTTCCGCTATAAGGCTGATGAGTATTCCGATGCCATCAAGATGGGACGCACACAGTTGCAGGACGCTGTGCCTATGTCGTTCGGACAGGAGTTCAATGCCTATGCCAACAATCTGGAGGAGGAAATCCTCAATCTGGAGCGCAACGTGAAACTGCTGCACGAAATCAATATGGGTGGTACAGCCATCGGTACAGGTCTGAACGCTGTTCCTGGTTTCGCCAAGCTTTGTGCTGCCAACCTGAGCAAGTTGACGGGCGTGAACTTCGAGACTGCTACCGACCTTGTTGAGGCTACTCCCGACACGGGTGCCTACGTGAGCTATTCGTCAGCTCTGAAGCGTCTGGCTATTAAGTTGTCTAAGATATGCAACGACTTGCGACTCATGGCTTCTGGTCCTCGCTGCGGACTCAACGAAATTAATCTGCCTCCTAAGGCTCCTGGATCTTCTATCATGCCAGGCAAGGTGAACCCTGTCATCCCTGAGGTGACCAATCAGGTTTGCTTCAAGGTAATCGGCAACGACACCACTATCAGCTTCGCAGCAGAGGCTGGTCAGCTGGAGTTGAACGTGATGGAGCCTATCATTACAGAGAGTCTCTTCGAGAGCCTTACATGGATGAAGAATGCCATAGAGACCCTTACCTCGGAGTGCATCCTCGGTATTACTGTGAACAAAGGAGCGTTGCTACGAAATGGTAAAGAACAGCATCGGTATCGTGACTGCCCTCAATCCCATCATTGGCTATAAGAAAAGTACCAAAGTGGCTAAGGAGGCTCATGAAACAGGCCGCTCAGTCTACGACATCGTGATAGAGCAGGGCATCATGAGCAAGGAGGAACTCGACAAGGCGCTCGATCCTAACGAGATGCTGCAGTCGCATAAGTTCACTTTGAAATAATGAATGTTTCGCGTTTGTGTTAAAGGTTTACGTAAAAAGCTACGTTGAAGTCTGCTGCTCCTGCGGCTTTGTTTGGCAGGGGCGGGCTTAAGTTTTTCTGAATTAAGGTTGATAATCTTGGGCTGGAGGCATTTTGCTTCCAGCCATTTGGGGTTGAATACTTAGCCTTAAAACATTTGGCTTTAACTTCTCTAATTTCTTTGAGTTCTCTATTTGCGAAAGTTGTGTAAATGATAGAAGTTTCGGATAGTATTAGTCTCTTTACTCATAAGTAGGTATTTAATCGGAATACCTATTTTTAATGACGTACAAAATTTGGAGATATCTCAGATTATATCTATTTTTGCACTCAGAAACAGAATTCGTATAGAGACGATAAGTATGGTGCTTCAAGCGGTTTTGTTAATGTTTTATGTAATTAAAAATATTAAAGTATTATGATTATTGAAAATGTTCATGCAAGAGAAATCTTGGATTCCCGCGGCAACCCTACAGTAGAGGTTGAGGTTACATTAAAGTCGGGTATTGTGGGTCGTGCTTCTGTTCCATCAGGCGCGTCGACAGGCGAAAACGAGGCTTTGGAACTTCGAGATGGTGATAAGAACCGCTATGGTGGTAAGGGCGTCTTGAAGGCTGTGGAGAATGTGAACAAGGTGATTGCGCCTGTCTTAGTGGGCTTCTCTGCCTTGGAACAGCGCGCCATTGACTACAAGATGCTGGAACTCGACGGTACCAAGACCAAGTCGAACCTGGGTGCAAATGCTATTCTCGGTGTGTCTCTGGCTGTGGCACATGCTGCTGCCGAGTATCTGCACATCCCCTTGTATCGCTACATCGGCGGTTGCAATACATACACCCTTCCTGTTCCTATGATGAACATCATTAATGGTGGTGCTCACTCTGATGCACCTATCGCCTTCCAGGAGTTCATGATCCGTCCTGTGGGTGCTCCTTCCGAGAAGGAGGCCATCCGCATGGGTGCCGAGGTGTTCCATGCATTGGCGAAACTGCTGAAGAGCCGCGGCCTTTCTACTGCCGTAGGTGATGAGGGCGGTTTTGCTCCTGCACTCGATGGTATCGAGGATGCACTCGAGAGCATCTGTCAGGCCATTAAGGATGCTGGCTATGAGCCAGGAAAGGATGTGAAGATAGCCATGGACTGTGCTGCCAGTGAGTTTGCCGTTAAGGAGAATGGTGAGTGGTATTATGATTACCGCCAGTTGAAGGATGGTAAGAAGAAGGATCCTAATGGCAAGAAACTGACTGCTGAAGAGCAGATCAAATTCCTGGAGGAACTGATTACCAAGTATCCTATCGATTCTATTGAGGATGGTCTTGATGAGAACGATTGGGACAACTGGGTGAAGTTGACTGCTGCCATTGGCGACCGTTGCCAGTTGGTAGGTGACGACCTCTTTGTTACAAATGTGAAGTTCCTGGAAAAGGGTATCAAGATGGGTGCTGCCAACTCTATCCTTATCAAGGTAAACCAGATTGGTTCTCTTACTGAGACCCTTGATGCTATTGAGATGGCTCATCGTCATGGTTACACTACGGTTACTTCCCATCGCTCGGGTGAAACCGAGGATACTACAATAGCTGATATTGCTGTGGCTACCAACTCGGGGCAGATCAAGACGGGTTCAATGAGTCGTACCGACCGTATGGCTAAGTACAACCAGCTTATCCGTATCGAAGAGCAGTTGGGTAATCGCGCAGCCTATGGCTATAAGAAGTTAAAATAATTGTGTTTTTTTTTAAATTTAGCGTAATCCTTTCACCATGACAATACACGATTAGAATAGAATAGATCAGATATACGAGAATACATGGGCATGGATGGCTGAGATAGTTGTCCATGCTTTTTTCGTTTTTTATGTCACTAATGTAATTTCCCGAAACCCATGCTCATGGCTATCAGAAGCAAGCTACTTATGCCCTTCTCTTAGGTTTCATCACCTTTCATCGTCTTTCTAAGCCTTTGTTTCTGTAGGCGAGGGGAGTCATGCCGGCACGCATCTTGAAGAAGTTGGTGAGGGCGCTCTGGTCGCTGAAACTCAGGGCGTCGGCTATTTCGCCAATCGACATGTCGGAATGGGAGAGGAGGTTGCAGGCTTCCTTGTAGATGAGCGAGGTGACGTGCTCGTTGATGGTAGAGCCGCTTATCTCCTTGACCAAGCGCGAGAGGTAGGCCGTGGAGACATTCATATTGCTGGCATAGAAACGGATCTGGCGCTCCTTACGGAAGTTGCGGTACAGGTGATGGAGGAAGATTTCGTACACCTCCTTCTTGTGCTTGAAGTCGTGGGAGATGGATCGTTCCTCGTAGGGCAGCTCCTCGAGGATGAGGCGAAGCACGTTGAACATCGACTGAATCATCTCTACCTTGTTGATGTGTTGATGACGCACGATGTTGTGAATGATGTTGAACACATCGCTCACACTCTTGTGCTTCTCCTCCGTGAGGTGGTAGATGGTGTTTTCGTCCACCATGTCGGTATCTACGAGAACACATTCTGCCTCGAAGTCAGGTGTCAGTTCTATCTCGTTGATGACGTGTCGTGAGGTCATGACGAGGAGGCTGTCAGCGTTGAGCGTCTTCCTCTCGTCTTGTTCGTTGATGACTACGGTGGCTGTGCCTTTCCTGATGAGCAGGATTTTGGTGAAGAGTGTGCGCTGTTGCACCATTTCCTTGAAATGATGGAGCACATCGACACCCGTAGGTTGGGTGAACCCTACTGAAAAATAGGCGGCATAAGCGCCAAAAATGTCTGTCAACTGATATTTATTGGCAAACTCTTCCAGGTTGTATATCTGTTGATGTTTCACGGTTATGTGGTTTTTAAGTTATCATTTTTTTACTTGTTACTTGGCTTCTTCCATTTTTCTGAGTTCTTTCTCAAACCGTTGCCAGTAGAGGACGCCGGCGATGGTGAGTCCGAAGGGGAAGGCTATCCAGATGCCCAGGATACCCATGCCGAGTGGGAATCCGAGGGTATAGCCCATAGGTAGGGAGATGACGAAGTAGGCAATGAAGGCGTAGAGCACCATCGGACGCACGCAGGCGATGCCGCGAAGAGCATTGGCAAAGCTGTATTGCAGTCCGTCGCCAAACTGATAGACCATCATCATGATGATGAGCAACGCCACGTATTGCTGCACCTCCACGTTGTCGTTGAACCAGCCTCCTATCTGATGGCGCAGGAGCAGTACAGGCAGACCCATGCAGATGGAGAACATCAGGTTGAGTCGCCAGCCGTCATAGGCATTGCGGCGAACCGCCTGGTAGTCTTTCTGACCAACGAAGTGGCTTACACGGATGGCCATGGCGGCAGCCATACCCGAGAGTACGAGATAGAAGAGCTGGGAGAGGGTGATCATCACCTGGTGGGCTGCCAAAGGTATGGTTCCGAGCCATCCCACCATCACACAACTGAGGGTGAAAGCCGACGACTCCATGCCCAACTGCAGGGCTACTGGCCATCCTAAGCGGTTCATCTCGCGGAAGTCGGCCTTGGTGATGCTGCTATGCAAAATGTCGTAACGGTACTGGGCGAACTTCTTCCTGCCTATCACGATTCCCACCATGGCTGCTGCCATGAGCACACGGCTCAGCAAGGTAGAGATTCCGGCTCCGAGAAGTCCCAGTTCGGGGAATCCTGCCACACCATAGATGAGCAGCCAGTTGCCGAAGATGTTGACCACGTTGCCTGCTATCATCACCCACATCGCCACACGCGTCTCTGCCACGCCATCAAGAAATTGCTTCATGGTGTAGAATATGCCCATGAAGAGTACCGAGACGAGGTTGACGATGAAGTAGGGACGGATGAGGTCGAGCAGCTCTTCGGGTTGTCCGATGTGCGAGAGGTTGAGGTAGAGCACCACAAGCGCTATGGAGAGAAGGGTGCCCGTAAGCATATTGGCAAAGAGCGAGTTGCGCACCTTCTGCCCGATGCTGTCGATACGTTTCTCGCCATAGAGCCGGCCGATGATAGGAGTCAGACCATAGGTGAAGCCCATGTACATGACGAACACCAGGGTATAGATGTTGTTGACAAGTCCTGCCGCAGCCAGTTCTTCCGTGCTGTGGTGACCTATCATGATGGTGTCGGCAAAACCTAAGATGATGGTTCCTAACTGTCCTATGACGATAGGTATGCCAATGCTTAATAGATTCTTATAGTAATGTCTTTGTGTTCCTGTATTTTTTTTGCTCATATATAACATCTTGTCTGTTATTCATGCAAAGATAATGCAAATCGAAAGCAGAATATCAAGCTTGCTTGAATTTTTTGCCGAGTGCAGTTTATCTTATGCAAAGATACCCTTAATTCCGCAACACTATAATTTAACTTTATTTATAAGTTCCTGAGCAACAAAAAGTTGCCCAGGATTTTGCCATGTCAGAATTTTCACTTATCTTAGTGTTGCAAAAAGAAAACAAGCAAAACTCTAATATGACATGGCAAAAATACAAATTAAATCTGAGAAACTCACACCTTTTGGAGGAATTTTTTCAATCATGGAGAAATTTGACTCCATGCTTTCACCCGTTATCGACTCAACACTGGGTCAGAGATGCAGCAGTATCATCGGATATCAGTTCAGCGAGATAGTCCGTTCGCTGATGAGCGTTTATTTCTGTGGCGGCTCATGCGTGGAAGATGTAACGT
>OMCT01001820.1_pt1 | contig 11910 bp, 11 predicted proteins | sample 1674301 | NCBI WGS metagenome assembly OMCT01 (sample SAMEA103958158, study PRJEB25191) | human gut metagenome
AAATCTGGCATAGCAAGAAAAACGACAGTCGCTTATCCCGAACTCAGGTTATTAACAAAACGTGTCGAGTTGTTAGAGCTGAATCTACAAGCACTGCAGACGATGGATCCTAAAGTGTTGGAACCTCGTCTGAAAAAGATCGAGTCCTTACTATATGTGAAAAAGGAGATGTTGACTCAACAAGAAGCAGCAGATTATCTGGGAGTGTCAATGTCGCAGTTGTACAAGATGACACACAAATGTGAGGTTCCATTTTATAAACCACATGGCAAAAACAACTTCTTTGATGTTTCAGAACTTGCGCAGTGGATGAGAAGAAATCGTGTAAAACCGACCAACAGACCATCATCTGAGGTCGCAGATAATGATCCCTTAGATAATGACACAGATGAGCCAGAACAATGATTGCGTTTATTCAGACCAGTATCTTACCACTCTTCTCCAGAAGGCAGAAATTGTAGTAAGTCGGTTTAAGTTTAAGAAAAAAAAGAAGTACGATGGCAAGAAACAAGAAAACCAGAAATGAAGGTGACGAAGACTTTATAAACTCACTGGAGATGGGAATGCTTAACAAGACAGATTTCAATGATGAAGAGCTTGAAAGCTACCTAACCCAGGGAGAAGTCCGGGCATCAGAGAAACCAGAAGTACCGCCTCAGATACTATGGGTTGATGACTGTACTATCGCCACCTTTGGCAATTTCAGTGCATCTACAGGTAAGGCTAAAAGTAAGAAAACATTCAATCTTACTGCTATAGCAGCTGCTGCAGTCAACAACTCGACTGTTTTGAACTACCGTGCAAGTCTTCCTGAAGGAAAGCGCACGATCCTTTATTTCGATACGGAACAGAGCAGATACCATTGCCATACTGTCATCGAGCGTATATATAAGCTTGCAGGACTCAGTCTGAAAAAAGAAGATAAGCGCATACGCCTCTTTGGTCTTCGTGAGTTTACTCCTGCCCTACGCATTGCCCTCATTGACTATGCTCTTAGGAAGTATGACGGCATCGGACTTGTAATCATTGATGGCTTACGTGATCTGATGTATGACATCAATAATGCGAAGGAATCCACAGACATCATGACTATGCTTATGGCATGGACAAGTAAGTACAATCTCCATATCCATTGTGTTCTTCATCTGAACAAGAACGACAACAACACCAGAGGACATATTGGTACGGAGCTGGAGAACAAAGCCGAAACAGTCCTTATCGTAAGTAAGAACAAGCAGGATGCTAAGGTCAGTGAGGTAAGGCCTATGCACATGCGAGACAAAGAGTTTAGCTCATGGGCATTTCATATCGATGATAATTCATTGCCAGTACTTGACAAAGGCTTCCATGTTACTGTTGTCAAGCCAAAAGAGAAGAACCTTGAAGAGCTGTCAGAAGACATTCACAAGAAGGTTCTTCAGAAACTCTTTGCCAAATCAACACCCCAAACATACGAGGATATGTACAAAGCTCTTGTAGAGGCATATACAGAAGAAGGCTACAAGCGAGGTGTTAATGCCAACAAAAGGATGCTACAGCTTTTCATGGAGAAAGGTCTTGTTACTCGTGAAAGGAACGCCTATCATTATCATCCAGATGTGCTATTCAGCAAATAGGTTTAAAAGTTTAAGTTTAACGTGTATATATATACTAAACTCTCACGCACACACGCGCGTATTTATACCTAATGAAATATGACAAAAGAAGAAATCAAATCTGTCAGCATCAGACAATACCTTGAAACTAATGGATATAATCCTGTCTTAGTTAGAAAAGGTGAATACTACTATCTTTCTCCGCTGAGAAATGAGAACTCACCATCATTCAGTGTTAATCCGGCAAAGAATTTATGGAATGACTTCGGAGAGCACAAAGGAGGTGACTTGATAAACTTGTACCAGGCTATGAATCCTGGTACAACCTATCAAGAGGCAAAGGCTGCACTTGAAATTGAGATTAAGAAGAATGGGCTGAAATACTCCAAGGATTATGAAGCCGAAGCCAAAACAGAAGAAGAAAAGCAGAAATGGATTGCTTCTCAGAAAGAGAACAATGAAAAGCAGAAAGATGCAAATACGGTCATCGAGCTTATCTGCAACCTTTCTCATCCATACCTGAGAGACTATATACTTGAAAGACGAGTTGACTACGATATTGCAAGAAAGTATTGTCAAGAGGTACATTACGCTATCTATGGCAAGCATTACTACGCTATTTCATTCCAGAACATCGAAGGAGGCATAGAGGCTCGTAACAAGTTCAGTAAGCGCAGTATTGGTAAAAAATCAATTTCTGTTATTCATTCAGACAATGGGCATAGCAAACGTTGCTGTGTTTTTGAAGGTTTCTTCAATATGCTTACATACGCAACAATGAAGAAATGGAAGATAGATTATGGGATATGTATAGAAGATGACTGTGATTTTATTGTATTGAACTCCGTCAGTAATCTAAAAGCACTACTTCCCTGTCTTTCACAATATGACTATATACATTGTTATCTTGATAACGATGCTGCAGGAATCAAAACTACTCAGCATATAATCAAGACATACCCAGATAATACAATAGATGAATCTATACGTTACAAATCCTACAATGACCTAAACGACGTGGTCAATGGCAGAATAATGAATCAAAAGCGATAAGCAATAGCCTTATCACTGCCAGTTCATTTTTCAAAGTTGGAGGTTTCCAGAAATGGGAGCCTCCTTTTTTCGTTTATAGCAGTATGAAACAAAGTTATAGTATGTTATTTCAAAAATAATCATACTTCTATTATAAACTGTGTTAAGCCGAGCCCTCAGAAACGAGTAATTTTTCATTATTCGGCAAAATATGTGTTCCTTTGCATCGGATTTCGGGAGCGGCACAGCAAAAACAAGTCGCTTTTTGAGTATGATTTACAAACAGGATAACACATAAATATCAGACATTAAAATGACACCATTTGTAATATTCGCCCTCGTGCTCACATTCGCATATGTGGTTTACTTCACGGTAATGATTACCATCGACCTTCACGCAAAGAAGGATGATAAGAAGGTTGAGGAGGAAAACATCGACGTAAGTGAGTTTGCAGAGGAAGCCCCTGTTGTAGTAGAGGAATCTGATGATCCGAACGGAGGCACGATGACTTACACAGACGAAGTCGATGATGACGGACTTCGAGTAGTCAACCCTACAGGCAACATTCCACCTATCGTTTTCCCTGAAGATAACGACGAGCCAGAACCAGAACAGGAACCTGAGCAGAAGGCAACAAGTGAAGAACTTAACGAGGAGAACGGCGACCACATGGAGCAAGTTGATCCTATGGCACAACTCAGCATGATGCCAGACAAGTTCATGAGTCATCTCAACGAAAAGCATAAACAACGCAAAATCGAGAGAAAGAATGCTATCGACCATCTATAAAAACAATCTACGTCTTTCTTTTGCCATGTTAGGCATCATGCTCCTCCAGCCACTATCCTCAGCTGCAAAGTGCGGTGGCGTGGATTACAGCTGGGGAGCGGATGCTCTGGCGAATGCCCATGACTACACCGTCACCATGATGTTGTATGTCGTTTATCTCGCATACGCCATTGCAGCCATCGTAGCCATCATCGGAGCATTACAGATATACTTCAAGATGACCACAGGCGAAGGAGATGTAACAAAGAGTATCATGATGCTCGTAGGTGCATGTCTGTTCATGATCGGAGCCTTCATACTCTTCCCAGCCTTCTTTGGCTACAACATAGTATAGGATAACAATTTCAGGATAACAAAAGAAATCTCAACCCTGCAGGAGAGATAATATCGTGTGTAAAACAATCAATCTGTAAAACAAACAAGCAAAACAATGAAAAAGGTAAAAATGTTCGCAAAGAACCTCTTCAGCGCAAAGCGTGCTAAGATGCTCGCCATGATGCTCCTTTGCGGTAGCCTTGCCACTTTTGCACAGAACGCAGCTGGCGACTACACAGCCGGAACCAATGCACTCTCAACAGTAACTGAGGAGATTGCAAAGTACGTTCCTTATGTCGTTAAGCTCTGCTACGCAATCGCTGGTGTGGTAGCCGTAGTTGGTGCTATCTCAGTTTACATCGCTATGAACAACGAGGAGCAGGATGTCAAGAAGAAGATCATGATGGTAGTTGGCGCATGTATCTTCCTCGTGGCTGCAGCTCAGGCTCTCCCTCTCTTCTTCGGTCTCTAAACGAGCAAAGGACAGTAATACTCTATGGCAGCAGAACTAAAAGACAGTCAATACGTTAGTTACCCAATTTTCAAGGGCTTACAAAAGCCTTTGGAGTTCATGGGCATACAGGGACGTTACATCACCTGAGCAGCTTGTGCCGTAGGTGGAGCCATCCTCGGTTTCATCATCGTGTACTGCATACTTGGGTTTGTGGCAGGTCTGATAGTTCTCGCTGTTTCCCTCTCTACTGGTGCAGTTCTCATCTTCCTTAAACAGAAGAAAGGACTGCATACCAAGAAGGAGGATCACGGAGTATTCATCTATTCCTGTTCGCATAGAATGTAAACAACAAAATTCAAACGTAAACAATGAGCAAGTGTGTTGAAATCTGAATAATGTGTAATCGGTAGGCTCACCCTCGTGTTAGGATGAGCCTATCTTTATATGAGCCTATTGTATGAAAATAATGATATGTGAGACATTCTCATGTTCACGAAAGGACTATGTGACACTGCCAGACAACTACGATATAGAGCTTTGCTTCATCAAAGAACAAGGAGATATGTATCTGAAAGTATCATTCTTCAATGAGAATGATGATGAAATCTTCTGCTGCTCGATACCTGTATCTCCAGAGTTTGAAGAAGTTGCCGAGTCCATCATGAAATATCCACGTAACAATGTGGTTCTTGACTCCATGCTGGAGAAGATTACAGCTGATTTTCAGACTACACTCACTTCGTCTGTTGGCAATGTTGTAGTCTTCGACCTTGATAATTACCTCGATCCGTGGTTGGGTCACCTGAATGAACAGCTTGCAGACTATTGTAAAAAGCATTTCAAATGATACTATACGTAATACTAACATTTGTGGCTATACTCACTGGCATGGCAATCTCAGTCTATGCTTTCGGTACTGGCGGTAAGCGCAAGAAGATATTCCAGGACATCTACTTCTCCGTTGAGGATGTAGATGGCATTGGCGTTCTCTATACCAAGACAGGAGAATACTCTGCTGTACTGAAGATAGAGAATCCAGTGCAGAAATACTCTGCCAATATCGACAACTACTATGAGTTCACCCATCTGTTGACATCCCTTGCCCAGACGCTTGGAGAAGGTTACGCAATCCACAAGCAAGACGTTTTCGTTCGCAAGAAGTTCAAGGATGAGACCAACGACAACCACGAGTTCCTTTCTGAGTCATACTTCCGATACTTCACAGGCAGAACCTATACGGACTGTCAGACCTATCTGATTATCACTCAGGAGAACAAGAAGAGCCGTCTCTTTTCTTTTGACAGCAAGAAATGGCGTGAGTTCCTTGTTAAGATACGAAAAGTCAAAGACCAGTTGAAGGATAGTGGCGTTGAGTCAACCTACCTTGGTGGTAATGATGCCAAGGAGTATGTTGACCGCTTCTTCTCAATGAACTTCACTGATAAGACAGTCTCGATGACCAATTTCAAGGTTGATGACGAATCTATCTCTATGGGTGAAAGACGCTGCAAGATTTACAGCCTTGTAGATGTTGACTGTATCAACACCCCTTCTATTGTCCGTCCATTCACCAACATTGAGGTCAACAATGTGTCTATGCCTGTAGATTTGGTGTCACTCGTTGACAGCATACCTACGGCAGAAGTTGTAGTTTTCAATCAGATGCTCTTCATGCCAAACCAGAAGCGAGAACTTTCTCTGCTTGACAAGAAGAAGAACCGCCATGCCAGTATGCCTAATCCAAGCAACCTGATTGCCGTGGAAGACATCAAGCAGGTACAGGACGTTATTGCTCGTGAGAACAAACAACTCGTCTATACCCACTATAATCTTATAGTTGGTGTACCTATCGATTCTGACATTCAGAAGTGTACCAACCATCTGGAGAATGCCTTTGGCAGACTCGGCATCCATATAAGCAAGCGTGCTTATAATCAGCTGGAGCTCTTTGTCAACTCATTCCCTGGCAACTGCTACAGCATGAATCAAGACTACGATAGGTTCCTGACTCTCAGTGATGCAGCTGCTTGTCTCATGTACAAGGAGCACATACAGCACAGTGAGGAAACACCTCTCAAAATCTACTATACAGATAGACAAGGTGTCCCTGTAGCCATTGACATCAGCGGAAAGGAAGGTAAGAACAAGATCACGGATAACTCCAACTTCTTCTGCCTCGGACCTTCTGGATCAGGCAAATCTTTCCACATGAACAGCGTGGTACGTCAGATGTGGGAACAGAATACCGATGTTGTCATGGTTGATACAGGTAACTCTTACGAAGGACTCTGTGAGTATGTCGGCGGTAAGTACATCAGCTATACCGATGAACATCCTATCACTATGAATCCGTTTGCCATCAAGCGTGAAGAGTTGAATATCGAGAAGACAGGCTTCCTGAAAAACCTTATCATGCTTATATGGAAAGGAACACAAGGCGTTGTCACCAAGACAGAAGACCGACTGATTGAGCAGGTCATCACAGAATACTTTGATGCCTACTTTGTCAAGAAGACCATTGATAACCTCTCTTTCAATACCTTCTATGAGTACAGCACAGAACGTATTCCAGAGATTATCAAGGAAAACGGACTGAGTGGCATTGACATGGCAGCCTATAACTATCTGCTGAAGGACTTCTACAAAGGAGGAAGTCATGAACTCACTCTTAATGAGAATCTTGACACCAAACTCTTTGATGAGACCTTCATTGTCTTCGAGATAGACTCAATCAAGGATGACCCTCTCCTGTTCCCTTTGGTTACACTCATCATTATGGACGTATTCATCCAGAAGATGCGCATCAAGAAGAATCGTAAGGTTCTTGTAATCGAAGAGGCGTGGAAAGCCATCGCTTCACCGATGATGGCAGAGTATATCAAGTATCTCTACAAGACAGCACGTAAGTTCTGGGCATCCGTCGGAGTGGTAACACAGGAGATTCAGGATATTGTAGGTTCTCCAATCGTCAAGGAAGCCATCATCAACAACTCAGATGTTGTGATGCTACTCGATCAGAGCAAGTTCCGTGAGCGATTCGATGAAATCAAGGCTATTCTTGGTCTTACCGATGTGGATTGCAAGAAGATCTTCACCATAAACCGCCTCGAAAACAAGGAAGGACGCTCATTCTTCCGTGAAGTCTTTATCAGACGTGGAACTGTTGGAGCAGTCTTCGGTGTTGAGGAACCTCACGAGTGCTATATGACATATACCACCGAGCGAGCTGAGAAGGAAGCTTTGAAACTCTACAAGAGAGAATTGAAGTGTAATCATCAGCAAGCTATCGAGGCTTACTGCCGAGACTGGGATTTGTCAGGCATAGAGAAATCCTTGCCATTTGCTCAGAAGGTAAATCAGACTGGCCACGTTTTGAATCTCAAACCTAAAACATCCAAATTCAAATGAAACAACGACTTAACCTCCAAGGCGAAATCCGTCAGATAGCATTCACCAGTGCTTCTGAGACGGAACGTGTCTGCAATCTGTTGTCTAAGAACTACATAGATTGTATTGGGCAGTTATGTCTTCAGACCAAGAAGGATCTTCGTTCTATCTCAAAGATAGGCGATGCTACTATCAAGGTCATTGAGAACGCACTCGCAGAGTCCGGTCTCAGATTAGGCATGACACCAGTCGAGCTCAATGAATATGAGAGCTGCAAAACAAAGTTCCCTCCAGAGTTCACCAATATGGATGATCTGATGAATTTCGTCGCAAGCAGAAACAAATTGGTTCCAATGAAGCCTGTTTGCCTCTTCGGTCATCATGAAACAATAGAAGATATTGAGGATGATGATGAAGATTATGAGACTCCTACAATCAATTTGGAGTTGAACGTAAACCTTCCACAAGAAAAAGAAGTTACATCTGAGCCAAATTGGGATGATCGTTTCTACGAGATTGCCAAGGAAGAGTTCTTCCGTCAGTGCCGTCTGACTACTTGTGAAGAGACTCGCGCAGAGCGAGCTGTCATTGCAGCTAAGATATTCATCGAAGCTGTTAAGAATGCTATTAACGAGAATCACCAACCAGAAAAGTAGGGAAATGGAAAATCAAATGACAATTTTCAAGAACCCTGCCTTTGGCGAGGTTCGTACAATGACTATGGAGAATGGTCAGGTAGGTTTTGTTGGAAAAGACATTGCAACAGCATTGGGTTACAAAAATACTCGTGATGCGTTATCCAAGCATGTTGAAGAAGAGGACAAAACCACCGTCGCAATTCGCGACACTGGTTCTAACTATGTAAGCCAGGGTGTTTTAATCAACGAATCTGGTCTATACTCGCTTATCCTTTCGTCAAAATTACCACAAGCGAAAGAGTTTAAGCATTGGGTAACCTCAGAAGTTCTTCCAGCCATCCGTAAGAATGGCGGTTATATGGCTGTCAAACCAGAGGACACCCCAGAGTCGATTATGGCTCGTGCTGTTCTTATTGCAGAGGCAACTATCAAAAAGCTTCAGGGAGAGAACCAGGAGCTGACGGTTAAAGCCAACCATCTTGAAAAGGTGGTAATGTGCAACCAGTGCTACACCACAACAGCAATCGCAAAGGAACTTGGTCTGACTGCCGTTGAGCTTAACAAGTATCTCTGTGAGCAGAAGATCCAGTTCCCACAGTCTGGTCAGTACAATCTCTATGCAGATTTTGCTCGTATGGGATTGGCAAAGAACCGTACAGCCGAGAAGGTAGATGAGAATGGCAACCTGAAGGTCTTCCATCCTTATCTTGTATGGACAGAGCGCGGTCGTGTATTCATACACAACCTTGTCCGTATGCATCCTCCTCGCCTTACCAACAAGCTCGCGATAATGTTTGTACAACCAACTTTATTCACTTAAACACAACAAGTTAAAGTGGCACGCTACCAGATAATTCTCATATTTCTAATCTGTACCTTGGCATTCCCTGTGAGTGTCAAGGCACAGTACTATAGTGTAAACTATGACACACGCACTGTAGCTGAGATGTCAGTCGCCTTCAATACAGAGGCTGCTACTGAAATGTATTATGCAGAACAGGTAGCGAAGATTCGTGAGCACTATCAAGCTGCAGAAGTTGCTGCTGCCGGAATATTTGCGTCAAAATTTCTCGATCGCAAGGCACTCACAGACATGGGGTTGTGGACTAGTGCGACCGAGAACTACTATTACCGACGCATCTATAACATGGTTTCTGCTAAGATAATGCCTAAGATTTGGACTGTTGCCGGTATGATGCTGAAAAGTCCACAGAATGCACTCTATTGGGGAAGCTACCTTTATAAGGTATGCGATGACACAAAGAACCTATGCTATCAGTTCGAGTCCATTGTAACCAATAGTAGCCTGTCTTTCAGTGATATTGCGTTTCTGGAGATAAACCAGGAACTTGCCTCAATTCTGAAACTTTCAGAGTTGGGCAATACTGATTGGAAAGCGTTGTTTGACAACTTTTCCAACATCGGTAGCAATTTCACCAAGGAAAATCTGAAGGCAGACATTGACAACCTATATCAGATGGGAGTCAACCTTGCATCGGCAGGCGCAAGCAATCTTACAAGCTCCATTCTTGGCAGTAGCAACTTCAACGGCTCCATTATGGATAAGACCAGCGGAGTCATTGAGATAGCAGAGAATATTTACAACATCTATGACAACGTCACTACCAATACAGGAAGTACCTTATTGGGAATGATTGGAGGACAGGATGGCATTGCTAATCTGTTCAGTTTCTCCAATTACAATAGCACAGCATGGTTAACAGACTATGCTCGTGAAGGTATGGGGCAGTACTATACCCAAAGATGGTATATCTACCGAGTTGATGCAGGAAACGTCAGCCTCTGTGACTACTACCCTCCTACCGATGACAATTCCATCCTCTATGGTGACCATTGGTATCGTATAGACACAAGGGATCCTGACTTCTATCCAAATTCTGCACAACGAGAAGCTGCCCTTCAAAACTCTGAGGCACATGCAGGATGGAGCAGAAACCGTGTTCAGCAGTTGAACAACTCAAATGATGGTAACACCTATAGTATAAACTACTGGTCATCAGCCTACATCCTGAGCAAATCAAAAAGTGGTCAGTATGCTAAGGCTTACGCATATGAGATTCATGTAACAAAGAGTTGGTATCGTAGAGAAGAAAAGTATGAAGATGTGTTTGACTCATACACGATGGATTTGAACACCTTCAAGGCAGGACTTAACGCAAGACTTAACGAACTCAATGACAACGAAGAAGGTTATGTCTATTACCTTGGTTCAGACTCAAAGAGGTATTATCAGGCAACCAATGCCCAGAAACTCGAAGGATGTGAGACAGCAACAATCAGTGTGACATGTCACGATGGAGCAAAGCTCGGTGAAGGAAGCACACAGTATAAATGTTCAAGTTGTGGAGGTTCTGTCAGTCAGCACACGAAACAGTGCGTAATGGCTACTTCTGTTGTAGAATCACCAATCAACACATCAGAGATAGATTCTCAGATCAATGATACTCAGAACCACATAACCCTAATACAGAATCAAATCACTGCTCTGGAGAACGAAAATGCTGAACTTCTAAAGAAGATAGCCACTTCTTCCGTTGATGATGCAGCACGTTACAGACAGCAATACAATAACAATAAAGACAAAATCAGTCAGTTGAAGGCAGAGCTCTCAACCTGGCAGTCACAACTCAAAGACCTACAACAAGCAAAGCAAGAGGCTATAGATGGTGAATCAACAAGAACCGATGACTATTATCGCATCCCTGCCATAATGCAGGATTGTAAAAGTGCATACAATCTAAGTTGGAATGATGGTGGTTCATGGAATGGCAATACCTTCACCAGAACAGCAAGTATGCCAAACATCAATGGTGTCATCACCTTCAAGGCTACTATCTCTATAGCCCGAAAGCCTAAATACTTCCTTGGCATAAAGATACATAGAGCCATTGTACAGATAACATGGTCTCTTACTACTGAATACAGCGATACCCAGGTAGTAGCAGTTCTTGACCTCGACCCTGATAAGAGTGCTCAGGAAAAGGCTGATGAAGTAAATGCCAAACTCGCAGAGGTTGCAAGGTCATATCCTGAATGTGATACGTCTGTAGAATATGCGAAAAGCGAACCAGTTGCCACTGATGACACAGATGACACCTATCATCTGCTATGGTCAAGTGATCGTCTGGAGATAGCCAGAGACATTGACACTCGACTGACAAAGATATACGCCGACCTTGTCTCATTGGAGAAGATGATGCACTACAAGCATTCTATCATAGATATGCTGAGAGCTGCTGCACCATATATCAATGACGAACAAGGCAGAAGGCTCACACTTATAGAACAATGCCGTAAAAGATGGCTTAGATATGCAGCCAACAGCGCACATTCTGACGGCTACAACGGCAAATATGATGAGGAGGACGACGAATGAAGACAAAAATAATACTCATGATGCTCTGCCTTATGACTCTTTTCCCTTCTGTTGGTAAAGCCCAATTGGGATTTGACGTAGCATCCTTGGAGGCATATATCAATGATCATAAGCAACAGCGAAGCCTGTTGTTGGTACGTTCTACACTGGAGTCAAGCAATAAACTCCTTCATGACTATAGTAGTGAGGCTAACGTCGATTACAAGAACATAAACAAGGAACTGGATAAATACACCAGAGCCCAAAGGGCACAGTTGCAAATATCCGTGGCTTATTTTTGTAGTATAGGTCTATATTTTCTT